>Ga0302324_100000554_pt1 | contig 97502 bp, 88 predicted proteins | sample Palsa_T0_1_FD_201949 | JGI IMG/M metagenome (GOLD analysis project Ga0302324, IMG submission 201949) | Peat permafrost microbial communities from Stordalen Mire near Abisko, Sweden - Palsa_T0_1 | ecosystem: Environmental > Terrestrial > Soil > Palsa > Peat permafrost | place: Sweden: Abisko... | reverse complement strand
CCGCTTGCTTCATGAAGAGCTCCGCGCAGGAAAGGGCATTTAAGAGGGGCGGATTCTACGTCCCCGGGGCGTAAAACGAGCAGGGCGGCACGGCCCGAAAAGAATTTAACCGGAGGTGTTGACACAGAGCTAGTGTTGTAGTTAGATACAACACCAGAGGGGTGCTGCAAGGTGTAGCGCTCCAGAAACCAGGAGAGACAGTCATGAAAACTTCCAACGCCTCAAGCTCATTCGGGCTCAAGGTTCTCGTGTGTGCGGCCGCTTCCATCGCCCTGACCGTGGGCTTTAGCTGGTCCTTTGTTGAATCCACGGCGGTGGTGCATGGGTTGGGCGGCGAAGGTGCTCGGCACTCGCTGAGCGTCGAAAGTGCTCACGGCGGCGCGCCCTTGGCTCCGTTCGCGGCGGCTGTGACCGAGCGCTCTGCTACATTAGTTGGCTAGATAAGCGCTACGCGGCCCAAGGCAACTCAAATGGATCCGCAATGGGATGACAGCCTGCCGATTTATCGGCAACTGCGCGATCGCATCGTTGCGATGATCCTCGAGGAGGCGCTGCGCGAGGGTGATCCCCTGCCTTCGGTGCGCAGCGTGGCCGCTGAGTTTCGCCTGAATCCGCTGACCGTGCTCAAGGGCTATCAGAAGCTCGTCGATGAAAAACTCGTCGAGAAGCGCCGCGGACTCGGGATGTTTGTCAGTTCCGGCGCCCGCCAGGCACTGCTGACCGACGAGCGACAACGCTTCCTCGCCGAAGTTTGGCCGAAGGTATACGCCACCATGCAGCGGCTCGGGCTGTCACCGGCCGAGCTGCTGCAAAGCGGCGTCGCTCCCCCGAGCGCACCATGGCCTTCCACCGCAGGACAGAACGATGACGCAAATAATTAAAGCGCAGGGACTCACCAAGTCCTATGGCAGCTTGCGCGCACTGGATTCCGTGAGCTTTGATGTCGAGGTTGGCCGGATCGTGGGTCTCATCGGGCCCAATGGGGCCGGCAAGACCACGGCGCTGAAGGCAATCCTCGGACTCATACCCTTCGAGGGCGAGCTCGTTGTGATGGGCAAGAACCCTTATATGGAGCGCGATTCCATCATGCGCGACGTGTGCTTCATAGCCGATGTGGCCGTCATGCCGCGCTGGCTGCGCGTGCATCAAGCACTCGATTTCGTTGCCGCCGTGCAGCCTCGCTTCGAGCGCGCTCGCGCCGAAGGCTTCCTTGCGAAGACCGACATCAAAAACTCAAGTCGCGTGCGCGAGCTCTCCAAGGGCATGGTCACGCAGCTGCATCTGGCGCTGATACTCGCCATCGATGCGCGTTTGCTGGTGCTCGATGAACCCACTCTCGGCCTCGACCTGCTCTTCAGACGCCAGTTCTACGACACGCTCTTGAACGATTATTTTGACAAGGAGCGCACGATCGTCATAACGACGCACCAGGTGGAGGAGATTGAGAACCTCCTGACCGACGTGATCTTCATCCAGCGCGGTCGCATCGCGCTCGCCAACTCGGTGGAAGACTTGGGCACGCGTTACGTGCAGCTGACCGCCACTGCCGAGCAGGCACGTCTGGCAAGGCAGCTGCAGCCCTTCTACGAACGCGCGGTGTTCGGCCGAGTCGTGCTGTTCTTCGACGGACGCTCACCGCAGGAGCTGCAGCAATTCGGAGAAATTCGCACGCCGAGCATTGCGGACCTGTTCGTCGCGAAAATGCAGGGGGAAGCCGCATGAATATCATGCCGATGCTGATTCGCCGCGAGCTGTGGGAGCACCGCGCGCTCTGGGTGGTACCGCTCCTCATCGCCGCGTTGATCGTGGTCGCCGCCATGTTTCCGCACGCGTCCATGCAGATCGATGCCGAGGATGTGGCCTCGCCGCAAAAATACATGGATCTGTTTGCACTCTTTCACTCCGCGATGACGGTCCCGCAACTGCTGCTGTTGTCGGTGCTATTACCCTACTATCTGCTCGACTGTCTCTACGCCGAGCGCAAGGACCGCAGCATTTTATTTTGGAAGGCGCTGCCGGTGTCCGATGCGCAGACCGTGCTGTCGAAGCTCCTGGTGGCGCTCGCCGTCATACCGCTGGGCGTCTTCGTGCTGACGCTCTTCACCGATGCCGCCGCGTCGGGGATTCTCGCCGTGCGCTTTCACGGCTCGCCTCTGGTGCGCGCTTTCCTGCGCTGGGACACACAGGCCTGGCTGCACACGCAGGGACTCATCCTGGGCGCGCTCATCGTGGTGATCCTGTGGTACGCACCCCTCGCCGCCTATCTCATGCTCGTGTCGGCGTGGGCGAAGAGGAGTGCGTTTCTCTGGGCAGTGATGCCGCCGCTTGTGGCCATGCTCATCGAAAAGATTGCCTTTGGCACCGCCTACATCGCGAGGTTCCTCGGCTATCGGTTGCGGATCTCGGACTTGCTTGGCCTCAATCACGGCGCCGGTCGGGCCGCAGTGGCTGCCGGCGAGCATGCCTCCGGGATGCTCGACAGGATGAGGCCATGGGAGGCGCTCGCTAATGTCGATTTGTGGCTGGGACTAGCGGCCGCGGCGGCGCTCGTGTGGTTGACGATTCGCGTTCGCCGGCATCAGAGCGACAGCTGACGCCAAGCCGATCGAGTGCGGCTATCGGCTCCATGCACTCTAGCGATTGGTATCGCGGCGTTGTTTGACGCAAAATCCGCTACCACGTAGAGAAGAGATTTCGGAGCCTCCATGCACGACACCCGCAACGATCTGCCGGCTCGTACCCGCGCCAAGGTCATCGAATTTTTGAACGCGCGCCTTGCTGACGCCATCGATCTGGGTGCGCAGGCCAAACATGCGCACTGGAACGTCAAGGGGCCAAACTTCATCGCGCTGCACGAGCTGTTCGACAAGATTGCCGAGAGCGTCGAGGAGCATATCGATGAACTCGCCGAGCGCATCACCGCGCTCGGCGGCACCGCCTACGGAACGATCGCGGCGGTGGCGCGCTCCTCCTCGCTCGCGCCCTATCCGGAGAATATTGTCGATGGGCTGCAGCATGTGGATGCCCTGGCGGCGGCGCTGGCGCAGTTTGGCAAGAAGATCCGCAAGGGCATCGACGAGGCCGGTAAGCAAGGAGATGCCGACACCGCGGACCTGTATACGGGGATCTCGCGCGAGGCCGACAAGAATCTCTGGTTTCTCGAGGCGCATCTGCACAGCGGGCGTTAGATGCGCGCAGTTTAGAAAGGCCCGCTGAATTTCAGGGGAGCATTGACGGACTACCTTGCCGCGCGCCGTAGCGCCGACAGCCTTGAGCTCGCTCTTAAGGGTGAGTGGCGTGCCCTGCGCCTGCAAGAGATCGGTGCAGAGTTGGGCGCGCTCGAATTAAGCGGCGTGCACACGCTCACGCTCTCCACAGAGAATCTCGTGCTTCTCGATCTGTCGAGCGCCTGGCGGCTGCGCGAGTTCATCGCACAAGCCGAGCACGCCGGCGCGACCGTGAGCTTTCGCGGCGCGCGTCCCGAGCAGCTGCGGGTGCTCGATGATGCGCTCGCGCGGGATGCCTTTCACCCGCCCGGCGCGCAGCCCCACGCCCACATCGAGCCCGTCACCGACCTCGGCCGTCACGTGGTGCGCGCCCTCCGCGACGCGCTCGCCGCGCTCGCCTTCCTCGGAGAGGTGGCGCTTGCGATGCTGCGGGCGGCGGGGAGCCTGAAGCGGCTGCGACCGGCCTCCATCGCCCGGCACGTCTACGATACCGGTGTCCACGCGATCCCGATCGTCGCGCTCATCGCGTTCCTCATCAGCGTCATCATCGCGTTCCTGAGCGCGCAGCAGCTGCAGCGATTCGGTGCGGAGATATTCGTGGTCGATCTCGTGACCATCGGTGTGCTGCGGGAGCTCGGGGTGCTGCTCACCGCCGTCATCGTCGCGGGGCGCTCGGGCAGCGCGTTTGCCGCCGAAATCGGCACCATGTGCCTGAACGAGGAAGTCGACGCGCTGTACGCCACCGGCGCCGACCCTTTTGAGCTCCTGGTGGTGCCGCGACTCCTAGGGCTCATGATCGCGCTGCCGCTCCTCACCGTCATCGCAGACGCGATCGGCCTGGCTGGCGGCGCGCTCCTGTGCCGCTTTCTCCTCGACATTCCGTTCACTCAGTATCTGAACCGCGTCAGCGAGTCGATCGGCGCCTGGACCTTCTGGGTGGGCGTGATGAAGGCGCCGGTATTTGCGTTCCTCATTGCGCTCGCGGGCACCTATCGCGGCCTGCAGGTGAGCGGCTCGTCGCGCGAGCTCGGGCGGCTGACCACCGTCGCGGTCGTGCAATCCATCTTCGTGGTCATTCTGGCGGATGCCCTCTTTGCCGTGCTCTTCATGGAGATCAATATCTGATGGCCGCGGAAGCTCGCGTTATGCTCGAGGTGCGCGGCATCGTCAACCGCTTCGGCGCGCAGGTCGTACACAATGGGCTCAACATGCAGGTGTACGCAGGAGACGTGTTTGGCATCGTCGGCGGCTCAGGCGCAGGCAAGTCGGTGCTGCTGCGGACCATCCTCGGCCTGCAGCGGCCGCAAGCCGGCACGGTGCTGATTGGCGGCCGCGATCTTGCGCAGCTCACGGATGCCGAGCTGCGCGCCGTCAAGGCCGACTATGGCGTGACCTTTCAGTCGGGCGCACTCTATAGCTCCCTGACCGTTCTGCAGAACGTGCAGTTTCCGATGATCGAGCATCTGCAGCTGCCGGCGGACGCGCTCGCTGAGCTCGCCATGCTCAAGATCCGGCTCGTCGGGCTGCCTGAGGATGCGGCGGACAAGTATCCGGCGCAGCTCTCCGGAGGCATGGTGAAACGCGCAGCGCTTGCGCGCGCTCTGGCGCTCGACCCGCAGCTCTTGTTCCTCGATGAGCCCACCTCGGGTCTTGATCCCATCGGCGCCGCCGCCTTCGATGATTTGGTGCAGCATCTGCATCACGACCTGCAGCTCACCGTCATCATGATCACCCACGATCTGGACTCCATCTTCCGCAACTGCAATCGTGTCGGCGTGATTGTCGACACGCGCATGGAAGTGGATACACTCGCGCGCATCGTCGATCACCCAAACCCGTGGATCCAGGCCTACTTCCACGGCGAGCGCGCCCTGGCGCGGGAGGCAAAATATGGAGCGTGAAGCACGTTACGCGGCCGTCGGTGCCTTCGTGCTGCTGGTGCTCGCGATGGCGGTGTTGTTCGTCTACTGGTATGCGGAAGGCCATGAGAAGCGCGACTACGTGCGCTACGAGGTGTACTTCGACGGCACGGTGAGCGGCCTTGCGCGCGGAGCTCCGGTGCGCTATCTCGGCGTCGACGTCGGCCGCGTGGTGCGCATGAGCATCGACCCGCGCAACTCGAGCCGCGTGCAGGTGATCGTCGACATCGACTCGAGCGCGCCGGTGTCCGCATCCACCCTGGCGGAACTTTCTCTGCAAGGCGTGACCGGTCTTCTGTACATCGATCTCATCGTAAGCCCCGCGGGGCGCAAGCCCGCCGAAGCGGTCCCGAGCCTTGAGTATCCGGTCATCCGTTCGGCGCGCTCGAATTTTGACGTGTTCCTTGCGAGCCTTCCGGGCTTGGTGTCCACGGTGGGCGAGGTCTCGGAGCGCTTCGCGCGCATTTTCTCCGACCGCAACATCTCCGCCATCGGCGCGGCGCTCAGCAACATCAATGAGGCGAGCGCGCAGCTGCCGAATACGCTGCACGACATCAGGAGCCTGACGGCGGATCTGCGCGGCGCCTCGGCCGAGATCAGCGCCGCTGCCCGCAGCGTTCACGACCTCGCTGACCACGCCGGTCCGGAATTATTGACGGCTCTGCAGCGCGTGCACGTGGTCGCGGACAACCTCGCCAGCACCAGCGCCAAGCTCGACGCGCTCGTGCAGGAGAACCGCCAGGACGTTCGGGTCTTCGCGCGCGACGGCCTGCCCGAGCTCGAACAGCTGCTGCGTGATGGTCGCGGCGCCGCGCTCGAATTGCGCGAGCTGTCGCGCTCGCTGCGCGAGAATCCCTCGCGGCTGCTTTACCAAACGAACTCCCAGGCCCTGGAGATTCCTCCATGAGGTACTACGTCGCCATCGCGCTATTGCTGCTCGCAGCGGCGTGCTCCTTGCGCAGCAATGCGCCTGCGTCGCAGACCTATATCCTGCGCGCGCAGGCCCCGCAGACTCCGGCCGCCGCGCGCCCGGCAACCGCAAGTTTGCAGGTCTCGCTGCCGATCCCCGCTCCGGGTCTGTACTCCGAGCGGATTGTCCTCGTACAACCCGACCACCGCATGAGCTACTTCGCGGCCAGTCAATGGGCCGCGGAGCTGCCGCATCTCGTCGAGGCGTTAGCCATCGAGCGGCTGCGCGCGAGCGGCGACTGGGCGGCGGTGAGCGATTCCGCGAGCGCCTTCGCAAGCGAATATTTTTTACAGATTTCGATTCGCCGCTTCGAGGCTGAATATACGAGCACCGCTGCGCCGCCTACTGCGCAGGTTGTCTTCGACTGCGCCATTGGGCGGCGCGCTGACCGCACGCTCTTGGCAAGTTTCACCGCAGTGGGCGCAGTGAGCGCGAGCGCGAACCGGGTGGGCGCCGTCGTCGCAGCTTTCGAGGAGGCTGCCAATACGGCCTTGAGCGAATTGGCCACAGACAGCGCGGCAGCGGTCAAAAACTCGCAATCCCCGTCCAGTCCATGAGCCGGTAGAGCCAATAATGCGCCTGCGATGAGTCGGCATATACGCCAAAGTCGGCGCTGTACTCGACTCCCTGCAGCGCACGGTTGCTCCACAAGGTCTCGAAGTAGTCGCGCATCTGCAGCCCAAGCGGCGTGCCGGCTGCGGTGTCGATTGCAACGTTGGCATTCAGATCGTAGTTGGCAAGATTGCGGCGCGTGAGATCGGCCGAGCCGAGCGTCGCCCACAAGTGGCTCGCGCCGTAGATCATCACAAGCTTGGTGTGAAACTCTTCCCCGTGGGTACGATACCAGCGCACGTGGATGGCGCCGTCGCTTGCGGTCACAAGTTCGCTTGCGACCGGACCATTGGGGATGCTCGCTACTCCAAGTGAATCCTTGTCGGGGTCCAGAATGAGCCGCACGTGCACGCCGCGCGTGTTTGCCGCGAGCAGCGACTCGATGACGTCGCGGTCAGCGATGTGAAACATCGCGACGTCGATGGCGTCGCCGCGTACGGCGCCGTTGATGTGCTCGAGAAGACTCTTCTGAATCGCGCCCTCCGTTGCGATGCTGATTTTCGCGGCGCGCTCGTCGGGGATCGGCAGCGCCGCGGGAGGCGGGCCGGGTGCGGGCCCCATGGCGCCGCGCCAGCCGGAAAAACGCGCGATGGCAAGCTCGCTCGCCAACAGCGGCGCAAGCACCGGGCCGCTCAATTTCGCGGCGACATTCGAATAGGGGCTGCTTGCATCGCGCGGGTCCGCGGAGCCGACGATGCCGACAAGGCCGCCGTGGCCATCGTCGGCGATGAGCGTGCGCCGGTGATTGGCGCTCTCCAACCGCCCGTGGCCGCGCCACCGGCCGATGGTCAGGCGCCAAAGATGGGCGCAGAGAAAACTCGCATCGCGCAGACGGCTGCGGTCGGTCACCACCAAGTCGACGCCCGCGGCGCGCAGCATCGCGAAGTCATTCGAGGGCACGCCGCCGTCTGCGGTATTGATGGGGTCGGTCACAAAGAGGATGTGCAGTGCGGGGTGACTGCGGCGCTGCTCGAGGAGCGCATCGCGCAGCTCCTTCGAAAGTGCGCGGATCGGCGCGGCGGCATCCGGCGCGGTGGGGAGTTGGTCGTTGAATAGATAATAGTCGAGAACGATGAACTCGCGTGCGCCATGCACGACCGCGAGCATCTGGTCGAAGATGGCCTGTGATGCGAGCGGTCGCCCGTAGGCGTCGGCCACCGTGGTGTCGGCGATGAATCCGACCTGCGCTGCGGGTACCGGGTACCAGGCGGTTGCGATGCGCGTGCCCGGCGGCAGCGGCTTTATTGCCTGCCATAGCGCCGTGCCGGCCCACGCGGCGGCAATCGCGATCAGCGACAGCCTCCACAGCATGCGGCGCGGCCTGGATGCGATGGCGATGGGTCGCCTGCCGGCTGCGGCCTATGCGCTGCGGCTTGAGAGCCCTTCCGCCTGCGGCAGCAGATGGGCGAAAGGCAGCGTGCCGGCAGCCTGGCGCTTCAAGAGAGCGAGCAGGTCTTCGGCCGTGCACGGCTCCCCGAATATCTTGCCCTGTCCGTAATGGCAATTGTGTTTGCGCAGGAAGTCGAGGTGGCGAATGGATTCGACGCCTTCGGCGACGACTTCCATGCCGAGGCTGCGGCCCATGTCGATGATGGTGCGCACGATGGTTGCATCGCCCGCATCGTCGCTGACGTCGCGCACGAAGGACTGGTCGATCTTGAGAGTACCGATCGGGAACTGCTGCAAGGCGGACAAAGACGAGTAGCCGGTGCCGAAGTCGTCGATCGACAAATGCAGGCCCATCGCATAGAGCTCATCGAGAAGGCGCACGGTGCGCGCGGCGTCCGCCATCAAAGTCGTCTCGGTGATCTCGAGCTCAAAGGAGGTGGGCGAGACGCCGTGGCGGCGGAACACGGAGCGGCAGCGCAGGATGAAGCTCGCCTGGCGCAACTGCTTCAGCGACAGATTGAGCGAGATGCGACCCGGGTCGGCCACCTCGCCCTGCATCTGGCGGTAATCACGGCAAACCCGGTTCAGCACCCATTCGCCGACGTCGAGGATGAGGCTCGTCTCTTCGGCGAGCGGAATGAACTGTGACGGCGGGATGTCGCCGTGCCCCGGCAGCCGCCAGCGCAAGAGCGCCTCGGCGCCGATGATGCGGCCGTTACGCAGGTCGACTTTCGGCTGGTAGCGAATCACGAGCTCGTCGCGCTCCAGGGCGCGGCGCAGCTTGCTCTTCAGCATGAGCCTCTCGACCGCCGCTGCGTTCATCTCCGGTGAATAGAATGCGAACGTATTGCCGCCATTCTGTTTGGAGTAGTACATGGCCGCGTCCGCATTGCGGATGAGATCGATGACGTTCTCCGCATCGCGCGGGCAGAAAGCAACTCCGATGCTTGCCGTCAGGAAGACCTCGTGCTCGTTCAATTGGAACGCGCGGCTCACCTCGGTCAATATGGAGCGCGCGAGGTGCGCGATCGGGCCGCGGTTGTCGACGTCCGCGGGCAGACCGTCGACGAAGAGAGCGAACTCATCGCCCGCTAGGCGCCCAAGAGTCGTGTCCTTAGGCAGCACGCGCGGCATGCGTTCGGAGAGAATCTCGAGCAGGCGGTCGCCGCAGCCGTGGCCAAACGTGTCGTTGACCTCTTTGAAACGGTCCATGTCGAGATACAGCAGCGCCACCACGTGGCCGCTGCGCAGGCTGCGTGCGATGGCCTGCTGCAGCAGGTGATGAAACTGCATGCGGTTCGGCAATTTCGTCAGCGCGTCGTAGCGGGCGAGATAGCGGATACGGCGCTCGGCGCGCTTGCGATCGGTGATGTTGCGCGCGACGAATATGCATCCCTGGAATTGCGGATCATCGCTTGCAATCTGCGAACCCGTGAAGGCGACCGGAATCGTCTGGCCGTTTCTGGTGCGCATGACGGTTTCGCAGGTCTGCTGCGCCGCCTGGTGCAGGTCAAATCCCTGGCGTTCGCGCTCATCGAGCATGGCGCTGATCGACCGCCCGATGAGTTCCTCCTCGCCAAAGCCGAGCAGCCGCCTTGATGCGGAGTTCGCCATCTTGATGACGCCGTCGGGCGAGGTGACAAACACAGCGTCCGTCATGCTGTTGAGGACGCTGTACAAATAGTCCTTGTTGATGGTCGTCTGACGCAGTTTGCCGCGCATGCGCTCGAGCGCCTGCTGCAGGGCGCCGAGCTCATCACGGCGCAGCACGTCAAGCGGCCGCGTGTAGTCGCCCTGTGCAATTCGGTCGGCACTTCTGATGAGCGCTCCGAGCGGCCGCTCGATGCGGCGTCCCGCGCGCCAGCCGAATACCGCCGCCACCCATCCGCCGAGCGCCGCCAGCGCCGCGGCAAGATACAAGGTCTTGAGGAACTGGGCGCTGTGCGCATCGGAGAGGAGATCAGTGAGAGCACCGCTGCGCTCGGGCGCGGCCTGGAAGAGTTGCACACGCACCTCACCCAGCGTCTTTGGAGTCGCAGCCCCAGGGATGCTCTCGACCATCGTGCGTACGGGCTCGACCGCCTGGCGCTGCAATGTGGGCTTGGTGGAAAGCGGCGCATGCCAATCGAAGAGCGTCGCGCCGGAGGTGTCGCGCACGGTAATGGCGGCCACGGTGCGGTCGTCGAGGAAGGGTTGTAACCGGTGTCCGAGGCTTGCAGGGTCGGAGCTTGCGAGTGCGGCGGCGGCGGCGTCCGCAACATAACGCGCCGAAGCCTGCGCGCGTTCCTGCAGCTCGCGGGCGACCGCCTGGCGCGCGTAGGTGTTCGCGACATCGCCCTGCTGCTGGTTGTCGGCGCGGTGCTGCCACGCGAGCAGCGCGACGACAAATACGGCCCCCAGCACCACGGCCAGAAAGGCGGCGCTTGCGTATTTGAGCTTTAAGCTGACGACACTCACGATCTTGTGCCGGCGTGCCTCAAGCGCGCGCGCCAGCTGACCCCTATGTTTCGATATGATCTTACCCGCGGGGGGGTCCCTCGGCTACCTGGCTTGAGCATAAGGAGCCCCGTGCGCGGCGTTCCTCTAGAATCAGTCAGGAAATGTTCAATCGCCTTGAACTGACGGGCCGCTCCAGCACGCATGTACGGGAAGTTCCTGAGCTCGGCTGTATTTTGCATGCTGAGGCGGCGTCCCAGGCGCTCGCAATGCGCGCGGCAGCGCGCGCGGTCGGGATCGAGCTTGCAGTCGTTTCGAGCTTCCGCGACTTTGATCGCCAGGTTGCAATCTGGAATGCGAAGTACCTGGGCGAACGTGAGCTCCTCGACCGCGACGGCCGCGCGCTCACGCACGCGCACTTGAACGAGACCGCTCTCATCGACGCCATTCTCATCTGGTCCGCTCTGCCGGGCGCCAGCCGTCATCATTGGGGTACGGATCTGGACGTCGTCGATCGCGCGGCCGTTGCGCCCGACTACCGTCCGCGCCTGGTGCCGGCCGAGTTTGCAAGCGACGGTCCATTCGCGCGTCTCGACGCTTGGCTTGCCGCCAACATGGGGACGTTCGGCTTCTTCAGGCCCTATAGCACCGACCAGGGCGGCGTGCAGCCGGAGCCGTGGCATTTGAGCTTCGCGCCGGTAGCACAGCCCGCGCTCGCCGCGCTGACGCCGCAGGTGCTCGCTGCGGCGCTCGCTGCAAGCACAATGCACGGCCGCGACGCGGTCATCGCGCGGCTGCCGGAAATCTACGCTCGGTATGTGACCGCCATCGATCCGCCACGCGTCAATTTGTCGCCCAGGCCTTTTTGATATAACCAAGGAGCAGCGTGCGCGTAGTTGACATCGGGTCGTCGAAGGCTGCGAAGATCGGCGGATTACGCCGCAGCAGAATCCAGTTTTCGCTGCGCAGGATCTGCCGCAGATAGGCGACGTTGCGGTCGATCGACTCCATGTAGGGATTGCGACCGTCAAATAAAATTTCCAGATACCGGTAGGCGGAGTGGAATTCGCCGTCGAGACGCTTGCTGCGCACTTCGGAGATGAATTCGGGCGTTTGCCGCAGAAGGTCAACGCCGGAGGCGTATTTGACCTGCAGGCCGCCGTTGGCGGCGATCGGCAGCGCCACGCCGCCGAGCACGAACTCGGCATACAGGCGGTCGCGGCATTTCTCCAGATAACAGCGATCGGCCATCTGCGCGATCATGTCGGCGGTGCCGAGCATGTGTCCGAGCGCGGTGTCGCGCGGATCGGTGACGCTGATCTGCGCGAACGGCACTTCGTAGCCGGTGTAATGCACGATCTGAGTTGCGATCGGCACCCACGCCTCGAGCGCGACGATCGGCAGGTAGCCTTCGAGGAAACGCGCGCCGCGCGATACGTGCGTACGCGTGAACTCGGCGCCATTCCTCGATTCACCCTCGTTTGTGCGCCGCAGATAGCCGACATCGTGGAAGAGCCCGGTGATGATGCCCACCACCGCGCGCTCGCCACCCAGGCGTTTATCCGGCGGCTGCTGGCGTTCATAGCCCACGATCAGCCGTGCGAGGGCGAGGGTAATGTCGAGCGTGTGCTGGCGGTCGTGATAGACCGTGTCTACGCCGAAGTAGCCGGGAACCAAGCCCGCGAAAAGCTCTTCGAAGTGATCAAAAGCGTGCTGCAGAGGTTGCAGAGAAGTCTGCGGCCACGTCTCTTTATAGAGCTCCTCGACGGCGGAGAGCACAGCTCCAGGCGAGCTCACCTGGATGGTATTCGTGACATCAAAATCGCTGCGTCGCGCGCCCGTCATTTTATTATGCTCATCCGGCGCTGCAGGCAGCCCTTGCCTCTTCATCATTCGCGAGTCTAGGCAGGGCGTGCCCATAAGGCCAGGGACATATCCCACAATTTTCATTTTCTCCTGCGTACGCCCAATTTATCGCATATCCCATATGTCAAAACTTGCCCTTGGGGCTCGTGGGCCTGCCCTGGCGCGGCCTGTGATCGATACAGGCTGCGGCTCGGCTCGCCGCGCGCCTGCGACGGCCTACTTGCGGGAAAGTGCAACCATTTGGCGCGCTCCCGATCGGCGTCATCTTGGGCTCAATGTTGAGATGGCGGCGCAACGGCTGCTCCTGGTCGCTCGGGCCGGTTGCGGCCATGCATCAATAGATTCGCAGACCGCCGTACTTGCGGCGAATCCTCCGGTCGAGCATGCGCCAGCCGAGCACAAAGCCGCCGATGAGGCCCGCGAGCGAGCAACCGAGTGCCCACTGCCAGATCGGCCGCCACGCGGGCGCATTCGGATCGACGGACGGCGCGGGTGGATCGCTTGAGCGCTCGCGCATCGCCGGGACGGCGGCGCGCGCTGCGGTGGCCTCGCCTTCAAGCCGCGCAACTTGGGCATGTAGCTGCTCAAGCTCCGCAACCTGAGCCGTCAGCTGGCGCTGCAGCGGCAGCGCCGCGGACAGATACGATGTCTTAACCCACCCCTGAGCCCCGGAGGGCAGCCGCACATGCGCGTAGGCGTTGTGCCGGTCGAGCACCTCGACGCTGTCGCCACTGTGGATCGATGCGATGCGCTCGCCGGTTTCATCAGCCGTGGAGCTCACGCTGACGATGAGCTCGTCGATGACGTAGAGCGTTTCAGCCCGCACGTTCGCGACAACCAGTGCGCCGGCGATTCCGGCGAGCACGCACGCGCGGTTTTTCATGCGGCGATGTCGCCGGGAGCTTCGATGCCGTTTTGTCGCAAGAGCGCCTGGATGTTCGGACGGCGCCCGCGAAATTCGATGAAGGCATCGAGTGGGTCGCGGCTGCCGCCGCGCGCGAGAATCGCATCGAGGAAGCGCTGCGCCGTCGCACGGTCGAATACGCCGTGCTCCTCGAAGGCGCCGAATGCATCCGCAGCGAGCACCTCCGCCCACTTGTAGCTGTAGTAGCCCGCGGCGTAACCACCGGCAAACACGTGGCCGAAACTGTGCGCGAAGCGATTCCAGTTCGGCACCGGCGTTACTGCTACCGCGGCGCGCACCTCAGCGAGCACCTCGGCAATGCGACCGCCTAATTTCGGGTCGTAGCCGGCATGCAGCTTGAAGTCGAATAACGAGAATTCGAGCTGCCGCACCATCTGTAGCCCGGCGTGAAAGCTGCGCGTCTGGATCAATCGTTCCTGCAGTTGCGCAGGCAGCGAGGCGCCGGTGGTGACGTGAGCGGAAATGCGCTGCAGCACATCCGGCTGCCACGCATAGTTCTCGAAGAACTGGCTCGGCAGCTCCACCGCATCCCAGGCGACGCCATTGATGCCGGCAAGACTCGGGTAGTCGACGCGAGTCAGAAGATGATGCAGGCCGTGGCCGAACTCGTGGAACAGCGTCAGCACGTCATCGTGAGTGAGCAATGCGGGCTGCGCGCCGCTCGGCGGGAGAAAATTGCATACCAGAAAGGCGACCGGCAGCGTCGAACCGGCCGCCAAATGTTTGCGCCCAATGCATTCATCCATCCAGGCGCCGCTTCTTTTGTTCGCGCGCGCATACGCGTCCAGGTAGAAGCTGCCGATGGCGTGGCCGCTCGCATCCTCGATTTCGAAGAAGCGCACGTCCGGATGCCACAGCGCGACGCCGTCGCGGGCGCGAATGCGAATGCCAAATAGGCGCTGCGCCACGTCGAATAGGCCGGTCAGCACCCGCGGCATGCAGAAGTAGGGCCGCAATTCCTCCTGGGAAACTGCATAACGGCTGCGCTGCAGGCGCTCGGCGTAGAAACCGACGTCCCACGCTTCCAGGGGCCGCCCGGCGAAGGCGGCAAGCTCTGCGAATTCACGCTCGGCGGTAGCGCGCGCGGTGTGCGCGAGTTCCTCGAGGAACTTCAGGACTTCCTCGACGCTGCGCGCCATGCGCGTCGCGAGTGCGTATTCGGCGTAGCTCTTGAAGCCGAGTAGCTGCGCGGCCTCGTGCCGGCGGCTCAGGATATCCTCCATGACCTGAGTGTTGTCCCAGCGTCCCGCGCTCGGACCCTGATCCGAGGCACGCGTGCTCCACGCCTCATAGAAGGCGCGCCGCAGGTTCTGCGATTCGGCATCCGTCACGACGGCGACGTAGGTCGGTTGGTCGAGAGCGAGAACCCAACCCTCGCGACGCTCGGCGTGCGCGCGTTTACGTCCCTGTTCCACGATCGACTCGTTCAAACCAGCAAGCTCAGCTGCATCCGTGACGTGATGACTCCAGGCATTGGTGGCATCGAGCACGTTCTCTTCGAACTTCGACTGCAGCTGGGTGAGTTCCAGCAGAATGTTTTTGAAGCGCTGCTTGCGCTCGCTGTCGAGCCCGACGCCTGCGAGATGAAAATCCCTCAGGGTGTGCTCCACCACGCGGCGCTCGACAGGGCCCAGGACGTGTTCTTCGCGTTCACTGATGGCGCGATAGGCCTTGTAGAGAGCCTCGTTCTGGGAAAGATCCGTGTGATAGGCGGACAGCAGCGGCAGGCAGGCGTTGTAGCTGGTGCGCAGCGGCTCGCAGTTGAGCACGGCGTTCAAATGGCTGACGGGCGACCAGGTGCGCGAGACGCGGTGGTCGAGCTCCTCGAGCGGCTCGACGAGCGTGGCAAAACTCGGATCGGAAAGGCCCGCGAGTTCCTCGATGCGGGCGCGATTAGCGCTCAACAGCTCGCGAATGGCCGGCTCGACATGTTCGGGTCGTATGCTCGTGAAGGCAGGCAGAGTCTGATCGTCGAGCAGTGGATTTTGCATTGATTGAGAAACCCCTGGGTGGGCGCATTCTAAGGCCTCCTCGAATCGTGCGCATGCATCGGGGCAGGCAGTGGCTGAGGCAGCGCCGAAGGCATGTAACATGATGGCCTAATTCGACCGCCCGGGCAGCTTACATGGACTCATTCGATCTACTGGTCGTCGGCGCCGGCAGCGGCGGCCTTGCCTGCGCCCAGCGCGCCGCCGATTACGGAGCGCGCGTGGCGCTCATCGAATCCGGCCGTCTGGGCGGCACCTGCGTGAACGTCGGCTGCGTTCCCAAAAAGATCATGTGGAACGCCTCGGAGATCCATGAAGTCCTGCAAGACGCGGTCGATTACGGTTTTCGGGCGGCGGCGGCGGGGCACGATTGGCCGTCTCTGAAGGCGAAGCGCGACGCCTACGTGCACCGCCTGAACGGCCTGTACGCGCGCAGCCTCGCCAGCCGCAAGATTGAGCACATCGAGGCTCGTGCGAGCTTCATCGGCCCGCAGCTGATCACGGCGGCGGGGCGCACGTTGAGCGCCCCGCACATCGTCATCGCCACCGGCGGCAGACCGCTCGTGCCGAGCATTCCGGGAGCGCCGCTCGGGATCACCTCGGACGGCTTTTTTGAGCTCGAAGAACGACCTGAACGAGTCGCCGTGGCCGGCAGCGGCTATATCGCCGTGGAGCTTGCCGGCATTCTGGCGGGCTTAGGATCGAAGGTCGCGCTGGTCATTCGCGGCCAGGAAGTACTCAAACAATTCGATGCGCTCCTGGGGCAGACGGCACTCTTGATGCTGCGTGAGATGGGCGTCGAGATTGAGAAGAGCTGCCGCGGTGCGCAGCTCGTGCGTCTGCCGCAGGGTGGCTTGGAGATCGAACTGCACGACGGCCGGCGCCTGGGACCGCTCGACAGTGTCATCTGGGCGGTGGGACGTTTGCCCAATGTCGAGGAGCTCGCCCTGGCTCGCGCGGGCGTACATCTGAACCCGGAGGGGTTCATCGCGACCGACCTTTTCCAGGCGACGAATGTGGCCGGGATTTATGCAGTAGGAGATGTCACCGGCCGTATTCCACTCACGCCGGTCGCCATCGCCGCCGGCAGACGCCTGGCCGATCGCCTCTTTGGCGGCCAACTAGAGCGGCGGCTGGATTACGACATCGTACCGACCGTCATCTTTGGCCATCCGCCTATCGGCGCCATCGGCCTCTCTGAAGCAAAGGCGCGCGAGCTGCACGGGACGGCCGTGCGCGTCTACACGTCAACATTTGTGCCGCTCTACCACGCCATGACGGTGCGCAAGCCGCACACCCACATGAAGCTCGTCACGGTTGGGGATGAGGAGCGGATCGTCGGGGCGCACGTGATCGGGCCGGGCGCGGATGAGATGCTGCAGGGATTTGCGGTTGCCTTGCGGATGGGAGCGCGCAAACGCGACTTCGACGATACCGTGGCGATTCACCCCACGAGCGCCGAGGAATTCGTCACGATGCGATGAGTGCCTGCAGGACCGGCGCGGTTTGCGGACGGATGCCACGCCATACGTTGAAGGATTCGGCCGCCTGCTCCACCAGCATTCCCCATCCTTGCAAAGCACGCGCGCAGCCATGGCTTTCGGCCCAGCGCACGAATGGCGTCTTCTCCTTGCTGTAGGCCATGTCGTAGCAAATCGTGCGCTCGCCCACCAGAGTTGGCGCGATGACTGGAGTGTCGCCGTCCGTGCTCGCCGAGGTCGCATTGATGATGAGGTCAAATTCAGTGAGCAGCGCGGAATCAAAGCCACAGCCGATGAGATTCCCGAGCGGTGCGAACTCGCGGGCGAGGGTACTGGCACGGGCCGCCGTACGGTTGGCGATCACGATTTCGCTCGGCTGCAGCTCAAGCAATGGTGCCAGCGCGCCGCGCGCGGCTCCGCCGGCGCCGAGAATCAGAATGCGGGATCCGGAAATCGTGACACCACAGTTGTCCTGCAGGTCGCGCACGAGGCCTTCGCCGTCGGTATTGTCGCCGAGGATCTCGTTCTCGCCCTGCATCATGAGCGTATTGACGGCGCCGGCGCGCTCGGCCCGCGGCGTAAGCTCGTTGGCAAGTCCGGCCGCCGCGAGTTTATGCGGCAAGGTGACGTTCAAGCCGCGCCCGCCGTGCAAAAAGAAGTGCATCACGTGCCTGCGAAACTTAGCCGGCGGCACATCGAAGCGCCGATAGACCATCGCCTGCTCGGTCTGACGCGCGAACAGGCCGTGAATGAACGGCGACCAGCTATGTGCGATCGGATGCCCGATGACTCCGTATTGATCCGGAGCCGCGTTCATCGAGTGCTCGACCGATTCACTGTGGAGAATGGACGCAAGCCTCGCCTAAAGTGCCATTGCACACGCATGATTTGCAATCGAGTGGGCGTCAACGGGTCCTTATACAGGAGTCAGACACGTTCCGACCAGTGGCGCAGTGCGACACTGTGACGCTCGTCCGACACGCACCTTCAGCCGAGCGTCTGCAGCGTGCGGATGCTCATGCCGCCGGCGCCCGCGCTATTGAACTGTGCATGCAGTTCGGCCAGCCAAAGGTGCATGCGCGCGGCAAATTGGTACGGCGGATTCAGGATCACGAGCCCCGAGCCGTTCAGCGACACGCGCGAATCGCGCGGATAAAGCCACCACTCGGATACCACGCTTTCGCAATCGACGACGCCGGCTAGTCGTGCAAGCCATGCTTCCGTGGTGCGCATGTCCTTGATCGGATACCACGCTGCGATCACGGCGGAGCGCAGGCGGCGCAGCGCCTCTTGGCAAGCGGCCGCGACCGATTCAAAGTCGCTGCGCTCCTCGTATGGCGGATCGATCAACAAGAGGGCACGGCGTTCCGGTGGCGGCAAATAGGCGCGCAGCCGCTCGAATCCGTCGGCCTCCTCGACGCGCGCCTGCCCATGGCCGCGCAACGCGCGCAGCAGCGCCCGCGCTTCGCTCGGTACGATCTCGAAGAGTACAGCGCGATCCTGCGAGCGCAGCTGCGCCGCCGCGAGAAGCGGCGAGCCGGGATAGGCGTTCACATTGTTGAGGTGCGCTCGCAGCGCTTGCAGTTGCTGCAAATACTGGCGCAGCTCCACCGCGTCAGGAGCGGCAGATGCGAGATGCGCAAGGCCTGTCTGCGCCGCACGCGTAGCCTCGGTACTCGGGCGCGTCAGGTCGTAGGAGCCTCGGCCGGCATGGGTTTCGAGGTAAAGAAAGCCGCCGTCCTTGCGTTGCAGGGATGCCAGGAGTGCAAGCAGCGCGACGTGTTTGTGCACGTCCGCGAAGCTGCCGGCGTGAAAGCTATGGCGGTACTGCATCGCGTTGCCGTGACGCGCCTCGCCCAGCGCGCTGCGTCTATTTGACGCGGGCGCGCTTCGCGGCCGCTTTCAAAACGCGCGTGGGGTTTTTCGTCTTCAAAGAAGGCGGCCGGGCACGTGCCTGCGCGGCGCCGGGCCGCGCCGGCGCGCGTGCGGCCTGCGGTCGTGCGGGCGCCGGACGGGCAGCGGCGGCAGGCCGTGCCGCGGCGCGCGCGCTCGCCGGGCGCGTTGCGGCCTGCACGCGTGCTGCGCGCTTGGGGCGAGCTTTGGGTGCGTCTGCTGCGCCCGCCTCCGCAGCTGCCGCCGCAGGCGCGCTCTGCGCTGCCGCCTTGGGCGCAGCGCCACGCTTGCCGCGGCCGAAGCGACTGCCGCGCTCCGGGGCCTCCTCGATCAATTTGCGGCACTCTTCGACAGTGAGCGACTTAGGCTCGCGCTCCTTGGGCACTTTGGCGTTTTTCTTGCCGTCAGTGATGTATGGGCCGTAGCGGCCATTCAGCACTTGGATGCCTGCGTCGGCGAAGTCGACGATGATGCGATTCGCGTCGGCTTCCTGCTTCAAACGAATGAGTTCGAGCGCCCGTTCCAGGGTTACCGTATAGGGGTCGTCATCCTTCATAGACACGTACTTTGGGCCGTATTTGATGTACGGACCAAAGCGCCCCACGTTGGCGAGGATCGGCGCGCCGTCCGCGTTCGTGCCGAGCGTGCGCGGCAGGGTGAAGAGCACCAGCGCCTCAGCGAGCGTAATGAGGTCCATTTTCTGGCCGGGCCGCAAGCCTGCGAAGCGCGGCTTGTCGAGGTCGTCCTTGGTGCCGATCTGCACGAACGGACCGAAGCGGCCCATGCGCACGGTGATGGGTTTACCCGTCTGCGCGTCCTTGCCGAGTTCACGCGCCTGCGCAACCTGTTCGCGCGACACGTTCTTATCGGTGCTTTCGACCTGCTCGATGAACGGCTTCCAGAACTTCTGCAGCGGAATCTTCCAGTCTTCCTCGCCGCGCGACACGGCGTCCAACTCATCCTCCATCTCGGCGGTGAAGCTGTACTCGACGTAGCGATGAAAATACTGCGTGAGGAAGCGGTTGACGATCTTGCCGATATCGGTCGGTATGAAGCGCCGGCTGTCCATCTCCACGTATTCACGGTCCTGCAGCGTGGAGATGATCGTCGCGTAGGTCGACGGCCGGCCGATGCCGTATTCCTCGAGCGCCTTAACGAGCGAGGCCTCGGAGAAGCGCGGCGGCGGTTCGGTGAAATGCTGCTCGGCTTGCAGTGCGGTGAGCGCCACCGCATCGCCTTCATTCATCGGCGGCAGTACGTGATCGTCGTCATCCGACTTCAAATCGTCGGTGCCCTCCTGGTACACCGCGATGTAGCCGGGCGTCACCAGGGTCGAGCCGTTGGCGCGCAGCACATGGCGCTTGGGCCCGTCCGCTCCCGCCAAGAGATCGACGGCGACAGTGTCAAAGACCGCGTGACTCATTTGACATGCAACCGCGCGTTTCCAGATGAGGGCGTACAGACGGTAGAGGTCGCCGTCAATCTTGCCCTCGACGTCGGCAGGCGTGATCGAGGCTGAGGCCGGCCGGATCGATTCGTGTGCCTCCTGCGCGTTCTTCGACTTGGTCTTGTAGACGCGCACTTCCTCGGCGACGCTTTCCGGACCAAAGAGCTTGGCGGCGACCGCGCGCAACTCGCCGACCGCCTCCGCGGCAAGCGATACGGAGTCGGTACGCATGTAGGTGATGAGTCCGACGCTGCCATCCGCGCCGATGTCGACGCCCTCATAGAGCTGCTGCGCAAGGCGCATGGTGCGGCGCGCATTGAAGCCGAGTTTGCGCGCAGCTTCCTGCTGCAGCGTCGAGGTCGTGAACGGCGGCGCCGGATTGCGGCGGCGCTGTTTGCGATCGATCGACAGTACGGTGAGCTCGCCGGGGGTTGCGCCGCTCGCGCCCGCCGCGGTCTTTATGGTGCGCTCGACTTCGCGCGCCTGCTGTTCGCTGACGAAGCTGAACTGCTCGACCTTGGTGCCGAGATATTCGATGAGCTTGACCGGAAAGCGCTGCTGCGTATGTTCGCCTTCGCCGTCGAGCGTCCAGTATTCCTGCGCTTTGAAGGCGGCGATCTCCGCTTCGCGTTCGCAAATCATCCTGAGCGCGGGACTCTGCACGCGCCCGGCCGAGAGCCCCCTGCGCACCTTCTTCCACAAGAGCGGCGAGAGATTGAAGCCGACGAGGTAGTCGAGCGCGCGGCGCGCCTGCTGGGCGTTGACGAGCTCGAGCGACAGATTGCGCGGCTCTGCAACCGCCTGACGCACGGCGTTCTTCGTGATCTCGTAGAACACCACGCGATGCACTTTCTTGCCGGCGAGTTGCTCGCGTGACTTCAGGATCTCGTGCAGGTGCCAGGCGATCGCTTCGCCTTCGCGGTCCGGATCGGTTGCGAGATACAGGGCCTTGGCCTTGCGCAGGGCGCGCGAGATGGCATCGACGTGCCGCGCGCTCTTCTCGAGCTCCTGGTATTGCATGGCAAAGTCGTGCTCGGGATCGACCGCGCCTTCCTTCGGCACGAGGTCGCGCACGTGGCCGTAGGAGGCGAGGACTTCGAAGTCCTTGCCCAGGTACTTCTTGATCGTCCGTGCCTTCGCAGGCGACTCCACGATGACGAGATTCTCGCTCATACGCGCCGCGGCAGACCGTGCCTCAATGCGGCCCGCTCGCATTTGTGTTTGACACCCAATCTTCGAGACGCTGGAAGGCGAGATCCTGGCCCGGCTGGCTGGAGAGCACCATGAGGACGACCCATTTGAGTTGCTCGGTGTCGAGCTCGTCGGCATCGAGCGCGATCATGCGATCGATGACGATTTCGCGCTGCAGGGGCTGCAGGACTCCCAAGCGCTCGAGGGTGAGCAGAAAGCCGCGGCATTCGGTTGAGAGCCGCGCGAGCTCCGCCTCGGAGAAGATGCGCACCGCACGGCCGCTGTTGTCGATGGCGGGGTCGAGCAGCGAGCGCTCGCGCACGCAGGCAAGATCGGCGAGCCAATCAAGCGCACGTTCGACGTTCTCGTGCGCAAATCCGACGCACGCAAGATCACGCGCTAAGTCTTCTCGCTCGGGCACCTCAGGCGCCTCGTCGAGCATGTAGCGGTCGAATACGTAGATCAGGATGTCAAGAACGCTGCCGGTCATCATCTGTGGTACGCGAACCGCGGTGGCCGCCAAGGAGAGGCGCGATGCGCCTTTCGAGCTTTAGAATCAACGACTTCGACACTGCAAAATGCCAATGACGGTGGCTCTAAAGCGAGCGCATCTAACAGTATTTCCCACGCCGTGTCCAATACACCGCGCAGGAAGGGGGGGCCGCGCGGCGCTTGGCGCGCCGCGCGGACGTGCCCTTTCAGGGGTTGCGGACGATGTCCGCCACGCGCACGAAAGTCGACTCTGCGACCACGAGTCCATAGCTCATGTGATCGTAGGATTTGAAGACCAAGAGCGTACCCGCGCGCTCGTCGGGCAGCTGGATCTTGCGGCCGCGGCCGAAGCCGTACGCCTTATCCTCGCCGTTGCCGACGTCGTTCGCTTCATCGCCCACTCGGTCGATCGCCAGTACGTCACCGGCGCCGATGCCGTCGGTCGTGCCGCGATTGATGAGGACGACGTCGTACTGACCGATGATGTGCACGCCTTCGATGACGGACATAATGCGCCCGTGCACTTCGGTACGCGGCGCGCGCAGAGTGAGGGTCGCCGGCGTGTCGTTTGCCGAGGCCAGCACCAGATCGCCACGCAGCGTCTCGCGCGCGGAGTCGGTGAGCAGGCCTTTGGCGGGATTTCCGGGGCGCGTGATGACGGCAGTCGCGGTATAGATGCCCTGATAGCCCACCATGTGGCCGTTGTCCGGATCGTGCACCGGCTCGCCGACATGCATGACCGTGAAGCGCGCATTGGGCGCGGCATTCAGATCACTGACATAGAATTCCTGTCCCGTGCCGCCCGCCTGATGTTCTTCCCTGAAAACCACGACGTGCGGCGAATGCTTGACCTGCTCGATCGACAATACGGCCGGTCGCGACAGGAACGCCGCGATCGCTCCATAGGGAATGGTCGGAATGGCGCCGTCGAGCGGCGAGCTGCGCAAGCGCGGATCCAGGCGCGCAGGTCCGCCCTGCACGAGCTGCACCTGCGGCCGGCCGTCAGCGCCATAGGCAAGCGCCAGCACGTCGCCGGGATAGATCAAATGCGGGTTCTCAATGCGCGGGTTGACGTACCAGATTTCCGGCCACAACCACGGATCGCGCAGGAACATCGTGGAGATGCCCCAGAGGGTGTCGCCGCGCTTGACGGTGTAACTCTTCGGCGCGCTCGAATTCAAGATCAGAGCGGGCGGTGTGCCGCTGCCGCTGCCTGAGTCGGAGCTCGGCGCCTGCGCGCCGCCGCCGGCGACCGCAGCCTCGGTTGCGGTCATGTCTGGCGGAGCCGTGGACTCAGCGCCCGCCCCATAGGACGTCGGCACATGTGCGACGGGTGCGCTGTCCGTGTCACGTGCGCGGTGCGATGAGCATCCGACAAACGCGATGAGCAGTGCGGCCAGACCCGCGCCAGCGCGAGCCTTAACTAATTGATTTGGAGACATCCTCCACTCCTTACATCCGGGAGGGGCCGGCAACCCCGCTGTTATAATCGGGTCAGGTCCAGCGCACACGGTTTAATGTTCACTTTGTGCACTGGATCACGGCGGCCGTCGCGGTGCGAAATCCCCCGACGCCTGGCCGATTTTCTCTTCACGCTTCAGAACATTAGCAGCATTTTCGAGTCAAATACACGAGCATTACGAGTCACCATCATGGCCCTGCGCACCATCCTCGAATATCCCGACCCGCGACTGCGCACCAAGGCACAGCCGGTGACCGATTTCGGCCCCGAACTCGGCCGGCTCATCGATGATCTCCTCGACACCATGTACGCAGCCCCCGGCATCGGACTTGCCGCGACGCAGGTCGACGTCCATCAGCGGGTCATTGTCGCCGACGTCTCTGCGGAACGCGATCAGCCGCTCGTGCTCGTGAACCCTCAGATCCTGAGCCGCGAGGGCGTGAATAGCGTCGAGGAGGGCTGCCTTTCCGTGCCCGATATTTTCGAAGAGGTAGAACGTGCCCTGCGCGTGCGCGTGCGCGCGCAGGATCGCGCGGGCAGCGTATTTGAGCGCGATTTCGACGAGATTCTGGGGGTTTGCGTGCAGCACGAGCTCGACCACCTCGAGGGCAAGCTGTTCGTGGATTATCTGTCCGACCTGCGCCGCGAGCGGATTCGCAAGAAACTGGAGAAGGAGCGCAAAGAGCGCAGCGCGCGCTCGCGCCACAGCTCGCCCGTGCGGGCTTATTGATCACGCCTTGCACCGGTTTCTCCCGTGACCGCGCTGCGAGTTGCGTTTGCAGGAACGCCCGAGTTCGCGCGCACTGCATTGCAGGCTGTGCTCCATTCGCGACACAGCCTCGTGGGTGTCTTCACGCGGCCCGATCGGCCGCGGGGCCGCGGCCAGCGCTTGAGCGCAAGTGTCGTGAAGGAGGCCGCGCTTGCGGCAGGCCTGCCGGTGTCGCAGCCGGCGACGGCGCAGGACGGTGCGGCGCTTGATGAGCTTAAGAGCTGGCGCGCGGATGTCCTGGTCGTGGTGGCCTACGGCCTTATTCTCCCGCGGGCGTTGCTCGACGCTCCGCGCCTGGGCAGCGTGAACATTCATGCCTCACTCCTGCCGCGCTGGCGCGGTGCCGCGCCCATCCAGCGTGCGATCCTCGCCGGCGACACCAAGACCGGGATCACCCTCATGCGGATGGAGGCCGCTTTGGATGCCGGGCCGATTCTGCTGCAGCGATCCATTCCCATCCGCCCGACCGATACCAGCGCTCGCCTGCACGATGCACTGGCTGCGCTCGGCGCGCAGACTTTGCTCCAAGGTTTGGATGCGCTCGCCGAGGGCGCGTTGCCGCCGACCCCACAGCCGCAAGAAGGCGTGAGCTACGCGGCTAAGATCGGCAAGTCCGAAGCGGCCATCGACTGGCGCAAGAGCGCCACCGAAATTGACCGCCAAGTGCGAGCCTTCAATCCCTGGCCCGTGGCCGAGACCCGCTTTGCGGACACACAGCTGCGCATCCTGACGGCGCGCATCGACGAGGAGTCGGCGCCGCAAGTGCCAGGCACCGCTCCTGGCACCGTGGTGTCGATGCTCGAAGACGCGCTCGTGGTGCAGTGCGGCGAAGGCTTTCTTGCGCTCGTGCAGGTGCAGCGCGCCGGCCGCCGGCCGGTCACGGCGCGCGAGTTCGCGGGCGGCCGAGCGCTCGTGGGCCAGCGCCTGGGGTAAGCGGTGAGCCTGTCAACGGATGCGCGCGCGGCGGAGCGACCCGGGACCCCGCCGGGAGCTGCGACCCTGGCTGAGGTGGCGCGAGCCCTCGTGGTTGTTACGTCAGTGGGACAATCGTCCGACAAGGCGCTCGCGGCGTCTCAGAATTCATCCAATCGGGCCGCGGTGCGCGCCATTACTCTGGGGAGCCTGCGCTGGTACCTGCGTCTGTCTCCCGCGGTGGAATCGCTCCTCGACCGGCCCGCGAAGCTCACCCCCGACATCCGCGCGCTGCTCGTGGCAAGCGCCCATCAGATCGAGTATTCGCGCAATGCCCCCGAGCTCACCGTGCATCTGGCCGTCGAGGCGGCGAGACTATTGGGTCGCCACGCGGCCACGGGCCTGGTGAATGCGGTATTGCGGCGCTTCGTCAGCGAACGCAAAGCACTTCTTCTACGCATCGATGCCGATCTTGCCGGGCGCACGGCGCATCCCGAATGGCTGGTCGCGGAGCTCCTGCGCTCATGGCCGGATGCGGCGCAAATGATTCTCGACGGAGGCAACCAGCATCCGCCACTCGTCCTGCGGCTCGACCTCACGCGCATCAGCGTGGCGCAGTACTTAGCCGATCTTGCGCGCCTTGACCTTGCCGCTCGCCCGATCGACTGGGCGAGCGCCGCCGTCGAGCTCGAAGAGGCCATGGCCATTGCCGAACTTCCCGGATTTGCAGAAGGGTGGGTGTCGGTTCAGGACGCCGGCGCACAGCTCGCCGCGCCTCTCCTCGACGCCCGCCCCGGCATGCGTGTCCTCGATGCCTGCGCCGCTCCCGGCGGCAAGACCGGCCACATCCTCGAGTACACACCCGCTCTGGGCGAGCTCATGGCTCTTGATATCGACGCTGGCCGCAGCGTGCGGATCGCCGACAATCTCAAGCGCTTGTCTCGGCAGGCGACGCTCGTCGTGGGCGATATCCGTAACCCCCAGGACTTTTGGGACGGCCGGCCTTTTGATCGCATCCTTGCGGACGTGCCGTGTTCGGCAACCGGCGTCATCCGCCGCCACCCGGACATCAAGCTCCTGCGCAGGCGCGAGGACATCGCGAGCTTCGCGCGAACACAGTTGCAGATTCTTCGTGCCGCCTTCGGCATGCTCGGCGCCGGAGGGCGCCTTCTCTACTCGACCTGCTCCGTGCTGCCCGCCGAGAATGAGGAGGTCATCGAGCGCTTTCTAAAGAGCGAGCCCCAGGCGCACCTTGCGCCGATGCCGCCCGGCGTCCCGCTGCCTCCGGGGGGTCAAAAGCGCGTTGCAGGCGTACAACTTTTGCCGGGCGCACAGGCACGCACGGATGGGTTCTATTATGCTTGCCTCGAAAAGACAGCTGTCGGAACCTAGAGGCGCTCTGCGCAGTCAATCGTTGCATCCATGCTACGAATCGACCCACTCAATCTGCGATCGATCCTCATGGCCATCGCTCTTGCCGCCTGCAGCGGGCAGGCGCATGCCGATGCGCTCGACGGCGTCCTCGAGGTCCGCTCTGCCTACGTCAGCATGGAAGGAGGCGTCTTCCTGCTCCACGCCCGGATCGAATACCCCGTGAGCCCGGCCATCCGCGATGCTTTGCACGACGGCGTGACGCTCACGGTCGATCTGGATACGCGCATCGAGCGCGAGCGGCGCTTCTGGTTCAATGCGGACGTTCAGGAGCTGACGCTGCGCCGTGAGCTTGACTACCATGCGGTGTCGGACCGCTACCTTGTCCGTGACGTGCGCAGCGGCACCCAGAAAAGCTTCGCCACGCTCGAGGAGGCGCTCGCTGATCTGGGCGCAGTGGATGGCTGGCCGGTGCTGATCGAGCCGCAGTTGGCGCCGGGCAACTATCGCATCAGCGTGCGCGCCGGCGTGCGCCGCGGCCGCCTGCCCGCGTCGCTGCATGCGCTCATGTTCTGGACCGACGACTGGCACCGCGTGAGTGAGTGGTACACATGGTCGCTCCCGGACTAACCGGCCCTGCACCGGCGAAGCCGCGCTGGCGCGGCGTGGCACTCGTGCTCTTGTGGGCAGGGGTGGGCGTGGGCGCACTCTTGCTCTTGGCGAAGAGTGTGCAGAACTCCGGCGAGTTCAGCCGCCTGCAGCCGTGGATCCTGCTGCTCAACGTGATCGGCGTCGTCGCGCTGACGGCGCTGCTCGCGCGCAAGCTGACGCAGCTGGTGCGCGACTACCGGGCGCATGTGCCGGGCTCGCGGTTGACGGCACGCACGGTCGCGATTTTCGGCGCTCTCGTCGTGGCGCCGCTTCTGATCGTGTACCTCTTCTCGCTGCAGTTTCTGAACCGCGGCATCGACAGCTGGTTTCACGTTGAGGTCAAACAGGGACTCAACGACGCGCTCGTGCTGTCGCGCGCGGCTCTCGACCTGCGGGTGCGCGAGTACTCGCGCCATACGGAGAATCTGGCTCACTCGCTCGTCAACGCAACCGCCGAGGATGTCGCGCAGCGAGTCTTTGAGGAGCGTCGCGCCACCGCGGCGCTCGAAATGGCAGTCTACGGCGCTCACGAACGGATCATCGCGGCGAGCCTGGAAAATCCGCTCGAATCCATCCCCACGCGCCCGCCGTCGGATCTCGTGCGCCAGGTGGGAGAGCGGCGCGCATATGTGAGCCTCGAGCCGCAGGCCGGCGGCGAGTACCTCATTCGCACCGCAGCGCCGTTTACCGAGTCGCTGACGCGCGGGGATGATCGCTATCTCGTCGCGATCTACGAAGTGCCGACGCAGCTTGCCGCGCTCTCAGAAGCCGTGCAGCACGCTTATTCGCAGTACGGCGAGCTTGCGGCGCTGCGCGAGCCCTTGAAAAGCAGCTTCCGGCTCACTCTCACCCTGGTACTGCTGCTCGCGATGCTCGCGGCAATCTACGGTGCGATCTTTTCCGCGCAGCGCCTGGTGCGCCCGGTTCAGGATCTCATCGAAGGCACGCGCGCCGTCGGCAAGGGCGACTTCGGCACGCGCCTGCCGCTGCCATCGCGCGACGAGATGGGCTTTCTCGTGCACTCCTTCAACGATATGACGAAGCGCCTGCGGCGCGCGCGCGAAGAGGCGACCCGCAGCCAGCGGGTGGTCGAGCGCGAGCGCGAGCGCCTCGCGATCATTCTCGCGCGCCTGTCGACCGGAGTCGTGGTCGTGGACCGCGAGCTCACGGTGAGCATCGCGAATCAGGCGGCCGGCGCAATTCTCGGCACTGATCTGTCGGCTGCGATCGGGCGGGCCTTGCCGGAATTGACCGCCGGCAATGAACGCCTCGGTCAGTTCGTCGCGGCGCTCGTGGTGCGCTTCGGCGCCGGGCGCGAGGAGTGGCGCGAGCAGCTCGATCTGGATGGCACGTCGGGCCGGCGCACGCTGATGTGTGCCTGCACGCCGCAGCCGGGCGCCGACCGTGATGGCTACGTCATTGTCTTCGACGACATCACGATGCTGCTGCAGGCGCAGCGCGACGCCGCCTGGGGCGAGGTCGCGCGGCGCCTCGCACATGAGATCAAGAATCCGCTGACGCCGATTCAACTCTCGGCCGAACTCATGCGGCGGCGCTTTCTTAGCAGCATGTCGCCGCAGGACGCCGAAGTGCTGGAGCGCGGCACGCGCACGATCGTGCAGCAGGTGGAAACCATGCAGCAGATGGTGAATGCCTTCAGCGAATATGCGCGCGCACCGGAGATGCGCATCACGCGCTTCAACTTGAACCAGCTCGCAAGCGAGGTCGCAGACCTGTACCGCTCCCACGATCCGCGCGTGGAGATCCGCCTGGAGCTCGACGAGCGCATTGACGGCATCGAAGCAGACCGCGGCCGCGTGCGCCAGATTCTCAATAATCTCGTGATCAATGCACTCGAGGCCCTCGACGGCGTCGCCACGCCGCGCCTAGAGCTTGCGACGCGCTTCGAACAGGCGGCCGGCGATGCGAGATACGCAATCGTCACGGTATGTGACAATGGGCCGGGATTTCAGCGCGAGCTTTTGGGCCGAGTGTTCGACCCCTACGTGACGAGCAAACCCAAGGGCACCGGCCTTGGCCTTGCGATCGTGAAGAAGATCGTCGAAGAGCACGGCGGCCGCATCGATGCCGACAATCGGCCCGAGGGCGGTGCGCGCATACGCGTAGTTCTGCCGATGACGGACAGCACACGTTCCGCCTCCGGCATTCGCGAACGCCGCGCAGAGTTGCGGAGGGAGATTGTATGAGCGCGGCACACATACTGGTGGTCGACGACGAGGCGGACATCCGCAGTCTTCTGAAGGAGATTCTCTCCGAGGAGGGCTATGAGGTGGAGGTGGCCGCGAACGCCGGGGAGGCGCGTGCGTCGCGGGCGCGTCAGACGCCGGATCTTGTCCTGCTCGACATCTGGATGCCCGACGTCGACGGCATCACTCTATTGCGCGAATGGTCATCCGCCAACGCGGAGGGTTGTCCGGTCGTCATGATGTCGGGTCACGGCACCGTCGAAACCGCGGTTGAGGCGACACGCCTCGGGGCCTTCGATTTTGTCGAAAAGCCGCTGTCGCTCGCGAAGCTCCTGCGCACAGTCGAGCGCGCGCTCGATGCCGGCAAACGCCGCCGTCAGTCCGGCAAACTCCTCGTCCCGCCCATCATGGTGCCGGTCGGCAAGAGCCGACTCATGCAGCAACTGCGCACTCAGCTGCAGCAGATTGCGACCCATTCCTCCTCGGTGTTGCTGGTGGGCGAGCCGGGCTCGGGCCGCGAGGCCTGCGCGCGCTACCTGCACGAGCAGAGCGGACGCAGCGCGCGCCCGTTCGTGCAGCTGATTGCGAGCACTCTGCGCGAGACGGACGCGCAGCTGCGGCTCTTCGGGCGCGAAGAGGGCGGGCATGGCGCGCCCGTGGGAGTTCTCGAGGAAGTCGGCAACGGCACCCTCTGCATCAGCGAGATTGAAGATCTGCCGATGAGCGTGCAGCGGCTTCTGATCGGCGTGCTCGAGTCCGGCCGCTTTACGCGCCTGAATGGCACCCAGCCGCTGACCTTGAGCGCGCGTGTGCTGTCATCCGCGCAGCCCGACATTGAGCATCGCGGCGCTGAGGGCTTTCGGCGCGATCTTTTGGCGCAGCTGAATGCGCTCATCGTACGGGTGCCGCCGCTGCGCGAATACGCGGAGGACGTGCCCGAGCTCCTGCGGCACTATGTCGATCGCGCGGTCGACACCGAAGGTCTGTCATTCAGACGCTTCAGCGTCGCCGCGCAGAACCGGCTGCGCAATTATCCCTGGCCGGACAATGTCCGCGAGCTCAGGAACCTCGTGCAGCGCCTGCTGATCCAGGGAGGGCCGGAGGAAATCCGCCTGGAGGAGATCGAGCAGGAATTGACGGTGCAGCAGCCCTCCGCCGAGCCGCTCGTCAAACAGGATCTCCTGGCCCTGCCGCTGCGCGAGGCGCGCGAGCAGTTCGAGCGCGCCTATCTGCAGCAGCAGCTCTTGCTGTGTAACGGCAAGGTTGGACAGCTCGCCAAACGGGTCGGCATGGAGCGCACGCATCTGTATCGCAAGCTGCGCTCGCTCGGCGTCGACTTTCGCAATGTGAGCGAGGATTAATCCCCGATCCGGATCACGAGCGCGTCGAGTTCGGCGGCCTGCAGCTGCTTGCGCACCCGGTTGAGCTCGTTCATGTCGTTGATGGGGCCCACGCGTACGCGATGCCAGACATCGTTGTCGACCGCGACGCGCTGCACCTTCGCCTCCACCCCTTGCTTGGCGAGCTGCGCCTGCACGCGCTCGGCGTCCGAAAGGTTGCGGTACGAGCCTGCCTGCAGCACGTAGACACCCGGCCGCTCGATACGCGCGGTCGGCAGGTCGTGGCGTATCTCGCGGTCCTTCTCCGGCACGACGACTTCGAAGTGCGGCAGCATTTCGTAGAAGTCATAGCGCTCGTCGCTTGCGTGCGCGCCGATCGGCTCGGCATCGGCGGGCGCCGCATGACGCGGCTGCGGCCGCGCCTCCTCTGCGGGCGCGCGGCGCGCTTCGCCCACATACAAAAAGAGCGCGCTCGTCAGTACGGCGCCGATCAGCGCGCCGGCGCCGAATTCGCGCAGGCGCGTGAGATCAAACGCACGACGCGAAGTCTTCTTGTAATCGCGAGCCGTCAGTTTTGCCATGGGTCCGCCTACATGCTCGCAGGCGCCGTCACGCCGAGAAGTGTCAGGCCGTTGCGCACCACCTGTTGCACGGCAATCACGAGCGCAAGCCGGGCGTTGCGCAGCTTCGCATCCGCAACGATGAACTGCTCGGCGTTGTAATAACTATGAAAGGCGTTGGCAAGCTCGCGCAGATAGTGCACGAGGCCATGCGGCGCGCGCGCGACGGCGCAGCTTTCGAGCACTTCGGGGTAACGCGCGACCTGCTGCAGCACGAGCTCCTCGGCGGGGCCGCTCAAAAGCTCGATATGGGCGAGTCCCTCGGCGCGGTCGAAGTGCATGCCGCGCGCCGCGAGCTGCGCAAGCACGCTCGCGACGCGCGCATGCGCATACTGTATGTAGTACACCGGATTTTCATTGCTGCGCGATTTGGCAAGCTCGAGGTCGAAGTCGAGGTGCTGCTCGTGGCTGCGCATCAAATAGAACAGGCGGCAGGCATCGTTGCCTACTTCGGCGCGCAGCTGGCGCAGTGTCACGAACTGTCCCTCACGCTTGCCCATGGGAACTTTCTCGGTGCCGCGGTAGAGACTCACGAATTGCACGAGGTTGACCTCGAGGCTCTCGCCCGGCTCGCCCATGGCGGTAAGTCCCGCGCGCACGCGCGCCACGTAGCCGTGATGATCGGCGCCCAGCGCGTCGATCAAGAGCTGAAAGCCGCGCTCGCGCTTTTGCAGATGGTAGGCGATGTCCGAGGCAAAATAGGTTTTCTGACCGTTTTCGCGCACCACCACGCGATTCTTCTCGTCCCCGAAGCGTTCCGCGCGAAACCACAGCGCGCCATCCTCGCGATATAGATTGCCTTCGCGCTCGAGGCGCGCGAGTGCCCGCTCGATGGCGCCACTTTCCCCAAGCGCGCGCTCCGAAGCCCAGTGATCGAATTCGACGCCGAACTCCGCAAGGTCGCTTCTGATGTCGTCGAGCATTGCAGCGAGCGATAGTTGGAGTACCTCGCGAAATCCTTCCGCGCCGAGGAGTTCACGCGCGCGCGTGATGAGCGCATCGATGTGCTTCTCCTTGTCTCCCGCGGGCGCATCCGGCGGCAGGTGCGCGCCGATCTCGGCGGCGGAGCGTTGGAAACGCGTGCCTTCCTGCGCGAACAGCAGTTGTGCGATCGGCTGCACATAGTCGCCGCGGTAACCGTTGCTCGGAAACGCGAACTCCTCGGAACACAACTTAAGATAGCGCACCCACACGCTCACCGCGAAGATGTCCATCTGCCGGCCGGCGTCGTTGACGTAATATTCGCGCTCGACACTGAAGCCGACCGCATCCAATAATCCCGCGAGCGTCGCGCCGTAGGCGGCCTGGCGGCCGTGACCGACGTGCAGTGGTCCGGTTGGATTTGCGGAGACGAATTCCAGGAGCACGCGCACGCCCTCACCGAGTGTGCTGCGCCCGTAGCGCGCGCCTTCGGTGTGGATGCGCGCGATCTCGTCCGCGTAGGCCTCTTTGGCGAGAAAAAAGTTGATGAAGCCCGCGCCGGCCACTTCGGTGCGCGCCACGAGCGGGCTTGGCGGCAGCGCCGCGACGATCGCCTGTGCGAGCTCGCGCGGGTTGCGCCGCGCCTGCTTCGCAAGCCGCAGAGCAATGTTGGTCGCAAAGTCGCCGTGCTGCGCATCGCGCGTGCGCACGACGATGATTGAGTCACGTTGCGGCGTGGCCGCGAACGACGCATCGCCCATGCGGGAGAGAGCGCTGAGCAGAAGCTCCTCGAGTTGCTGCTTCACGGGCGAAAAGTCCGGCGGTGCAAAGCGACGCAGTCTACCAGCGCCGGCGCCCTAGAATAGCTCGAGCGGATCGACATCAAGCGCCCAGCGCACGCGCCGGCTGCTCGGCAATTGCTCAATCTCGCTTACCCAGCCGTCAAGAAAGCGATGCAGCGCGCTCCTGTCGGCGCTTTCAATCAGAAGCTGCGCGTGGTAGCGGCCGGCGCGCTTCGCCATGGCGGCCGGTACGGGTCCGAACAGGCGCACTCGCGGGGGCAGGCGCGCCAACTGCCGCGCGTCGCTGAGAAACGCCAGCGCGGCGGCGGCGCTCTTGGCCGAATCACGTAGCGCGGCGAGACGGCTGTAGGGTGGCCAGCGCGCCTGCTCGCGCTCGATGAGCGCGGTGCGCGCAAAGCCGTCGTAGCCCTCGGACAAGAGGCTGCGCAGCAGCGGATGGTCGGGAAACTCCGTCTGAATCAATACCTCGCCCGGCCGGTCGCCGCGTCCCGCGCGTCCGGCAACCTGCACGATGGTCTGCGCGAGCCGTTCGGGAGCGCGGAAGTCAGTGCTGAAGAGACCATGATCGGCATTCATGACGACGACGAGCGTCACGTTCGGGAAGTCATGTCCCTTGGTCACCATCTGCGTGCCCACGAGGATGCGTGCCTCCCCGGAAATCATGCGCTGCATCGCCGCCTCGACGTCGCCTTTGTTGCGCACCGCGTCCCGGTCGAGGCGCACCTGCGGCACGTCGGGGAAAAGCTCTGCCAGCTTCTCTTCGATGCGCTGCGTGCCCTGTCCCACGGGGCGCAGGGCAAATCCGCACTGCGGACAGCTCTGCGGCAGTGGCGCATCGGCGCCGCAATGATGGCAGCGCAGGCGTCCCGCGGCCTGGTGCACGGTCAAGCGCGCATCGCATTCGCTGCAGGCCGCCGTCCACCCGCAGGCCGTGCACAGGAGAGTGGGCGCATAGCCGCGGCGGTTGAGAAACACCAGCACCTGGCCTTGCGCACTCAAATGGCGCCGGATGGCCTCGATGGCCGGAGTCGCAATGCCCGCCTGCACGGCGTTGACGCGCAGATCGATGAGCCCCAGGCGCGGCGCCTGGGCCTGGGCCGTGCGTCGCGGCAGCGACAGCCGTTGGTAACGCCCGGCGAGCGCGTTGTACAGAGTCTCAAATGCGGGGGTCGCCGAACCCAGCACCACCGGCACGCCGGCGCGTTGCGCGCGCACGACGGCAAGATCGCGCGCCGAATAGCGAAATCCGCCCTCGTGCTGTTTGAAGGAAGCGTCGTGCTCCTCATCGACGACAATGAGGCCAAGCGCATGCACCGGCGCGAACACCGCCGAGCGCGTGCCGAGGACGATGCGCGCCTGGCCGGTGAAAGTCTCTCGCCAGGCCGTGAGCCGCTCCTGGTCCGTGAGACCCGAGTGCAGGACTGCAAGCGGCGCGCTGAAGCGCTCGCGAAAGCGTCCCACGAGCTGCGGCGTAAGCCCGATCTCCGGAACCAGTATCAAGGCGGCACGGCCGTGCTCGAGCACGCGCGCCACCAGATGCAGATACACCTCGGTCTTGCCGCTGCCGGTGATGCCGTGCAGAAGAAAGGCGCCAAAACTCTCAAGCGTCGCGCCGATGGCGGAAACCGCGGCTTCCTGCTCTGAGTTGAGTGCGAATCCCTGCGCGTCGCTGCCGGCTGGCCGGGCGGCAACGCTTGCCGGCGCATCGACGGCGCTGACCCAGCCGCGCGACCCGAGCGACCTAAGATGCGCGCGCACATTCCCCCCGAGGACCGCGAGCTCCTCAGCGCTGCACCCCTGCTTCTCGATGAGGTGTAGCAGCAGCTCGCGCTGCCGGGGGGCGCGGCGCGGCTCGCCGGCGAGCTGCGCCGTACGCCCGGCCGCGCTCACCACCCAGCGTGTGCGCGTCGCGCTCGCTGGTGCGCCCAGTCGCAGCGCCTTCGGCAACGCTGCTGCGAGCACCTCGCCGATGGGATGGTGGTAATACTCCGCCGCCCATTTGAGAAGAGCGAGCATGGCGGCGTCGAGCACCGGCTCGGTGTCGAGCACTTCAAGGATCGGCTTCAATCGCTCCGGTGCAATGTCGGAGGTCGCGGCCTTCTCGGTCACGACACCGATCAGCCGCTGCCGGCCAAAAGGAACGCGCACGCGTATTCCCGGTCGGATCGGCTTGCCGGCCTCCTTCTGGGGGGGCAGGTAGTCGAACGGCCGCCGCAGTGGCATGTCGAGCACCACGCGCCAGACCGTGACTCTGCTCATGTTCCTGGAACGTTTAGTTAATCAGTGACTTACGTGGGGTCCGAGAGCGGGTCAACCGCGATGCTCGCACGCGCGTTATACGAACCATGAGTGCCTTTGCTACGCTCGCGTCTGTTTATAACACGCCTGTCCAGACGCACGGCGACGTGGATTTTACGGAATCGAACACCACCAGCGACTCGCGCGCGCTCAACCAATTTTTGGCCAGCGTTGAACTGAAGGCATTCAAGATCGCACAGTCGGCGCTGCGTCATGAGCATGACGCTCTTGATGCGGTTCAGGATGCCATGCTGCAGCTGACACGCGCCTACTCGAATCGACCTGCCGAGGAATGGCGGCCGCTCTTTTACCGCATCCTCGAAAATCGCATTCGCGACATGCAGCGCCGCCGCACAGTGCGCGCGCGCATCATGGCGTGGCTTCCCGCGCATCGCGACGAGGAAGACGATGACGCGTTTGATCCCATCACGCAGGCTGCGAGCGAGGAGATCACGCCGCCGCGGCGCCTCGAGCTCGACGAAGCGATGACAGCGCTTGAAAAAGCATTGCATGATCTGCCCAGCCGGCAGCGTCAGGCGTTTCTGCTGCGTAATCTTGAGGGAATGGATGTCGCCCAGGTTGCAAGCGCCATGGGCTGCTCCGAAGGCAGCGTCAAGACACATCATTTTCGCGCCCTGAAGGCGCTGCGCGCACGACTCGGGGAGTTCTCGACATGACGACGTCGACCGAGAAGGAGCTCGAAGAGTTCGAGAAGCGCACCCGGGTACTGCTCGAGGAGAGCGTGTCGCGCATCGACGGCCGCATTCGCTCGCGTTTGAATCAGGCGCGGCACGCGGCGCTGGCCGCGGCGGAAGAGCGGCGGCGTACGCCTTTGTGGCGCAGCTTCCGGCTCGCGCCCGCCGCGGGTGTTGTGGCGGCGGTGCTGCTTGCGATCGTGTTGTGGGCGCCGCGTCCGGGTCAGATGCTGCCGGTTGCCGAAGGCGCATCGAACGCGGTGGAAGATTTGGATCTGGTCGCCGATGGCGAGACATTCGATCTCATTCAACAAGGAGACGGCGGCTTCTATGAATGGGCGGTTGCGCAGGCGGACGCCGAACCGGAAGCGACCAGCTGATGTTTGACCGGCGCGCGACGTGCATCGCGTGGGTAATTGGGGTGTCTGCGCTCACACCGGCGGGTGTATCGGCCGACGATGCGGACAGCTCCAAGGTGGCAAAGAGCACGCCGGAGCCGCCGGCGGATCCCGAGCTTCTTGAGTATTTGGGCAGTGTGGATGCAGAAGGACAGGAGTGGATGGATTATCTGGCTCGAACGGATATTGCGCAGGTGGTGAAGGCGAAGAAGTCGCCCGACACCTCCGAGGTCGACGACCCATGAATGGGCTGCGCTCCATCGTGGCCGTCGTTGTGCTTGCGCTCGCCGCTCCTGCATTCGCCCAGACTGCTGCCGCACCGGCTCCGGCTCAGGCCGTGGGCTGGTCCAGCCTGTCACCCGCGCAGCAGCAGCTGCTGCATCCGTACGCCGGCCAATGGCAGAGTCTGCCGCCCGAGCGCCAGGCGGCGCTTGCGCGCGGCAGCCAGCGCTGGCTTGCGATGCCGCCCGAGCAGCGCACCCTTGCGCGCCAACGCTTTGAGCAATGGCGTGCGCTGCCGCCCGAGCAGCGCACCCTTGCGCGCCAACGCTTTGAACAATGGCGTGCGCTGCCGCCTGATGAACAGAAGATCGTGCGCGACAACTTTCACCGCTTTCAAAGTCTGCCGCCGCAGCGGCGTGCCATGCTGCGTGAGCGCTGGCAGAATGCGACGCCTGCTGAACGGCAGAAAATGATCGCCCGCGTGCGCGCGCGCCGCGCGCATCCATTGCCCGCCGAGCGCCGCAAGGAATGACGCGCTTTTAGAGGTGCGGACGCACCACGAGCGGCACGTTGCAGACGTCGATGCGTCCCGCCGGCACTTTGTACCACTCATCACGACGGTTGCGCCGCGACTCCACGAGGTCGGCAAAGGTGCGCGTGTCGGTGCGCATGATTTCAAGATGCGAGCGTTCCGCCTCCGGCACATCCGCGGCGAGTCGCACCGAGTGAATGGCGGTGCGCTCCCCGGGCTTCTCGTAGAAGCCGAGCGCTCCCGTGCCGCGTCTCAAGGTTGCCAGTTGCTCCATGCCTGCGACGACGCGTCCGACCAGGGCGACATTGCGGTCGAGTTGCCGCGGAGCCTGGCCGATGACGACGTACAGCTCGGAGCCATTGCCGCTGTCGACATCGTTGTCGCGGCCGACGCCGACCATCGAGTAACAGTGCACGAGCCACGCAAGATGCGTGCGCGCCTCGCGCGCCGCGGGGTAGCCATCCACAAACCCGACCTCTGAAGCGTAGGTGTCCGGGTCCGGCAAGAGCGTGAATGCGAGCTCATTTGCCGAGCGCGAGAACTCCGCATCCAACGTCTTCTGCGCACTTCCGAGCGGGCGTGTGCTCGCAGGATCGGCCCATTGCACGACGTAGTTATCCTGCGCGCGCACGATGGCCGTGCCATCGAAGTAGTGCTCGTGCACGAGCGCCTTGATGTTCGCGACATGCTTCGGCGCGAACGTGGGATTAAGTTCGATGACGACGCGCCCCGTCGGCAGCTCCAAATACAGAGTGTTCTGCAGATCGAGGCTGCGCCAATCGGCGCTCTTTGATGCCGCGATCACATCCGCCATGGTGCGCGGTTTGACGCTGAGCGCGTCGGCACCGACCGCGCCGCTCGCGACGAGAAGGAGAATTGCGGCAGCGAGCCGTGCACCCCTCATCAGCCGACCGCCTTGATGGCAGCAATGAGCTCGGCCGCCGCCTTTTGCGCATCTCCGTAGAGCATGCGCGTGTTGTCGAGATAGAAGAGGCCGTTCTCGATGCCCGAGAAGCCCGTGCCCTTGCCGCGCTTGATGACGATCACGTTCTTTGCCTTGTCGGCGTTCAGGATCGGCATGCCGTAGATCGGGCTCGACTTGTCCGTGCGCGCCACGGGATTCACGACGTCGTTGGCGCCGATGATGAGAGCAACGTCCGCCGTGTCGAATTCCGAGTTGATCTCATCGAGGTCAGCGATGAGATCGTAGGGCACGCCGGCCTCGGCGAGCAGCACATTCATGTGGCCGGGCATGCGGCCGGCCACCGGATGGATCGCAAATTTGACCATGACGCCGCGATCGATGAGGAGCTGCACCAGCTCCCAGATCTTGTGTTGGGCCTGGGCGACCGCCATGCCGTAGCCCGGGACGATGATGACCTTTTGCGCGAAGGCCATCATTACCCCAACGTCCGCCGCATCGATCGGCTTCAGGCTTCCCGCCGGCCCCTCGCCCGTGGCTGCGGCAGCGGTATCGCCGAATCCGGAGAAGAGCACGTTGCCGAGCGAACGGTTCATCGCCTTCGCCATCAACTGCGTCAGGAGCGTGCCTGCCGAACCCACTACGGTGCCGGCGATGATCATCGCGGCATTGTTGAGTACGAAACCCTCGAAGGCGACGGCGAGCCCGGTCAATGCGTTGTACAAGGATATGACGACGGGCATGTCGGCGCCGCCGATGGGCAGAGTCATGCTGACGCCGAGCACCAGCGCCAGTACAAAGATGCCGGTGACCACGGCCGGTGATGTGTTGAGCTGCGCTGCGACCAGAGCGCCGAGCGCGAGCGCGCCGATGAGGACGATGAGCGTCAGGAACTTCTGCCCGCCGAAGCGCAGGCTGCCATGAATGAGGCCCTGCAGCTTGCCGAAGGCAATGGCGCTGCCGCTGAAGGAGACCGCGCCAATGATGCCGCCGACGACGGCGAGAGTGCTGATCGCGACACCCGCAGTTCCGCCCCGATACAGCTCCACCGCGGCGATCGCCGCGGCCGCGCCGCCGCCCATGCCGTTATAGAGCGCGATCATCTGCGGGATGTCGGTCATGGCGACGCGCTTGCCGCTCCACCACGCGAGTGAAGTGCCGACGACGATGGCCGGGATGATGAGCTCGTAATTCGACATGCCCGGATACAGGAATGTGACGAGGGTTGCGACCAGCATCCCGGCGCCCGCCCACAGGATGCCGCTGCGTGCGGTGACGGGCGAGCTCATGCGCTTCAGCCCCATGATGAAGAGGACTGCGGTGAGGAAATAGCTCACCTGGATGAGGACGTCGGCGCTGGCGATCGCGCTCATCACGGCGCCCCCTTCGCGTCCTTCTTCGCGCGTGCGCCGCTTGCCTTGAACATCTCCAGCATGCGCTCGGTCACGACGTAGCCGCCGACGGCATTGCCGGAAGCGAGCAGCACGCCGACGAAGCCGATGACCTTTTCAAGCGGCGTGTGTGCCTCGCCAAGAGCGACCATCGCCCCGACCAGCACAATGCCGTGCACGAAGTTGGAGCCCGACATCAGCGGCGTGTGCAGGATGACCGGCACGCGCGCGATGACTTCGTAGCCGGTGAAGGCGGCGAGCATGAATATGTAAAGCGCGATGATTCCGGTCATGCAGGCACCTTCTTGTCGAGCGCGAGCCGGGTCGCCTCGTGCTTCACGACGCCGTCATGCGTCAGGCACGACTGCGCAAAGACCTCGTCGTTCCAGTCGATCTTAAGTTCGCCCTTGTCGATGGCCGGCTTCAGGAAGTTAAGAAGGTTGCGCGCGTACATTTCGCTCGCGTTGTAGGCGAGTGTCGCTGCAAGGTTCACCGGCCCCACGATCGTGACGCCGCCGTGATCGACGACCTCGCCGGCGCGCGTGAGCTCGCAATTGCCGCCCTGTTCGGCGGCGATGTCGACGATCACCGCGCCTGCGCGCATGCGCTCGACCGCGGCGCGCGCGATAATCTTTGGAGCCGCCCGGCCCGGCACTGAGGCGGTCGAGACGACCACGTCGGCCGCGGCGATGCGCGCATCGAGCACTTCCTGCTGGCGCTTTTTTTCCTCGTCCGTGAGCTCGCGCGCGTAGCCTCCCTGTCCGTCGGCGCTGACGCCGGTGTCGACGAATTTCGCACCCAGGGATTTCACCTGCTCGCGCGTCGCGCTCCTGACGTCATAGGCTTCGACCACGGCTCCCAGGCGCCGCGCGGTTGCGATGGCCTGCAGGCCGGCGACGCCGGCGCCGATCACCAGCACCTGCGACGGGCGGATGGTGCCCGCGGCGGTAGTGAGCATCGGCAGGAACTTCTGCAGGTGATTGGCGGCGATGAGCACAGCCTTGTAGCCTGCGATCGATGCCTGCGAGGAGAGCGCATCCATCGACTGCGCGCGCGAGATGCGCGGCACGAGCTCCATCGCGAAGCTCGTGATGCGTCGCTCGCGCAGCAATGCAATCTCCGCCAGGCGCGCATGCGGCTGCATGAAGCCGATGACGATCGCGCCCGCCTTAAGCTTGCCGATCTGCTCAATACTCAGTGGCTGCACGCTGAGCACCACGTCCGCGCGCTCGAGTACCGCCGTGGCTGAATCGAGCCATTCGACGTTTTTATAGGCCGCGTCCAGGAAGCGCGCGCGCTCACCGGCGCCGCGCTCCATCAGCACATGGGCGCCGCTTGCGGCAAATTTCTCCGCAACCTCCGGGACAAGACTGACGCGAGTCTCGTGCGGCGCTGCCTCGCGCAGCGCACCGATGTTTACAGGCATGCGTATCTCGTATCGCGGATTTTTGGGCGCTTGGGCCACGCCGCTTCAAACTTCAGTAGAATTAAGACCTTGCAGCGTTGAATTCTTGCACAATTCTGCCGTATCTTACAGCGGCTATGTTAGGAGGCATCGATCTGGACCGGGCCGACAGCGGCTATATCGAGGATCTGCGCATCGTCGCGACTCCCGCGGCGCGCGGGCTGGCGCAACTCGTGCTGCGCACCGATATCTCGGGAATGCCGCTGGAGTGGATCGATTACCGCGAGTCGGCGCGACTCTATCATCAGGAACAGGTCGCATACACCTGCGGATCGCTGCTCTACAAGCTCTACGGCGGCATGAATGCCCGCACCGGGCGGCGCACGGTGCTCGAGGTGAATTCCATCGTGGCGACCGTCGGACATACGGGCAATCCCGGCAATACGCGCCACGACTATGTGCCGCCTCTGAATAACCAGACGCTGTTCCGCAGGGATGCATACATCTGCATGTACTGCGGGATGCGGTTCCCCGCGCGCGAGTTGTCGCGCGACCATATCCGTCCCTTCAGCCAGAAGGGCACGGACATCTGGACCAACGTCGTCGCGGCCTGCCGCCGCTGCAACAATCAGAAGGCCTCGCGAACTCCGGAGCAGGCAAAGATGCAGCTCATCGCCGTGCCCTTCACGCCGACCTATGCGGAATACATCTTCTTGAAGGGGCGGCGCGTGCTGGCGGATCAAATGGAGTATCTGCTCGCGCACTTTCCGCGGTCGAGCCCGCTGCACGCGCGCATTCAGCACTGGCTGTCTTGATGCGCCGGCGTTAGGCTTGCGCGCACTTGAGCCACGCTGCAAACGCGCGCCGTGTGCCGCGCGGCGCGCGGCGCATGCGGAGCCACAGTTTTGATCTATCTCGTCGACGCATCGGTCTACATCTTTCGCGCTTACTACTCCGAGCTGCCTTCGATGATGGACCGCGACGGCAATGCGGCGCATGCGGTTTTCGGCTTTGCACGGTTTCTCTGCGATCTCATGGAGCGCGTGCGCCCGACGCATATTGCGGTGGCGTTCGATCAGCGCCTGGCAAGCTCGTTTCGCAACCGCATCTATCCTGCCTACAAAGCCAATCGCGACCCGCCGCCGCCGGGTCTGGAACTGCAGTTCCAGCGTTGCCGCGAGTTCTGCCGGCACCTGGGCGTCGCCGCCTTCATCAGCCCCGAATACGAAGCCGACGACATCATCGGCACGCTCGTTGCCATCATGCGTCGCGCGGGCATCTGTTCGGTCGTCATCACGCGCGATAAGGATTTGGCGCAGCTCATTCGCGATGGTGACCACTACTGGGACTACGGGCACCGCGAGCGCTTTGGCTATGACGAGATCGAAAAGCGCTTCGGTGTCATCCCGGAGCGATTTGCCGACTATCTCGCGCTCACCGGTGACAGTGTCGACAACATCCGCGGCGTCCCGGGGATCGGCCCCAAAACCGCCGCGGCACTCATGAAGGAATTCGCGTGCCTGGAGGATCTGTATGCGGGACTTGAGCGCGTAGCGCGCCTGAAGGTGCGCGGCGCGCTGGGTCTGCCCGAACGACTGCGGCTGCACAGGGAGGCTGCGTTTCTCGCCCGGCAGCTCACGATGATTGCCTGCGACATGCCGCTTGAGGTTGACGTCGGCGGACTGCGCCGCCGGCCGCCCGACGCAAACGCGCTTGCGAGCTTCTACGACCACCATGGATTCGGTCCGCTCCTGCGACGCCAGAGCGAACGGCTGGCACAGATTCCCTGCGCGTAACAGTTCTGGCGCAGCTTGCTAGGGCGCGGTTTGCGCGCTGATGCAGCCTAAAGGCTCGCCCGGACCGGTTGCGCCTTGAGACTCGAGGCGAATGGCTCTCGGTGTGAGCGAGGCGGCCGCGAATTGCAGGAGCCAGCTGCCGTCGGTTTGACGCCGCGCGCTGTAGCTGCGGGGCGCGAGCGGCTCTGCCTGGGGAGTGAGCGCGACGACCTTGCGGTCGCTTGCGACGCCGGCGACCCGCAGCACGACGCGCTGCGTATCCGCGGCATACTTGAGCGGCGTGCAGTACGCGCCTCGGGTCAGGGGCAGCGTGTTGAAGAACTCGGTCTTATCAAGGTCGGGATCTGCGAAGCCGCGCCCATACCAGCCGCTGGCGGCGCCGATGATCCCGATGCCGACGAGGGATGCGGCGAGGCGCCAGCGGTTGAGGCCCGCGCGAGCGCTGCGCGCAACTGCGGCGCCCTCCGCTTTTGGCATGTGCTTCTCGATGGCGCGCCATGCCTCGACGTCGTCCACACATTCCGGGCACGACATGAGATGCAGCTCGAAGTCCTCCTGCGTGCTCTCATCAAGGCCACGCGCGACGTACGATGCCGCCGTCAGATTCGCTTTGAAACGCATGTGGTCCATGATCGCGCCTATCCGTCCGTTGCTTGCGCCGCGAGGCTCGGAGCACGCGACATTCCATGTTTGCGCAGGATCTCGCCGAATCTCTGGCGCGCGCGCCAGAGCACCTGATTGAGTTGCAGGTTCGTGAGGTTGAGGGATTCGCAGATGGAGCCGCGGGGCTCCTCGCGCAGATAAAACCGCTCGAGAACCTCGCGATCGCGGTGCGCGGGAAGCTGTTCGATGAGCTCGCGCACCGAACGGGCGAGAATGTCGTGATCGATGCGCTCCTCGAGCGACAGCGCCTCGTCGCGCAGGTTCGTCATGAGTTCGCGGTCGTTGTCATGCTGGTGTGCGAGCTCCCCGCGCCAGTACGCAGCCGCAAGATTGGCAGCGGTGCGGTACAGGTAGCCTCCGAGGTTGCTCGGATCGTCGAGGCCGTCGGAGCGGATCTTCTTGATCGCCTGCAGGAAGGTTCGCTGCAGCAGATCCTGTGCAGCATCGCGGTCGATCCGCCGCTGCTGGAACACCTGCAGCAACGGGCGTCGGAATTTAAGATAAAGCTCTTCCTGCAATTCGCTGCGGTCGGCAATGGCGGCGACCAGGGATATGCTTCCCTCGCCTGTGTCGGCAGTGTCACTTGGAATAGGGTCGCTATAATTCATCGACGCTCTTCCCGCTCCGGATTTAGCCGGCGGCAAACGTGTGCTCGTCTCTCCCTGCTTGAAAGAGTACACGCATCGGCCAGCGGGACACCACTTAGATAAGGGTCTTGAGGGCCCGGATGCGAGCGCCGTGCAGTCAGTGCCATCCGACCTCTTATGACACGTGTCAGGAACTCGTCCGTGGAGAGCGCGGCGAAGCGCGGATTCGCCCAGATTCCCGCCAGGAGGCCCGCAAGGATTGCGGTCGAGTTAGAGCTTCCGTTTGCGATCGCAAATCCCCCCGGGCCAGCGGTGGCGCCGATTACACAGGCGCTCGGGGCGCCGAAGTTAAGCCCTTCGGGAACCGAGGTCGTTCCCGGGGAGATTTGGTCATCGTCACCGATGGGCACTGCCCGCACGATGCGCCGGAAAGGGTAGGCCGCGGGGTATCCCGCCCGCGGCTCCCCCTTGTTGGGAACGCTCGCCACGACGATTGCCGCGCGCGGTGAGTCGGGCTGGTCGGCGATTTCACGGAAAGCGGCGTCAAGCTCGGGAGTGCTCACATTCCAGTGGGCGCTGAAGCTGAGAATCCGTGCCCCCATGCGGGTCGCGTATTTGAGCGCTCTCTGCAGCCGATCCGGATCGACGCGAGTGTCACCTGCGCAGCCGATGATGCGCAGAACCATCACGCGCGCGCCGTCCGAGCCGGCTGCGGCCATGCCGATCCCGCGATTACGCTCGGCGGCAACGAGGCTTGCCATGAACGTGCCGTGGCTTGGCCGCCCTCGACACTCACCCTGTGGCGCGGCAATGGGGTGGTTGTCGACGAAATCCCATCCATGGACATCGTCCACGTAACCGTTGCCGTCGTCGTCAACTCCGGGCTTACCGTGCGCTTCGGCCTCGTTGGTCCATAAGCGATTGCGTAAAGCGGGATGATCGATAGCGGCGCCGTCGTCGAAGACGGCGACGGTCACGGGGTGCTTGCTCGGCTTCCTGCTCCAGGCGAGCGAGCCTGCAACGTAGTCGAGCCACCACTCATTGCCGTTGCGGTAGGCGCAGTCGTTGTCTTCCGGAGCATCGGCGGCGGCCGATGGAATCAGCGTGGAGCAGCTTTGTGGACGGCAGGCGAAGCTTGCCGCGAGATCGGGAGCGGCGTGAGATTGCGCGCCGGCGGTTAGCGGCGCGAGCCAAAATACCAGGGCGCGGAGGGCACATCGAGCCATGCCGCCATTTTAGACAGAGGCGAGCCTCTGGCGAGACCCGCCTCGCGTTTCTATGCAGCAGCAACCCTAATTGTTTTGACTGTGGATCGTGCCATCCTGATCGAGCTGGACATTGCCGTCAGCGCCGGCGTCCAGAAGGACGATGATGGCGCTGTCAGCGCCGACGACATTGCGTGGAAAAATCAGAAAGTGATGCGGTTCGCCGTTCAGCGTGCCCAATGCATACCAGTGCTCGTACGGATAGTAGGGTTCCGGCGACTGCGTGTAATTCGACATCGCCAACAGTGCCGAGCTCGACGGGTCGCCGGGGATGCAGACGAAATCGGCCGGGATGTTGGTCATCTGAACACCGGGGCGGTACTGCAACGCCAGTTCCGACCAGCCATCGGGCCAGGCTTGAGTCGCGTTGTTGATCGGCTGGAATCCATAGCTTGATCCGTCCGCGGAGAGCGACGCGGGCGAGATGGAAAATTGAAGTCCGAGCTGAGTATGCTCGGCCGGATCGAATCCCTGCTCTATGCAGTTACTTTGCACCGTCCACTGGCTGAAAAAATAGCCAGGAATGGCGGTCTGAGCTTCGACTGAACGTGGGGCGGCGATCAAAAATGCCGCAGAAATAGACAGCAAAAAAGCGCCAATGCGGAGCATCGGAGTCTCCTCGGGGTGATGCGGAAGAAGATCCGCACCTGTTAACTGCCCCTAGGCCGCCGTTTATCTCAGCATTGACGGTCTATATTTAGAGCACCTCGTCTGGCCACCCAAAAAAAGCAAAGCCTGCCCAGTTGTGCGCGCTGTCGCCGGCGACACGTTCAAGCTGCGCGCGCCGCAGCGCTGTCGCGACCGGCAGGCGCTCGGTGATTAGATATTTGTAAAACGTTTGCATGAACGCGGCGGTGACGGCGTCGTCGATGCGCCAGTAGCTTGCGACGACTGCCGCGGCTCCGGATTGCAGAAAAGCCTGTGCCGGGCCGAGTACCCCTTCACCGGGAAGAAGACGGCCGCTCGAGGTGTCGCAGGCGCTCAATACGACGAGCCGCGCGCTCGACTTCGAATTCAGTATGTCGAGCAGGCCGTACGCACCGCTCGCGGAGTCCGTCAGGGATTCGCGCGTCAGCGCGAGCGCCGACAGGCGCGGACGCTGCGCATCGACGTAGCCGTGGGTTGCGATGTGCAAAAGATCAGCGCCAGGGGCCAGGCGCAGGGCGCTCGGCGTTGCCCGGCACCCGAGATTGACGTCGATACGGCTTTCAGGCCATTGAGCGCGTGCGAGGCCCGCAATCGCCAGCACCTCGCTTCGCGATCCCGGCAGGCGCGGCAGTAATTCGCTCGATTGCGACGCGGAACGAGTTCCCCGGGCTGGCTCGCTCGCCGCGAGCGCTCGATCGGAGCACTCGCGGCGCCAATCGGCGCTTTGGAAGATGGGGTCGCCGATGAGATTGAAGCTCGGCGCGCGCGCGCGCGCGCGTTGCGCGTCTGCGTCCTGCATCAGGAAGAACGCCGAAGGCGCGAGGGCGCTTTCGCCGTGCTGCAGCACAAGTTCGCTATTGGGATCCTGCGACCAGGGCAGCACGGCAAATGGAATGGTGTGCAGCGAATCATCCGCAATGAAGACCAAGCGATCGCGACGCACGTACTGCGTGACGGGCCAGAGCGCAAGCTCCGCGAGGTTGCGCGCCGCGCCGCGCACGTCGGCAGCGGCCACTTCCGGATCGTGCAGCCGCCCGTAAAGCTGCGCCGCGGCGGCGTTGATGCGCTTGCGGCTCCCCAGCCGCACGACATGGATGTCGGCAGCGTCGATGACGAATGCAAACATGTCATCGTGCCCCGTCGCATATTCGACGAGCGTTGCTCCTAGCCGCTCAAGCTGCGGCAGGAGTTGTCCAGCATCGACCGCGAGCGGCATCTCTCGACCGGACGTCGCAACATTTCCCAGCTGCTCGACGGCGGCGTTCCATCCCGCGGCCGTATCGGCCGCTGCCGCGGCAATTTGCGAGACCAGATCCTGGTACTGCGCGTCGGAGCGCGCATGGGGATGTGCGGGATCGTTGGCAGTTGCCTGGCTGATGGCATACTGCAAGCTGCGCACGCGGCCACGCTCGGCGGCAGTAAATGCCACCCAGGTTCGCTCGCCGGCTGCATCGCTCCCGGAGCTCGCGAGAGCATTTTCCACCAGCAGATCGGTCAGCTCCTCAAATACGCCATGCTGGGTTGCAAGGTAGGTCGCGCGCGCATCGGCGTCCAAATCGTCGATGGGCACTTGCTCAATCAGATTCACCGCGCTGTCCAAGGATTGCTGGGCGCGCCGGCGGTCGCCTGCTGCGCGCAGGCTCATCGCGAGAACCCGCAGTGCGTCGACAACCTGGCCCACATCGGCGCGCGCGCTGCCTAACAAGAGCGCGTGCGCGCTGTCGCGCAGCGCCTCATCGTTGTGGTGCGCGAGTACCGCAGCATTTGCCAGTCCAAGATAGGCAACCTCGCGGTTCTGGTGGGTTGCCGCGAATCCGGCTCGGTCGGCGACGTCGAGCGCACGCACGAAGGAGTCGCGAGCCTGCAAGGGTTGTGCGCTTGCTAGATAGGCCGTGCCGATTGCGTTCGCAAGGCGCAACTGCAGGCGTGATGCGCCTGCGTACGGCACAGCAGCGGCCAGGCAGCGCTGCGTATCCTTGTTGTCTGCCTCGAGTGCAGATGCGTAATTGATCGCAAGCAGAGCGCGGAAAACGGAACTTTCAGCGTCTGCCGACAACGTGGCTGGCGCAGGCAGGTCGGCGCAGGTTGCGCCAGAGGGCGCATATACGCCGAAGTCTCGCGGCAATATTGCCGCCGCAGACTCCGCCAATCCATGGGATCCTGCCTGCGCGCTGTCCTTTGCTATCGCCAGCAACGCGCCGCAGTCGTGTGCGGCTGCAAGTCGCAGATACGCGAGTCCGTCACCGAGGTTACCGACGCGAACGACAATAGAGCCCAGCGTCGACAACACCCGGCGCACGCCGTCACAATTGTCGATCTGCGCGTACAGCCGTATGGCATTCAGTTGCGATTGCTCCCCTTGAGTGAAGAGCCCAACGTAGCCCTGTAGGCGCCCGAGGTTGTCCCAGATGTCCGCCGTCAGGCCGGGCGCCACGGCCGGACTCAAAACCCGCAAAGCATCGGCGTATTCTTCGAGTGCAACCGCACTATTGCGGGTTTCTTCGGCAATGCTTGCGTCGTTCAACCGCGCACGTGCGTAGCACTCCCAATCGCGCAGGGCCTTGCACTCCTCGGCGGCCTGGGCGAAGAACCGCAACGCATCGCCAGAATGATCCGTCACGTATTCGAGAAATCCGCGCAGACTCGCGAGCCGGGCAAGCTCGCGAGCACCAAAGCGTGCTTGCCTGGCAAGGTCGCTGCCGCGAGCGAGCAATTGCATTGCCTGCTGGCGGCGCGTGTCGGGCTTCTCGCCCTTGGATTCCATGACGATCTGCGCCAGAAGTTGCGTCAGTGCACTGCGCATCCCGGGATCAGCATCCGCTGGATAATCCTGCAGCGCGCGTTGCGCGAGCGCGTAGCTGTCACGGTCTCTGTCCAATTGCCGGTATGCAAGCCAGGCCATCGCTTGGCGGGCTTCGGCGGAACGCCGGCGGTCAAGGTGATCGAATTGCCTCGCCGCCGTCAGGTAATCATCGAAGGCGGCTTGCCAGTGGCGCGCGCGCGTTGCGCCGCCGCCATCCGCGAAGACCCGCTCTGCGGCGAGCCTTATCTGATCCGAGGCGTCAATGAGCTCAGTCGAGACACACGCCTGCCCTGCGATGTCGGGGGAGTCGCGCGAGAGGATGCGTAGCGTATAGGGGTTTGCACGGTGGGAGTGCGCGAGAAACGTCATCTCGCCGTAACGATCGACCGGCGAGACTGTGGCAATGCTGGCAGTGGCGCTGCGCAGCTCGGCGCTGAGCGATATCCCACGCTGGCGCACCGCGATCCGCAGCATCCCCGCATCCGGCGTGGCTAACCGCAGTGCGACCGGCAGCGCCGTGCTGACGGTGAAGCATTGTTCAGCGAGGATCGGCCGCGGCGGCGCTGCCGCTGTGCTGCAGGCCTCGAGCAAGAGCGGCAGTAACGCGCAAACCACCCAGCGTGAGTGGCTCAAACATGCGGCGGTGAATGCAGCCATCCTGAGCCTTTTTCCCCGTCTTGCGCGGCGAGATTCCTGAGGTCGCTTCTACCTTATTTCCGGGGTTCGGGCCAAGGGCGGCGCGATGAATGCCTGCTCTTGGCCAGAGTGTTTGCCGCTTACGGTATGCTTACCGCGCCCAGCCTCGAATTATCCGCGCAAGGAGCGGTCATGGCCCAAAAAGACATCAAGTCGGTGTTGCTGGAGGAGCGCAGTTTTCCACCGTCGAAGGAGTTCGCCGCCCGGGTGCGCTTGACGCCCGCTGCTGCGGACGCCTTGTATAGGAAAGCTGCCACCGACTACCTCGGATTCTGGGCGGATCTCGCCCGGCGCGAGCTCGAATGGGACAAGCCCTTTACGCAGACGCTCGACGACGCGCGCGCTCCCAACTACCGCTGGTTCGCTGACGGCCGCCTGAATGTGTCGTACAACTGTCTCGATGTGCATCTTGCCGAGCGCGGCCATCAGACGGCACTCATCTTTGAGGGCGAGCCCGGCGACACGCGCCGCTTGAGCTATCGCGAGCTGCATGCCGAAGTGTGCCGCTGCGCCAACGCACTGACAGCGCAGGGCGTGCGCAAAGGCGACCGCGTCGTCATCTACATGCCGCTCATTCCCGAGGTCGTGATCGCGATGCACGCCTGCGCGCGCATCGGCGCGGTCCACTCGGTCGTATTCGGCGGTTTTTCGGCGGCATCGCTCAAGGATCGAATCGAGGATGCGGGTGCGAAGCTTCTCATCACCGCCGACGGCGGACGCCGCGGCGGCCACATCATTGAGCTGAAAGCCGCGGCGGACCAGGCGCTCGCGGGAGGCTGCCCGACGATTGAGCGGGTCATCGTGTACCGGCGCACCGGCGCGGCGGTCGCGATGGAGACGCAACGGGACGTGTGGTGGCACGACGTGGTCGACGGACAGTCGCCAGTCTGCGAGCCCGTGGCGGTTGACGCCGAACATCCTCTTTTTCTCCTGTACACGTCCGGTTCGACGGGCAAGCCCAAGGGTATACAGCACTCGAGCGCCGGGTATCTGCTCGGCGCAAAGCTCACCGTGCAATGGGTCTTCGATCTGCGCGCGGATGACGTGTTCTGGTGCACGGCGGATGTAGGCTGGGTCACCGGACACAGCTATGTGGCCTACGGTCCGCTCGCCGCGGGCGCCACCGTCGTCATGTATGAAGGCGCCCCGACGTTCCCGGACGGGGGACGTTGGTGGAAGATCTGCCAGACGCACGGTGTGACCATCTTCTACACGGCCCCGACGGCCATCCGCGCTCTCATGAAGCTCGGGGACGAGCTGCCCGCAGGCTACGACCTGTCGCGGCTGCGGCTCCTCGGTAGCGTCGGTGAGCCCATCAACCCGGAGGCGTGGATCTGGTATCAGCGAGTGATTGGCCGCGGCCGCTGTCCCATCGTTGACACTTGGTGGCAGACCGAAACCGGCTCGATCATGATCGCGCCGCTTCCCGGCGTCACGGCCACCAAGCCCGGATCCTGTACCAGACCTTTGCCCGGTATTGACGCCGACATCGTCGACAACCGCGGCCGGCCGGTGAGCAGTCCCGACGCGGGCGGCTATCTCGTCATCCGCAAGCCCTGGCCTTCGATGCTGCGCACTATCTGGGGCGACAACGAGCGATATCTGGAGACCTATTGGAAGAAGTTTCAGAACCGCTTTTACGTTGCGGGCGACAGCGCCCATCGCGACAAGGATGGTTATTACTGGATCATGGGTCGAATCGATGACGTCCTGAATGTCGCGGGTCACCGCCTGGGGACGATGGAAGTGGAATCCGCATTGGTCTCACACCCGCAGGTAGCCGAGGCGGCTGTAGTCGGCAAGCCGCATGAGATCAAGGGCGAAGCCATTTTTGCCTACGTCGTGTGCCGGGGCGCGCGCCCCTCCGGCAATGACACCCACACGCTCACCGCGGAACTGCGCGCATGGGTGGGCCAGGAGCTGGGCGCGATCGCCAAGCCCGATGAGATTTGCTTCGCCGACAATCTGCCGAAGACGCGCTCGGGCAAGATCATGCGCCGCCTGTTACGAGCGCTCGCGCGCGGCGAGGAAATAAGCCAGGACATCTCGACGTTGGAGAATCCCGCGATCATCGATCAACTGCGTGGTGTTGAGAGCACGGCGCCGCCTGTCGCGCGCGCCAAGAGGCCGCGGTCTGCCAAGAAGCGCCGGCCCGCTGCGAAGCGCAAGAGTGCCGCACGCAAAGCGGTTGCGCGCAAAGCAGTCGCCCGCAAGGCGGGCGCGCGCAAGGCAGTCAAACGCAAGGGCACCAAAGTGCGTCGCGCGCCGCGGCGAGCGCTCCGCAAGCCGCGCGGGCGCAAACCCGGGCGCAAGCGTTGACGAGGGGAAAGCTCGACCATGCAGAAAAAATCTGCGCTCGATCCGCGCGCGCTGGCTCCGGAGAGTTCCTGCAGCTATCCCGAGCCCTATCGCTCGCGCGTCATGCCGCGCGAGAAGCGCCGCCTCGGCGATGCCTTCGGGTTGACGAAGATCGGCATCAATCTGACGATCCTAGCTCCGGGCAAGGAATCTTCCATGCGCCACTGGCACACGCATGAGGATGAATTCATCTACATGGTCGCGGGGGAAGTCGTGCTACGCACCGATGCGGGCGAGCAGACGCTGCGGCCCGGCATGTGCGCGGGTTTCCCCGCAGGCGACGCCAACGGTCACCAGCTCGTCAACCGCAGCGATGCGCCCGCGGTGTACCTCGAGATGAGTAATCGCGTCGAGCCGCGGGACACCACCTATTATTCGGATGCGGATGTGGATCTGGTATGGAACGGGCCACTCGCGCCCGGCAAGTACGCGCGCCGCGATGGATCATCGTTTTGATCAGCCGGCGGCGATGAGCCGCAGATTGAAGGTAACCATCACCTCATTGTCCACCCATTCGGTGGATTTCCAGTCGCCCTGACCGACGCCGAAGTCGAGCCGCTTGATGAGCGTCTTGCCCGTCATGTAGAGCACTGGCTTGCCTTGTTCGGTCGCGCTCTTCAGAGTGAACGGCACGCGCAGTGCGCGCGTCACGCCGCGGATGACGAGCGAACCGGATGCTTCATACGCGCCGGCGGCAGTTTTGGTGATCTGCGCGGCGGTAAAGCGCGCCTGCGGGAATTTTGCGACGTTGAAGAGGTCCGCCTCGCGCAGGGTGTCATCGCGCTCCTTGTCGCCGCTGTCGAGTGCGGCTATGTCGACGGTGACTTCCAGATGCGAGGCCGCGAGGTTGTCGTCGGCGAAGCTGAAATTGACCGCGAACTTGGGAAAGCGGCCCTGGTTGTGGCCGCCGGCCTGCACGAACGCGAAAGCAAGCGTGCTCTTCCCAGGATCGAGCGCGTAGCTCGGAGCGGCTGCGCCGCCAGCGGCCACGGCGCCTGCGGTGAGCAGCATCGCGAGCGCAGCAAGCGGCCGCAACAGCCCGAAACGGCGGATCATCAAACACTCCTTCACGGGATTTTCGAAAACGGCAGCATCCGCCGCAGCACCGTATCTTTGAGCACGAAATGGTGTTTGAGCGCGCCGAGCAGATGCAACAGCGCGACTGCGCCCAGCGTCCACGCCAAAGCTTCGTGCGTTTCCTGCATCGCCTCGTACAGCGGTCGGTTCTTCGTCACCAGATCCGGAAGCTGAAATAGACTGAACCAGCTCACCGGGAAACCGCGCGCGGAGGACATGATCCACCCCGTGATCGGCAGCGCAAAGATGAGTACATAGAGCGCGGCGTGCGTGAAGTTGGCAAGAAAGCGCTCATAGGGTTTGAGTGTGAGAGGCAGCGGCGGTGTCGGATTGATGAGCCGCCAGGCGAGGCGCACCAGCGCCAGCATTAGTATGGTGATGCCCACTGACTTGTGACGCGCGAGCATGGCGAGCTTCGCCATGCCGTGCAGCTGCTCTGCGCTCAGCGCCAGGATCACCTGCGTGATGATGAGCGCAACGATGAGCCAGTGCAGAAACTGGGCGACGCTGCCCCAGCGGGCGGTAGTATTGCGGACTTGCATGGACTCCAAGCTTATGCCGATGCGCGCTGCTTGCACAATCCGCGCGCTGTGCATCCTCGCGGTGACTGTGAGCGTCATCGGTTGCGCCGCGCGAACGCCCAAAAGCGCGCCAATTGCGCCGAGTGCGCCAGCGCATGCCGAGGGGCCCGCGCTCGGCCGCCTCTACCAGGTGCTCGGCAGCGAATCCCTTCTCATCGTGCGCGTATATCGAGGAGGAACTCTCGCGCGCGCGGGTCACAATCACATTGTGGCGTCGCACGAGCTCGCGGGCAGCATCTACGTCGCGGCGGATCTCGCGCGCTCGAGCTTTGAACTTGAGTTCCCGGTGGCGTCACTTACCGTGGATGAGGCGGAGTTGCGCGCCGCGCAGGGCGCGGATTTCGCATCGGACGTGCCCGACAGCGCTCGCGAAGGCACGCGCAGGAACATGCTGGGACCGGCCGTATTGGACGCGGGGCACTTCCCACTGATCTCGCTCGTCTCGGACGCTTTGGACATGAACGCCGGTCGTCTCATGGCGCGCGTGCAGATCCGCATCCGCGGGCAGACACATGCCTTCACGGTTCCAGTGAGCTATACGCTGAGTGCCAATGAACTTCTCGCCCAAGGCGAATTTGCTTTGAAGCAGACGGAACTCGGACTTACGCCGTTTACGGCGCTTCTTGGGGCACTCGCAGTGCAGGACGAAATGCAGCTGCAGTTCAGAATCGTGGCGCGCGCACGCTGATCTGCTGAAAAGGTCCTCGGCCCAAAACGCACGGATGTGCCTCAGCTCTGCTCTTCGAGAAAGAGGAGCTCCGTGCCTTCTGGCGCTACAAGCAGCGCGTTGTTCTCCGAGCTCAATCCACGCGGCGGATCGCGCCAGGTGCCCGGCGCAAGGTCGCGCAGCTTCGCCAGCCGCTCGCGCATGCCCTGATCACGAAACACCAGCACCGGGTGATCGAGGATGCGCGGTGAATGAAAGGCGATGTCGAGATGATCGCTCGTGAGCGCAAGATGCGGATAGGGCAACGCTGCCTCCTCGAGGGCGACGAACCCGAGCGGTTCCCAAAACGTCTTGGCCGCGGCGAAATCAGCGCTCGGCATGCTGAAGTCGCCGAAATAGCCGCACAGCGAGGCATTCTCGGGGCGGCGCAATACGGGTGAAAATGTTCGCGCCTCGATGAGCGCGATCATCTGGCCCGCGGGATCCTTGAGGCCGATCGTATTGAATTCGTGCTCGGCCGTATGCTGGTACGCAAGCGTCACTCCTTGGGACTGAAGTTCGCGCGCGTAGCGAGCAACGTCCGCGTGCACGAAGGTGAGCGTGGGAGAGTCAAATGGAACTTGGTGCAGCCCGATGTACATTCGTCCGTCGGTCAGGACGCCGTAGGGATGCGGCCACGTATCGGCAGTGTGGGCCTGGGAGAAGCCGAGACGTTCGTAGAATTCGACCGACGCGCGAATATCCGCGGTGCTGATACCGATCTCGTGGAAGCGGCCGAGCACGCCCGCTGCGTCTTACGCCGAGGCGTCGCGCGCCGCGCCGGCGGGGAAGAGACCGTGTTCGAACGGCGTCCAGCCCTGGCAGTGTTGCGCGATCAGATCCGCAAGGGCGCGGGCATGCTCGGGGCGGGCATTGAGAGAGGGGACAAAAAGGAAGCGGCGGCCGCCGGCCGCGTGAAAGCGCTCGCAATTCTCGATCGCGATCTCCTCCAGGGTTTCCAGGCAATCGACGGCGAATCCGGGACAGACCACCGTCACTTCATCGATGCCGCGTGCGGGCATCGCGGCGATGACGTCGGCCGTATAAGGCCCAAGCCAACGTGCGGCGCCGAATCTGGATGCGAAACTCACGCTCCATTGCTCATCGCGCAGCATGAGCTCCTCCGCGAGCAGGCGCGCGGTCTTCTGACACTTGCAGAAATACGGATCGCCGCGCTGGAAGTAGCGCTCCGGAATCCCGTGAAAGGACACGAGGAGCTGCTCGGTGCGCCCATGCGCTTGCCAGTGCTGCACCACACTCGCGCGCAGCGCTTCGATGTAGCCGGGATGGTCGTGGTATTCGGCAATGAAGCGCAGCTCCGGCAGCCAGCGCCAGCGGCGCAGCTCCGCATTGACCTGATCATAGACCGCGCCCGTGCTTGCGCCGCAGTACTGCGGGAATAGCGGCACGACGAGGATCTTCTGCGCACCCGAGTTACGCAGCCGTGCGAGCGCGCTCGCGACCGTGGGCTCGCTGTAGAGCATGCCGAGCTCGACGGAAAAGGGCGCGAGCATGCGTTGTGCGAGAGCCGTGGTGAGCTCGCTCTTCAACTCATTGGAGAGAGCGATCATCGGCGAGCCTGCCGGCGTCCAGATGCGGGCGTATTTACGTGCCGAGAGGAACGGTCGCGACGGCAGAATGAGGCCGTACAGGACCGGCAGCCACAGCGCGCGCGGCAGTTCGACGACGCGCGGATCGGAGAGCAGACCGCGCAGAAAGCGCCGCACGTCGCGCGTCGCGAGTGACATGGGGGTGCCGGAGTTGACGAGCAGCACACCAATGCGCTCGGTGCCGTCGTGGCGAAACTCCGGAGAGCTGCTGTAGGACACTCAAATGCCGCCGACGCAGACGTATTTGAGCTCGGTGTAATCGAGGATGCCGTACTTCGAGCCCTCGCGGCCGATGCCGGACTCCTTGATGCCGCCGAAGGGCGCGACCTCAGTCGAGATGATGCCGGTGTTGAGGCCGACGATGCCGCATTCGAGGGCTTCGCTCACACGCCAGGCACGTGCCAGGTCGCGAGTATAGAAGTAGCCGGCGAGGCCAAATTCGGTGTCGTTGGCAAGCCGCAGCGCCTCCTCTTCGGACTTGAAGCGAAACAGCGGCGCGACCGGCCCGAAGGTTTCCTCGCGCGCGATCAGCATGCTGGAGTTGACGTCGGTCAGGATCGTCGGCTGGAAGAACGTCCCGCCGAGCGCGTGGCGGGCACCGCCGCAGGCGACGCGCGCGCCCTTCGCAAGCGCATCGGCAATGTGCTCTTCGACTTTTGCGAGCGCGTTGGCGTCAATGAGTGGGCCTTGGTCGGTGCGGCCGGCAAGCCCATCGCCCACGTTCAACCTGCCGACCGCCGCACTCAATTTGCCGACGAATTGGTCGTAGATCGAGTCCTGCACGAGCAGCCGATTGGCGCACACGCACGTCTGGCCGGTGTTGCGGTACTTGCTTGCGATGGTGCCGGCAACCGCGGCATCAAGATCGGCATCTTCAAATACGATGAACGGCGCGTTGCCGCCGAGCTCGAGGGAGAGTTTCTTCAACGTGCTGACACACTGCGCCATGAGCTTCTTGCCCACCGCCGTTGAACCGGTGAAGCTCAACTTGCGCACCGCGCGATGCGAGGTCATTTCCCCGCCGATGGCTGCCGAATCGCCGGTGAGAACACTCAACACGCCGCGCGGCACGCCGGCGCGTTCGGCGAGATGCGCGAGCGCAAGCGCCGAGTACGGGGTCTGCGTGGCGGGCTTGCAGACGAACGTACAACCCGCCGCGAGCGCCGGGGCCACCTTGCGCGCAATCATGGCCGCCGGAAAATTCCAGGGTGTGATGGCAGCGACGACGCCGATCGGTTGGCGCAGCACGAGAATGCGCTTGTCCGCCTGATGTCCGGGGATGATGTCGCCGTAGAGGCGCTTGCCTTCTTCGCCGAACCACTCGATGAACCCGGCGGCGTAGGCAATCTCCCCGCGTGCCTCGGCGAGCGGCTTGCCCTGCTCGGCGGTCATGATGCGGGCGAGGTCCTCCTGATTCGCGAGCATGAGCTCGTACCAGCGCCGCAGGATGACTGCGCGCTCCTGCGCAGTCTTCTTCGCCCAGGCAGGCAGCGCGGCGGCGGCCGCTTCGATCGCGCGGCGCGTATCGGCCGCGCCCATGTTCGGCACCGTCCCGAGCTTCTCGCCGCTTGCCGGATTGAGAACGTCGCGCGTCGCGCCGGTCTGCGCGGCCGTCCACTCGCCCGCAAGATAGGCCTGGGTGCGCAGGAGGCCGGCATCCTTCAGTTCAAGCGCCATTCAAGCCTCGGCGTGCGCAACATGTTTGGCAAAGAAGGCGAGTGAGCGCTCGCGTGCGAGAGCGGCGCTCGGCGCATCGTAGCTGTCGCGCTGATCGCAGTTGAAACCATGGTCCGCCGGGTACAGGTAAAATTCACCCTGCGGATGCGCGGCTTGAATCTTGGCAATGTCGCTCGGCGGAATATGCTTGTCGCGTTCGCCGAAGTGGTACATGACCGGACACTGCGGCTGCTTCGCGAGCTCCTGCGTGATGCTGCCGCCGTAGTAGACGACCGCGCAGGCGAGCTTGAGATTGCAGGCGGCTACATAGCTGATCTTTCCGCCCCAGCAGTAGCCGACCACCCCGACCCGACCGGAGTTGCGCACCACCGCAATGGCAGCCGCGAGGTCGGCGAGCACCTGCTCCTGCTTCAACTGTGCGACGTAGCCGCGGCCCTCCTGCATATCGGCCGCGGAATAGCCGAGCTCGATGCCGCGCCGCACGCGGTCGAATAAGCACGGCGCGATGGCCGTGTAGCCCTCTTTGGCGTAGCTGTCGGTGACGGCGCGAATGTGGCCGTTGACGCCAAAGATCTCCTGTACGACGACGATGGCGCCGCGCGGCCGCCCTGGGGGAGGCGCAAGCCACGCCCGAAATTCATGGCCGTCGCGCGCCATGATGGTGGTGAACTCACTCATAAGGTTGCAAGAATACCGTGTTTACCTAGGGTTCTGCCCGGAAGCGCACCACCTGCTGGTCGAGGGCGCCGAAGATGCTGGCGCCGCTCTCGGCAAGCATTTCGATGCGGACGCGATCGCCGAACTTGAGAAAGGGCGTGCGGGCAGAACCGTACTCTAGCACCTCGAGCGTGCGTCTCTCGGCCAGGCACGACGAGCCGCGGGCGGGATCGCGGTTGGCGACGGTGCCTGACCCCAAGATCGTGCCGGCGCCGAGTCTGCGCGTGCGCGCGGCGTGGGCGAGAAGCTCGTGAAAACTGAAGGTCATGTCCTCACCGGCATTCGGACGCCCCAGTACCTCGCCATTGATCTGGCTCACGAGCGGCAAGTGCAGCCGGCCGTCGCGCCAGGCGCCCGCAAGCTCATCGGGAGTCACCGCCACCGCCGAGAAAGCCGTGGCGGGCTTCGACTGCAGGAAGCCGAAGCCTTTGGCGAGTTCTCCCGGGATGAGGTTGCGCAGACTCCAGTCATTGACGAGCACGATGAGCTTCACATGCGCGGCGCTCGCCTGCGCCGTGGTGCCGAGTGGCACGTCATCCGTCACCACCGCGACCTCGGCCTCTAGGTCGATGCCGTGCTCCTCGCTGACGAAGGCGGCGGCGTCGCAGGCGCCGAGGAGCACGTCCGATCCGCCCTGATACATGAGCGGGTCGGTGAGAAACGAAGCCGGCATCTGCGCGCCGCGGGCCTTCCTCACGAGCTCCACATGATGCAGATAGGCGCTGCCGTCGAGCCACTGATAGGCGCGCGGCAGCGGCGCCGCGCACGCGCGCGCGTCGAACGGTCGCGCCGCGGCGGAATCTGCCGACTCGAGCTGCGCCGCCGCAGCACGCAATCGTGGCTCAACTTCATTCCATCGGTCGAGCGCAGCCTGCAGAGTCGGCGCGATCTGCGGGACCGCGATATAGCGCGCAAGCTTGCGATCGACGATGACGAGCTCGCCGTCGCGCTCAGCGCCTCGCAGGCTTGCAAGCTTCATTTGTCGGTGCGCCAGCTATCAACATAGCCCGCCCATTCGACACTGCCGGCGGCGGCGCTTATATCAAGTGCATCGCGCGCGTCGATCATTACGGCGACTTCGTCGGTGGCGCTCTTCGGCTGCTGCAGCACGTTGGCGAGCGCCTTGGGATGCGGGCCATGCGTGAAGCCGCACGGATGCAGCGTCACCATCCCCGGATGAATGTTGTCACGCGAGAAAAAATTACCCGCGTGATAGAAAATCAGCTCGTCGTAGTCATCGTTGTTGTGGAAGAACGGGACCTTGATGGCACCGGGATCTGACTCGAAGGGCCGCGGCACGAAGGTGCATATGACGAAGCGGTCAGCGACGAAAGTCGTGTGCGCGGAGGGCGGCAGATGGTAGCGATGGCTCATTAAGGGCCGAATGTCGCGCACGTTGATGCGCGCGACCGTGAGATCGCCGTGCCAGCCGACGACGTCGAGCGGGTTGAAAGGATAGGTGATCGTCGAGATCGCCGCGCGGCGCTTCACCCGCACCTGCCAGCGTTCGCTATCGCTCTTTTGTGCGAGGAACTCGTCATCGAGCGCGGGCACATCGAGCATTGCAGCGTCGAAGAGCGCATGCGGGCCGACGAGTCCCTTCTCGGGCAGGCGATAGCTGCCCTGCGTCGCCTCAATCAGCAGTGCAGCGAGCGGCTGGCGCGACTCGATGCGCCACATGGTGCCGCGTGGCAGGAGAATGTAGTCGCCCGTTGCAAAGCTCAAGTGACCGAAATCGCAGAACAGCTCCCCCGCACCGCTGTGAATGAAGAGGATCTCATCGCCGTCGCCGTTGCGGACCAGGTGATCCATGCGGCCGGCGACGCTCTTCCAGAAGCGCAAGCGCACAGCCGCGTTGGCGACGATCTCGGCGGCCTGCCACGGCGCGGGCGCTGCCTGCGCGGGCAGGGCCGCAAGATCGAACGCGTGCGGGCGCAAGGGTCCGGCGAACTCGATCCATCCTGTCGGCGGATGGCGGTGGTAGAGGTGCGCCGCCGGGCCGAAAAAGCCGTCCTTGCTCATTTCGCGCTCGAAGGTTCCCGGCGGCAGGTCCGCGTGCGCCTGACGCGAGGCCACTCCGGCTACGCGGGGATAGGTGATGTAGCGCTTCATGGTCACGGCCTCGGTGAGCTGCGTGCACGCAATTTAGTTTCAGATGAAACCAATGGCAAGCGCGACCCGGCGCACGCCGAGCGTGGCGACTATCAGCCGACGACGCAGCGGTTGCGACCGGCTTCCTTGGCCTGGTAGAGCGCCCGGTCTGCGCGGTCAAAGGCGGCATCGGGCGTGTCTTCGGCGATGAAGTTGGTGATTCCGCAGGATGCCGTGACGGTCACCGGCTTGTCGTGAAAGTGGAATCCAAGCTGCGCGATCTCGATGCGAATCTTGTCCGCCACGGTGTGCGCTTCGGCGGGCGAGGAGCCCACCAGCAGCATGACAAATTCCTCGCCGCCATAGCGCGCCACGAAGTCCGTCTCGCGCACGTGCTTCGCGAGCTGCTGACCGAAGACGCGCAGCACCCGGTCGCCGGCTTTATGCCCGTAGGCGTCATTGATGCCCTTGAAGCGGTCAATATCCCAGGCGAGGATGCTGACCGTGCGCCCGAAGCGCTTCCAGCGCCTGAACTCCTGCTCGATACGGTCGTCGTAGGCGGCGCGGTTCGGGATGCCGGTGAGCGCGTCGATCATCGCGAGCCGCTGCTCTTCCTGCAGGCTGATGTGCAGGCTGTGGCTTTCGCGCTCGAGTTCGCGGATGCGCGAGCGCATGCGGCCGACGCGCTCGCGATAGGTCTTGATGCGCGACTCCTCGCGGCCACGAAATTCATGCAGGTGTCCGTTGATGGCGTCAAGCCGCAGGGTCACCTGGTCGCGCATCGCCGGCAGATCCACGGCGCGCATGACGTTGGTCTTGAGCTCCTCGACTTCGCCGCTGACGAGCAGATTGAGTTTTTCGGTGTCGTCTTGGGCCGCGTTCTGTTCTTCAACTTCGCCCGCCAGGTGCGCGGCGATCTCATCGAGCCGCGAGGTCATCTGCTGCAGCAGGTGCTCGAGTTCGAGCTTTTCGCGCTGCGCGGCCGCGCGCTGCTCGCTCGCAAGACGCGTAACGCGCTCGAGCAGGCGCACCAGATCGGCGCCGGGGAGCGCGCTTGGCGCATCGGCGCGCAGCTGCGCGATCATCGGCCGCAGTTCCGGCAGGAGCGCCAGCTGATCAAGGAGCGACAGAGTGCTCTCCGCTTCGCTGCCGCTCGCCGGCGCAGGCTCGGGTGCAGCGGCCGGGTTCGCAGGCGGAAGGTCCAGAATGGTCACCGCCTGCGACAACGGCTCGAGCAGTTCCTCAAGCCCCTTCGGATCGATGCCTTTGCGCACCGTGTCGGCGACCTTCATCAATTCGGCATCCAGGCGCGCATCGCGACCCTGACCCGCAAGACACAGTCTGCCGATCAGGAGCCGCAGCACGCTTTGCAGGCGGCTGCGGCGTGCCTCCTCCGCAGACAGGCGGCTCAAAGCGTCCCGGTATTTGTCACGCCACTGGCCGTCATCGCTCATGAGAACCTCCCACGCCGCTCATTCCGGGCCGCGCCGGCGACGGCCTGGAGAAATCCGGCAGGAGGGCTGGCCGGAGAGTGGCGCGCGGCGGCGGTCGGCGCGCAGCGCCGGGCATCGCGCCAGTCCATCATTGCAAGAGACAGCCACTGCGCACGTCCGTCAGCGTTCCAGGATCGCGGTCACTCCCATGCCGCCGGCCGTGCACACCGAAATGAGGCCGCGTTTTGCGTCGGCATCATTTGCGAGCAGCTTCGCGAGGGTTGCGACGATGCGTGCGCCTGTGGCGGCAAAAGGATGTCCGACCGCAATGCTGCCGCCTTTGACGTTGAGCCGCGTACGGTCGATGGCGCCCAGGGCCTTTTTCTCGCCCAGGACATCACGGCAGTACTCGGGCGACTCCCACGCCGCGAGCGTGCACAGCACTTGCGCGGCAAACGCCTCGTGGATTTCGTAGTAGTCGAAGTCCTGCAGGGCGAGCCCCGCATCGCGCAGCATCGCCGCGACGGCGTAGGCCGGCGCCATCAGCAGGCCCTCCTTGCCGCTTGCGAAATCCACCGCCCACTGCTTGCCGTAGCGCAGATAGGCGAGCACCGGCAGCTTGCGCGCCGCCGCCCATTCTTCCGAGGCGAGCAGCACCGCCGCCGCGCCGTCGGTGAGCGGGGTGCTGTTGCCGGCGGTGAGAGTGCCGCTACCGGTGAGATCAAACGTGGGACGCAGCTTCGAGAGCTTCTCGAGCGAAGTGTCGGCCCGGACATTGTTGTCGTTCTTCAAGCCCTCGTATTCGATGACGAGGTCGTCGAAGAAGCCGGCACTCCATGCCGCTGCGGCGTGCCGGTGGCTCTCGAGTGCAAGCTCGTCCTGTGCTGCGCGCGGGATCTTCCAAGTCTTCACCATGAGTTCGGTGCTCTGGCCCATCGACAGACCGGTGCGCGGCTCGACGACCCCCGGAAGTATGGGTTTGAAGTGCCTGGGCCGCAGTGAAAACCAGGGCGCGAGCCGCTGGCCGAAAGTACGGCCGCGGTAGCTCGCCAGCAGCAACTGCTGATACGAGCGCGGATACACGATCGGCGGGTCGCTTACCGAATCCACCCCGCCTGCAAGTCCGGCGTCGATCTGGCCAAGGGCAATCTTGTTGCCCACGAGGATTGCCGCTTCGAGGCTCGTCCCGCAGGCGCGTTGCACGTCAAGTCCCGGCGTATGCGGATCAAGTCCGCTCGAGAGCACGCACTCGCGCACTAGGTTGTAGTCCTTCGAGTGCTTCATCACCGCACCGGCAATCACGTCGCCGAGGCGCAGTCCGGCAAGCCCGAAGCGCTCGACCGCGCCGCGAAAGGCTGCAGTGAGCATGTCCTGATTGCCGACTCGCGCGTACGCGCCGTTGGCGCGGGCAAATGGGATGCGGGTACCGCCCAGGATGGCGACGCGCCTGACTGCAGAGCCGACCAGCATGAATTCCTCTCCTGCGCGCGCATTTTAGTGCGCTGGCACGGAGATTCTAAGCGATTTGCCGCGCCGCATGGACGGCAGACGCTCCGCGCCCCCTACAGCTCGAGAGCGAACCAGCGGTCACAGATGTAATGCCCGGTCGCGCCGAGCGGCTTCTGCAGGGGCCGGAAGCCCGCCCGCGCATACAGATGACGGGCCGCGTCCATGCCGCTTAAGGTTTCGAGATAGCAGATTTGATAGCCGAAACCGCGCGCGACGCGCATGCAATGCCGCAGAAGAAGCGCACCCACGCCGTGACCGCGCGCCGCGCTCAGAAAATACATCTTGCGCAGCTCGCATACCTCGAACGGGGCGCCTGCGAGCGGGCCGAGCCCTGCACCCCCCACGACCTCCCCTTCGGCTTCGACGACGAAGTACGCCGAGCGCGGTGCACGGTAGGCCCGTGACATGGCGGCGACTTCGGAGTCCTCGAGCGCGGAGCCGGCTGTGGATGTCGTGAACTCCGGCACAACGCTGCGAATGATGGCGGCGACCGCCGCGTCGTCGGCGGAGCAGATGAGTCGGATAAGATGATTGGGGCTCATACAGGTTACGCTAGCGTCATCGCCCCAGCGAGGCAATGAACCCGGCCATCAAACCCCGGGACATACCTGCTCGGAGTCTCCCATGTGCCGCGCGACATCTCGACTGGCAAGCGTCAGCCGCCCATTCCTGCTGATTTGCGCGCTGCTCACATGCATCGGCGCGGCGGCGCAGGATTGGGCGTTGACCGCCGAGGATCTCGCGCTCCTTGATCAGCGCGAGGTGCTGCTGCCGAGCGATCCAAACCATGAGCGCAGTGCCGGCAATTTTCGCGCCGCCATCGAGATCGATGCTCCCGCCGAACACGTCTTTCGCACCATGACCGACTGCGCGCAGGCGCTCAAGTTCGTGCCGCACCTCACCGGCTGCTCGGTGCTCGAGACTTCCCCCGACGGCTCCTGGCAGATCATCCTCCATGAAGTGAGCTATCAGTGGTTCATGCCGCGCGTGTCTTATGTATTTCGCGCCGATTACCAGCCCTTCGAGCGCGTGCGCTTCTCGGCCGTGCGCGGCGATTTTGACGTCAACGAAGGTGTCTGGGAGCTCCTGCCACGCCGCGAGGGCGCGACCACAGTCGTGACCTACCGTGCGCAGGTCGTGCCGCGATTCTTTGTGCCCAGGTGGCTGGCGCTCGCGAGCCTAAAGCGCGATCTGCCCGAGCTCCTGCAGGGGTTGCGGGCGCAATGTGAGGCACCCTAGCTTGCGGCAAACGTGCCGGCGCTTGCGCCGGGCCGATTTGCGCGCGCGCCCGGGGAGGCGGCAAGATGCCGCGAACCTTAGGACGAGACTGTCATGTCCCAATCCGGCGTAGACCGTGAATTCGAAAGAAGACTCTCTGCTCTCATCAACGGCGGCCAGCCCCACATCCTGCAAGGCGGCCGCAAGGGCGTGGAAAAGGAGTCGCTGCGCGTTACCCGCGCCGGGCACATCACTAAAACCCCGCATCCGCGCGCGCTCGGCTCGGCGCTCACCAACGAGCACATCACGACGGACTACTCCGAAGCGCTGATCGAGCTGGTGACGCCGCCCTTCGCGGCGAGCTGGGAGCTCTTGCAGTACCTCCTCGACCTGCATCAGTTCGTCTACCGCCACCTGGGCGACGAACTTCTATGGGCGACCAGCATGCCCTGCGCTCTGGAGGGCGACGCCAGCATACCCATCGCGCAGTACGGCACCTCGAACATCGCACGCATGAAGACCGTGTATCGCCATGGGCTCGGCCTGCGCTACGGCCGCGTCATGCAGGCGATCTCCGGTGTGCATTTCAACTATTCCTTTCCGCAAGGGTTCTGGGAGGCGTACGCCGCGGTGCGCGGTTCGCACAAGTTCGATTCACATTTCATATCCACGAGCTATTTCGAGCTGTTGCGCAACTACCGCCGCCTGGGCTGGATCGTTCTGTACCTATTCGGCGTATCCCCGGTCGTCTGCAAGTCCTTCATGCGCGGCCGCGAGGTGCAGCTGCCGCAGCTCAAGCCCGGAACATTCTATGAGCCGTACGCCACGAGCCTGCGCATGAGCGACATTGGTTACCGCAACCGCAACCAGTCGGGACTTGTGGTGTCGGTCAACAGCCTCGAGGAGTACGTGCGGGATCTCACCCGCGCCATCACCACACCGAATCCCGCCTATGAGGCGCTCGGCGTTAAGTTAAACGGCGAGTATCAACAGCTGAATGCCAATATTCTGCAGATCGAGAATGAGTACTACAGCTTCATTCGCCCCAAGCGCGTGGCTAACTCAGGCGAACGTGCCACCAAGGCGCTGCAGCGTGCCGGCGTGGAATACGTCGAGGTGCGTGCTCTTGACGTGAGCGCCTTCGATCCCGTCGGCGTCAATCAGAACAAGCTGCGCTTTCTCGAGGCTCTGTTGGCTTTGTGCCTGCTCAAGGAGAGCCCGCTGATCGCGGACGACGAGCAGGCGGCGCTCGATCAGAACCATTTGACAGTGGCGCGGCGCGGCCGCGAGCCCGGTCTCATGCTGTCACGCGACGGTAAGTCCGTTCCCCTGCGCGTCTGGGCGCACGAGCTCATCGATTCGCTCACGGGCATATGCGAGATTCTCGATCGCGGCGACGCGGCGCGGCCGTACGCGCAGGCTTTGGCGGCTCAGGCGGGAAAGATCGACAACGTCGCACTCACTCCGTCGGCGCGTCTCATGAAGGAGCTCGCCGACACCAATGAATCCTTTTTCGAGCTCGCGCTGCGGATGTCGATGATGCACAAGGATTACTTTCTGGAGCTCTATCCGCCCAACCAGGAGCGCCTCTCCGAGTTCGCAGCCGAGGCGAGCGAGTCGCTCGAGAAGCAGCGCAACATTGAAGCGCGCGACAATGAAAGTTTCGAGAAATATCTCGAACGTTATTTTGCCGAATAGCAACAAAAATTGATCTGCGCAGAGAACTTTTCGCGTGCGTTTCTTTCAAATACAGCTAAGATATAGCCAAGCGCCCGGATGGGGATCGGGGCGCGGAACTACAACAGCGGTCGAGCATTATCCAGAAACTATGCAAAAGCTTTTCGACGCCGCAGTCGACTATCCACTAGTCCTCGTCCCGGCAAACGAAGAGTTTCCGCGCACTCGCGCGGTGGATGGCGAGCCGCTCGAAGATTCCTGCGGCACTGGTTGGAACGCCTTCGAAATCTGGCGCCGCCGCATCCGGCCCGCACCGGGGCCGACCAGCCTCTTCTTGCCGCGCCGCCGCTAGCCGCGACGAACCGAATCCACTGCCGCAGCGCGCGCCAGCGCGCCCGCCACGTTATGTTACGCTTGCGGCCGCGCGAGTCGATGCTGCAAATCCTGTTATGAATGCGCTTTGCGTACGAGGTCTGGTCAAGACCTATAAGAACGGCGTGCAAGCCCTCAAAGGCATCGATCTGGATGTCGATCCCGGGGATTTCTTCGCCCTCCTGGGACCGAACGGCGCCGGCAAAACCACCCTCATTGGTATCGTGACTTCGCTCGTCAACAAGACCGCGGGGCGCGTCAGCGTCTTTGGTCACGACATCGACCGGGAGTTGGACGCCGCCAAGGCCTGTATCGGAGTCGTTCCGCAGGAAGTGAACTTCAACATGTTCGAGACGCCCGAGACCATCGTGGTCAACCAGGCGGGTTTCTATGGCATCGAACGCCATGTGGCGCGCGAGCGTGCGCAGAAGTACTTGAAGCACCTGCAGCTGTGGGACAAGCGCGCGACCATTGCGCGCGCGCTCTCCGGCGGCATGAAGCGCCGCCTCATGATCGCGCGCGCTTTGGTGCACGAGCCGCGGCTCCTGATCCTGGATGAGCCGACGGCGGGCGTCGATATCGAAGTGCGGCGGACCATGTGGGATTTCCTGCGCGAGATCAACGCCGGCGGCACCACCATCATTCTCACCACCCACTATCTGGAAGAAGCCGAGACCTTGTGTCGGGACATCGCCATCATCGACGGGGGACTCATTGCCGAGCGCGACCGGATGAGCAGCCTCCTGCGCCGCCTGCACACCGAGACCTTCGTGCTGAACCTGCGCGAGAGTCTTGCGACCGCGCCGCATCTTCCGGGCTACCCAACGACTCTGCAGGACGATCGCACGCTTGAGATCGAGGTGTCGAAGGAGCAGAACCTGAACGAGATTTTCGTGCTGCTGTCGAAATTGGGGATCGAAGTGGTGAGCATGCGTAACAAGGTGAACCGTCTGGAGGAGATTTTCATGCGTCTGGTCGAGGGGCGCGCTCATCCGCAGCCGGCGGCGCAGCCCGCAATCGCCCACGGCAGTCGCGCGTGATGGCCGAAGGCGCCGCAGCTTCGATCGACCTCGGACGCATTCGCTGGATTGGTCTTAAGACCATCATCATCCGCGAATACGGCCGCATCATCCGCATCTGGGGCCAGACTCTGGTGCCGCCGGCGGTCACGGCGATGCTCTATTTCGTCATCTTCGGCAGCCTCATCGGCCGCCGCGTCGGGCAGATGGGAGGCTTCAGCTACATGCTGTACCTCGCTCCCGGCCTCATCATGATGTCGGTCATCACAAGCTCGTACGCGAATGCGGTGTCATCGTTTTTCGGCGCCAAGTTCGGCAAGCACGTGGAAGAGATGCTAGTGGCGCCGCTGCCTAACTGGATCATCGTGCTGGGGTATGTCGCAGGCGGTGTGCTGCGCGGCCTCATGGTCGGTGTGGTCGTGACGACGGTCGCGCTCATTTTCACGAACCTGCGCGTACATCACCTCTTCATCATCTTCGCCGCTTTCCTCCTGACCTCGACCGTGTTCTCGCTCGGCGGCCTCCTGAACGCGGTCTTTGCCAAAAACTTCGATCAGGTCAACTGGATCCCGGCCTTCGTGCTCACGCCGCTCACGTATTTCGGCGGCGTGTTCTATTCGGTGACGCTCCTGCCCGAATGGGCGCAGCGCCTGTCATATGCCAATCCCATACTGCACATGGTGAATGCCTTCCGTTACGGATTCCTGGGCGTTTCGGACGTCAATGTCTGGCTTGCCTTCGCGCTGATGGCGGTGGCGGCGGCGGCGCTGTTCGGCCTGTTGCTCACGATCATGGCCCGCGGCACGGGACTGCGCGAATAACGCGAACGGCGCTTAATTGCCGCTTCTACCCAGAAACGCGCACTGGCAGCGCGAAAGCTGCCCGTCCATGCTCGCGCTCGCATTCAAAGCATGCGGAGACGGGAATGATTTCTGCCCGAACAGCGGTTACGCGGCGCGATCAGGAAGGCGCTCAGGGCGATGCGCGGCAAGAGGCCGATTCCCTGCGCCAGGTTCTGCTGCTGCGCGCCGAGGGCGGCTACTGGGTCGCCGAGTGTCCGAGCCTTCCCGGCTGCACCGGTCAGGGTCGGACACGCGAGCGCGCCATCGACAGCGTCAAGGAATCGATCGCAAGCCACCTTGCGGACCTCGAGGATCGTGGCCTGCCGGTGCCGGAGGAACGCTTCGATGCCCTGATCGTGGCGGTATGAAGCGCCGGGGCGCCGGCCCGGGCGCGTGATGTAAAACGCAATAAAATCTTCATCTTAGCGTCACATCGGCGCCTTACAGCTCATCCAATGTGTGGCTGCGCAAGCGCCGCGCGATCCTGTGTGGCGCGGGCTTCGGCAGCATCTATGAAAGCCACCGCATTCAGTAGCTTTCTCGCTCGCATCGATACGGCGGACTACCGTATCTGCCGCCGTTTGAATCGCGGCGCCTCCCGCTCGCTCATCCGCAGGCCTTTTCAGCTCGTGAGCCGCTTGGGCGACGGGATTCTCTGGTACGTGCTCATCCTGCTCCTGCCCCTCATGTACGGCGCGCAGGCGGTGAAGCCGGCGATCGTGATGGCTCTGACCGGAATGCTGGGCGTCATCCTGTACGGAGTTTTGAAGCGCTCGTTCGTTCGCGAACGGCCCTTCATCCGGCACGCGGGCATCTCGCGGGCCGGAGCGCCCCTTGATCGCTACAGTTTTCCATCCGGGCACACCCTGCATGCCGTGTCGTTCACCTGGCAGGCGACCATGCATTTCCCGGAACTCGGCTGGGTCCTGGTGCCGCTCGCGGGCCTCATCGCCGCATCGCGCGTGGTGCTGGGGCTGCACTATCCCACCGATGTGATTGCGGGTGCGATCCTCGGAGGCTGTCTTGCGGAGCTCGGCCTCGCATTTGTCTAGTGCGCGTACTTTTTGTATCCGACGTTTATTTCCCGCGCGTCAATGGCGTGTCGACATCCGTGTGGACGTTCCGGCAGGACCTTGCAGCCTGCGACGTCGAGACCGTGCTGGTCGCGCCCGACTACGGGCTCGCGAGCGCCGCGCCGGGCCCAGGAGTCGTGCGGGTAGCCGCCGCCGGCGTGCCGGGCGATCCGGAGGATCGCCGCATGCGCTGGGGGAAGCTCAGCGCCGCGCTGCATAATCTCGGCGGCCTCTTTGACGTCGTCCATATTCACACGCCGTTTCTCGCCCACTATGCAGGCGTGCGCTACGCACGGCGGCTGAAGATTCCCTGCGTCGCGACCTATCACACCTTCTTTGCAGAGTATCTGCATCACTACGTTCCGGTGCTGCCGCGCGCGCTCGGACGGGGATTGGCGCGTGCCGTCACACGCTCGCAGTGCCGCGATGTCGCAGCGCTCATCGCGCCCTCGGAGCCGATGCGCGCGGTGCTCCTGGAGTACGGGGTCACGACGCCCGTGCAGGTCATTCCCACGGGGCTGTCGGCGCACCGCTTCGACCCCGGCAGCGGCGCGCGCTTTCGGGTCGCACAGGCGCTGCCCGCGGATCGGCCGCTCATGCTCTATATAGGCCGCGTCGCGCACGAGAAAAACATCGAGTTTCTGCTGCACGTATTCGCGCAGGTGCGTATCCGCGTGCCGAATGCGCTCTTCGTCATCGCCGGCGAAGGCCCGGCGCTCGGATCTCTGCGTGAGCTCGCCTCCCGGCTCGGGCTCGCCCAGGACATGCACTTCGTGGGCTACCTCGATCGCGACACGGAGCTTCTCGACTGTTACGCCGCGGCGGACGTCTTTGTGTTTGCCTCGCGCACCGAGACTCAGGGGCTCGTTCTGCTTGAGGCTATGGCGCAGGGCGCGCCGGTGGTGTCGACAGCCAAGCTCGGCACATGTTCCATCCTCAAGGAGCGCTGCGGCGCGGTGATCGTGCCGGAGGAACTTGAACCCTTCGCTGCGGCTGTGGTGCGCGTGCTTGAGGATGCCGAGCTGCGTGCCGATCTCTCCCAGTCCGGCAGGCGCTACGCACGCGAGTGGTCGTCGCTTGCCATGGCGCGGCGACTGTTGGACCTCTACCGCTCAATTACCCCGGTTGCGCACGGCACCCGCGCACGCCGCTCGGAGACCTCCCAGCCCGCCTTGACAGATTCCGCGTCGTAATCTGGCGACAGCCGCGAATTTTCGCGGCTGTGACCCGGGGCGCTTGGCGCGCGGATGTTCTGCGCTACACTCGGCCGGTCTTCTAAAGGACTTGTCATCCGGAGCGGGCATGAGTGGCAAGCGCGCGTTGATTGTCGATGACTCGAAGTCGGCGCGCATGTTTTTGTCCCGGATCCTGGAGAAATACGAGCTCGACGTCGACACGACGGAGACTGCCGAGCTCGCCATCGATTATCTCGGCCACCATCGCCCCGATGTGATCTTCATGGATCACCTGATGCCGGGAATGGACGGCTTCCAGGCTTTGCAGGCGATCAAGAACAACCCGCAGACCGCGACCATCCCCATCATGATGTACACCTCGCAGGAGGGTGAGCTGTATCTCGGGCAGGCGCGTGCATTGGGCGCCGTGGGCGTTCTGCCCAAGCAGATCAAGCAGGCGGACGTCTCCAAGGTGCTCTATCAGCTGCATCTCGTACCCGACCGGCGCAGCTCCGTGCAAACGAGCTTCCGGCCGCTGACGGTCGATCCGCTCGATGACGCCGCGACCGCCGCCACTGCGGTGACCGGCACGCACGCGGGGATTACCGATGCGGCGCTGCGCGCGGAGCTTGCCGAGCTGCGTCATGGCTTGATTGCCCACATCGATCAGCAGTTCGAGCGCGTCAGCACTGAACTGCGCGCGCTCGTGCACGACTCCATCGTTCACGAAGCTCCCGTGCCGCTCCCCTCGGCCGGGCCGATCTCATGGGGCTGGCTGGTCGCAACCCTCGCTCTGGCGGCGGCCGTTGTGACGACGGCGCTGTGGCAGCGCGAAGTCAATCTGCAACGCGCGGCGCCCGCCGCAAGCGTCGCCCCGGTGCACGCAAGCGCTCCCGCAAAGCCCGCAGCGTCACTGGTGGATGCTGCGAAAACCGCGGTGGCCACTGCTGCGCGCGCCGAACCCATCATTGAGCCCGTACCCTTTGGCGAGGATCCGTTGGGCGGTGCGCGTTTTGAGAAGCTCAGTCAGCTTCTTTATCGGCTTGCGGCGGAAAAATACAGCGGCGCTGTTGAGATCAAGAGCTTTCCCGGTCGCTTTTGCCTGGTCGGCAGTGCCGCGGACGGCTATTCGCTGGCGCCCGATGAGATGCCGTTTACGAAATGCGACGCGGTGGGAAATCCGCGCGACGGCGCGCAGCTGCCCGCGCAGCGCGTCTCATTGCCGCTCGCAAACCTCCTGGGGGAGATCCGCCATGCGACGCACGGTACGCTCGATGTCGACCTGACTTCCGGCGACGCTGGCGCGACGGTGCTACCGTATCCGCAGGTCTCTCCGGATCTGACGGCTGGCGCTTGGAACCGCGTGGGCGGCGCCAATAACCGCATCGAAATCCGCCTGCGCTAAAGGCCCTGGGCGCCTTCTAAGCCTTTGAAACTGTCGCTCGACGAAGATTTCCGCCCGCCTCGATGGTTGCGCAACCGGCACCTGCAGTCGATTCTGCCGAGCCTGCCGGCGCGGCGGCGCTGGATCATGCCGAGGACCGCCGCGCTGCGCGCGGCGAGCCAGGAAATTCTGCTCGACTGTGGCGACGGGGTGCGCCTGCAGTGCTTTCATGCTGACCCCGCGCGCTGTGGCATCAAACGGGCCGGCCGCGTTGCCGTCCTCGTGCACGGGTGGGAAGGCAATTCCGACGCACTCTATATTCTGTCGCTCGCGCAGCAGCTGTTTGACCGCGGCTTCGATGTCGTGCGCTTGAACCTGCGCGACCACGGCGATACTCATCATCTGAATCGCGAGCTGTTCCATTCCTGCCGCCTGCCGGAAGTCGTGGGATCGATCCAGCGCCTGCAGGGGCTGTTGCCGGGAGCGCCGCTGCACCTCGTCGGCTTCTCGCTCGGCGGCAACTTCATGCTGCGCGTCGCAGCTCAGAGCGGCACGGGACTTGATATTGCATCGGTTACGGCCGTCTCCCCGGTGCTCGATCCGGGCGCAACCCTTGCGGCCCTCGAGCACGGCTTTCGCCCGTACCATAAGTACTTCGTGCGCAAGTGGATGAGCTCGCTCTTCAAGAAGCAGGCGGCCTGGCCCGAACACTACGACTTCAGCGAACTTGGCCGCTCGGCCAACCTGCGGCGGCTGACGACGCTGCTCGTGAATCGCTTCACTGATTTTTCAAGCCTCGAGGACTATCTCAATGGCTACGCGATTACAGGCTCGCAGCTCGCGCATCTCAAAGTACCGTCGACTCTGATCACTGCGCTCGACGATCCGATTATCCCGGTGGCCGGCCTTGAGCAGCTGGCGCGGCCGGCGGCGCTCAAGATCGTCGTCACGCGGCGCGGGGGGCACTGCGGTTTTCTGGAGGATCTGGTGCGGCCGAGCTGGGCAGAACGCAGGATCGTCGCGCAGTTGACCGACATGCTCGCAGCGGACGCGGACAACTAGGACGGGCCGCGCTTCTCCTCGAAGTTCAAGATCGGCTTGCCGCTCGTCACCTGCAGCACGCCCTCGACGACCGCGCCTTTTGCGATGGCGATGTTGCGGGCCACGACGTCGGCGCGCAGCACGGCCGAGGAGCCGATCTCAAGTTTCTCAGCGACGATGAGTTTGCCCGTGATGCTGCCGGCAATCACCGCATGACGGGCGTGGATCTCACCTTCCCAGGCGGAGTCGCGCGCCATGCTCAAGGCACCGCCAACCTTGCCATCGCCGCGTACGCTGCCGCAGACCACCACGGCACCTGCGGTTTCGATATCGCCGGTCACACGGCAGCCGGTGGCAATGAAGGTCGGGGCGGGGCCGACCATGTCGAGAAGTCGCCGCTTCGGTGTTGCGCTCATTCATGACCCTTCGAAGTTCCGCGCTGGATCCGCGCGGCGCCGCTAGAATACTCGCCGCTGCATGATTGGTGGGGAAGAGCTGATGAGCCTGTCGCGTATTGGTGTGATTCTGATGAGCGTTGCGCTCTTGGCCGCCGCGAGCGGCTGCTCTCATGAGCAGCGCGATTGGCACTCTGCCCAGGCGGCCAACACGATTGAGGCCTACGAGCAGTTCATCGACGCGCATCCGAAGAGCGCGCGCGCTGCGGATGCGCAGGCGCAGATCGCGCAGCTAACCGAGGCACGCGATTGGCAGCGCGCGAGCACCATCGATACGGCCGACGCCTACAGGCAGTTTCTCGCGCAACATCCCCAGGGTAAGTCGGCGCCGGAAGCGCGCATTCGCGTCGAAAATTTTGGAATGAATAACACCGCGGCCGGGGGAGGCGGCGCGGCGCCGCCGGCGGCCGCACCAGCGGCGGCTCCCGTGGCAGCAGCTCCTGCCCCCGCCCGGCCTGCGGCGCAATCCGCCGCGCCCGAGTCCGCCGCCGGCGGGCGCTACAGCGTGCAGCTCGGCGCCTTCTCGACGCAGGCGAAAGCGCAAAACCAATGGCGGCGGTTGAACGCGCGCTTTGGGCCGAAGCTGCACGGCACCGAATCGGATATCGAGGAGGCGAAAAATGCCAAGGGAAGGCGCATCTATCGCCTCAAAGCGAAACCGCTGACTGAGGCACGGGCGCGAGCCCTGTGTGCTGCACTGCGCAACCACGGGCAGGCCTGCGTGGTCGCGGGACCCACCTAAAGCCATCGAGCACGCCCATATTGGACACGGAAGTCCAAACCTGACAATTCGCGTCACCTAAGCTCAAGCCCCCGTGTCAAGCTAGGTCGTTGTTTTTTATAACAAAGTGGTATTGGCACGTCCCTTGCTATCTTATTAATGCGTAGCTCCTTGTGAGCTACGCGAGAGACACGTCGCGGCTCCCCCGGCTGCGCGTTGTATCTGAAGTGTGAACAACCTCCCCGGTGTTTGCACACCCTGCGCCGCGATGCGTCTTCCCCGCTCGCGGCGTTTTTTTTGAACCGTCGAAACGGTGCTGCGTCCCCTCGGCCCAGCGCGGGCTAAATTGACGTCGGGCGTCAGCGCTGCCGTCGGCGAACGCGACGGCGTTGATTTGTCTCGTTGCGGCAGCATATCTAGGTCGGCTGCGTTGCAGCCGCGGCGTCCCCGCACCCCGCCAACTTGAGTGTGATGCTCATGTGCGAGCGCGCCCCTAGCGTCGGCAATCAAAAGCGAGCAATAAGAATTCGGCGCGCCCGGCATTAAAGTGACGCCTGCGATTCGTCGTGGCGAATTTCTCGCCGTTGCCACGGAGCGTCCGCGGGGGGTGACAAGAAGTTCGCTGCTACACTAATGGGACAAGCGAGAAAATTTGCGCCCCTGGGCGGTCAATATTCACAGCGTCGGATGCGCGATTAAGACGGTTCAAGAGAAGGCAATTGGGATCGAGGCATGGAATTTCGAGACTATTATCAGACACTGGGCGTGAAGCGCGGCGCGAGCGCCGATGACATCAAAAAGGTCTATCGTCGGCTTGCCCGCAAATACCATCCCGACGTCAGCAAGGAGCCGAACGCGGAGGCCAAATTCAAGGAAGTGCAGGAGGCCTATGAAGTCCTGAGGGATCCCGAGAAGCGCGCGGCCTACGACCAGCTCGGCCCTGAGATGAAGAGCGGCCAGGAATTCCGGCCGCCGCCTGATTGGGCGAGCGGCTTCGAATTCCGCGGCCGGCCGCAGGGGGGCCGCGGCGGTCCGGAAGTGGACGAGCAGTTCAGCGACTTTTTTTCCTCGCTATTTGGCGGCTCGGGTGGATTTTCGCAGGCGGGCGAGGGCCGTGCGCGCGGCGGCCGCGACCATCACGCGCGCGTGGACATCGACCTGGAGGAGGCATTTCGCGGCGGCGCGCGCACGCTCGAGCTGCGCCGACCGCAGCACAACCCCGACGGCGGCACGGACTTGTCCACTCACGCGGTGAAAGTCACGATTCCTGCGGGCTTGACTGATGGACAGCAATTGCGCCTTGCCGGTCAGGGCGAGCCCGGACACGGCAAAGGCCGCGCGGGCGATCTATACCTGGAAGTGCACATCCGCCCGCACGATCTCTATCATCTGGAGGGCCGCGACGTGACGGTCACCTTGCCTCTCGCTCCATGGGAGGCCGCGCTCGGTGCAACCGTGACGGTGCCGACGCTCGGCGGCCCGGTACAGATGCGCATTCCGGAGAAATCCCGGGCAGGGCAGAAGCTGCGGCTGCGCGGACGCGGTCTGCCGGGCGATCCGCCCGGCGACGAATATCTGCAGCTCTCGATCGCGCTGCCACCGGCCGACTCTCCCAAGGCGCGCGCTTTCTACGAACAGATGAGCCGCGAACTGCCCTTCGATCCGCGCGCTCATTTCGGGAGCTAGCTTATGACGACCGCGATCAGGACGATTGAGACGCAGGTGTTGGCCGAAGGCGAATGGCTTTCGGTCACGCAGGTGTGCCGCGCAAGTCAGATCGACGTCGCCGTCGTGATTGAGCTTGCCGAACTCGGCCTCGTCTGTCCGCGCGGCACTGCGCCGCAGGACTGGCAGGTGTCGGCGCGCGAACTCGTGCGCCTGCGCACCGCCGCACGACTCATCCGTGACTTGGGCGTGAATGTCAGCGGCGCGGCACTCGCGGTGGAGCTGCTGGAAGCGCGGCGCGACCTGGAGACTCGATTGCGCGCGCTTGAACGTTGCGTGCAGGCGAGCGCCGCGGGCAAGTAGGGCGGCCCTATCTAGCTAGTTTCCGGCACAGAAATACCGCACCTGCTCCGCCTTGAGTGCGGCGCTTTGAGCCGCGGTATGTTGTTTACCGCTGAAGGACGCGGCCGTAGCCGATTTTTATCGGTCGCTCAAAGCTGTTGCAAACAAGTCTCAGCAACACGATTCCGTCGAGTAGCTTCCCCGAGGGATTCAACTGAATGCGCCACCATCTCCGTCGGGGCGATTCCAAGGGTAGCAGCGCCCGGTTTGCGATCACTGCACCATCACGCCGCCCAAGTTGTGGTTGGTCAGAGTGCCGTCTGATAGAGCACACGCGGACAGGGCGCCGTTCCCCTGGTCGACGGTGCAGTGGTAGACATCCGAACCGCTGCTCACGTAGGCATCCGTGTCAAGGATGGCGATGTCGTAGCTAGAAGATCCGGTGCTGTAGGTGGTGCAATTGGGTAGTGAGCCATCGTTGGCGATCGCACACGTCACAACTCCGGCGCTGCCGGCCGGCGCATACACGTAGTTGCCGTAGATCTTGATCTGGGCCGCACCATTGAGGCCAGCATTGTTCGCGGTAATGGTGATTGCGCTGCAGGCATTGAGGGTCCCGTCCGTCGGCGAAACAACACACATGGCCGGTATGCTGTAATTGACGATATAGGCGAAACTGGCATTCGCCGCGACACCATAGGGATCGGAGATGCCGGACGTCGACGCGGTCACCGCGCAATTATTGAGGCTCCCCGCAGTGCCAATGGTGCACACCCGGATGTCATCGTAATAGTCGAGGTAAACGTAGTTGCCGTAGGTGGCAATGCCGTAGACCACTTCACTCGACTCCAGCGATGTAGGTGTGCAGTTGTCGAGCGTTCCGTCTCTTTCGAGAGCGCAGGTATCGAAATCTGAGTTCGCGCCCGGTATGTATGCATAGCCGCCGCTGAACGTTCCCGGTCCGTAGGCAGAGCCGCCACCCATGTTGGAGGTATCGGCACTCGTCGCGGTCTGTGCGCACGTATTCAAGGTTCCGTTCGCGATGATCGAGCAGAATTCCGTGATGGGGCCGAGCGCGTAGACGTGCGGATTCGAATACTGCACGTCCACCGAACCCATCTGCGCGGTGAAGGCGCTGTCGGTGTAACTGAAATTCAGCGTGAGGATTCCGGTCGCGTTCGTGACCGGCGCATAGCTCAAGGGCAGCGAACAGCCTATGCCGCTATTGACCGCATCGCACGCAAAGCCGTTTGCACCACTCCACCCGGCCGGCAGGGCGTTGAGGTCCGAGGTCACTTTGAAGTTCGTGGCGGTATTGCCGTCATTGGTGGTGAAAGTCACCTGGATCTGTTTAGTCTCGCCCACCCTGACGCGGACCGTGCCCCCCGGATTGGGCGTGCCCACCACGGCGTTATGGCTGGTCGATTGGTAGGCGATGTTGACCGTACCGGTTTTGGCGGTGCCGGCATTGTTGGCATAGGCATAGCGCAGGGCCAAGGTACCGGTGGCCGTTGGCGTGGGAATGAAGCTGAGACTCAACCGACAGCCGGCGCCGGTGCTAATGCTGGCGCAGGTGAGGCTGTTGGCGCTCGCGCTCCAGCCCACGGGCAGCGAGCTCAAGCCCGAGGTCACCGACAGGCCCGTCGCGGGAAAACCATCGTCCGTTGTGAAGGTGACCGTCACGGCCTGCGCGGCGTTACCGATAGGTCCGCCGATCTGTCCGGTCGGCGCCACGGTACCCACGATGTTATCGTTTGCGGTGGCTGCGTATCGGATCACGACGGTGCCGGTTTTCGTGTCTCCGGAATTATCCTTGTACGAGTAAGCCAAGCTCAGCGAACCACTCGCAGGCACAGTCGGCGCATAGGTCAGGGAAAGCTCGCAGCCATTACCCGTGCTCACCGACCCGCAAGTCAGGCTGCTCGCTGAAGTCGACCAGCCGGCCGGCAAAGTGCTCAGCTCCGTGGTGAGCGTGAACGCGGAGGCGGAATTACCGTCATCGGTGGTGAAAGTGACGGTGGCCACCTGACTACCTTGAGCGACGGTCGCGACGATCTGCCCTGTGGGCGATACGGTACCGACGACATTGTTATTGGTAGTACCTGCGTAGTTCACCGTGGCCGTCCCGGTCTGGGCCGCGCCGGCGCTATCGGTATAGCTGTAGTCGAGCTTCAGAGCACCGGAGGCCACCGCGGCGGGCGCGTAGACCAGATTCAGCACGCACCCGCTGCCAGTGCTCACCGTTGAACACGAGAAGCTCGACGGACCGCTCCAGCCGGCCGGCAGCGTGGACAGGCCGGCCGTCACCTTAAGGTTGGTCAGATTGCTCGAGTCGGTCGAGTTGAAGCTCAAACTCACGGTCTGGCGGCCGCCGTTGATCACGGCATCGACGCCAACCGTGGGACTGACCGCCAGCGTGTCGGTGACGGGGCTCGCAGCAGGAGCAGAGGAGTTGTGGCTGCTGGAACAGCCGACTACGTTGAACAGGCTCAAGGCAGCCGACACCAAGGCAAGACGACGAGCGACCTTTTGCACATCCATGGCTGAGATCCTTAGGTTAATTCCGCAGTTTCGTTCATCGGCCGCCATTACCCTGGGCACCGACTCTTAAGGCCCTTCGGTGTCCTAGGCCAACGAGCGGCGCAGCGCCGTCGTCCCGAGGCCTCTCAACGTCCTTCGGTGGCCGATACACCACCCAACGCGCGATTGCTCCTCAGCGGATGTCGATACTGGCGATCACCTCGCTCTACCCTAGTTGTCCTCGGAAGCCGCGCGCCAAGTTATGCCTATTGCGGATTGATAGTGTGACGCCAGTCGTGAGTATTGAAGTTCAGGCAGGGAAAGAGCCGATGGTTACCGTGGTCCGCGGCTCAGCGGGCGTGTACGCCCTGCCGACCTCATGCTCACCAAGAGTCAAATCCCATCGGCCGTGGCGCAGCCATGCGAGGGTTGCCGCCTAAGCAAGTAGAGCAACGCGGATTAGCTGTAGCTAGGCTTGTCCGAAACTCTCCGCTGTGCGCAGGTAATCCGCTTCCTCGGTCGTCGGCACGCGGCGCAGCACGCGGTTGCGATGCGGGAAACGACCGAAGCGGCGGATGACGGAGGCGTGCAGCTCGGCGTACTTGAGAGTCGCCTCGAAGGGCCCGTGCAGCGCCTGCGGCGCTTCTCCCAAGAGTCGCCGGTACGCGGCGACGGCTTCCTCCTGCACGTCGACGGATTCGCTGTGCTGCAGCGGCATGTAGAAAAAGATTCTCTCCACCGGATCAAGCGCCGCGTCCGCTCCTGACTGCATTCCCGACAGGGCAAGCGCCAGAGCCTGCTCGTCGCCGGCATAGGCGCGCGCGCGCCCGCGGTAGATATTGCGCGGAAACTGATCGAGAAGAATGATGAGACTTAAGCGCCGCCGCGGCCCGTCGGCCCAGCTTGCAAGCTCGCCGCGCAGCGCAGCCTCGATGCGTGCGCCGAATTCGCTGCGGATCGCCGTATCCTGCAGTTGCGCGAGCGGGCCGGATTCCTCCCCCGCAAACCAAACCGTCATGCGCTCATCGAGCGCCTCGCGATCAAGGGGCAGCTTGCCGAACCAGAAGTCTCGCACACGGCGCGCGTCGTCCATTTACGGTCCAAGCATAGCAGCCGGCTGCGCGCTAGTCGGTCTTCGCCGCATCGGACTCGAAGAGTTGCTCGAGCTGTTGGGCAGACTCACGCGCCGCCGCCAGGAACTTCACCTCGTCCTCCTTGATCGCATACTGCTCACCGAGCGTCTTCTCGTCATGCTGCCTGAATTTGCGCACCGCGGCGTGCGCGGCGGCGGGCGGATCGCCGAGCCGCGTCAGCGCCTCCTCGGCCAGCTCCAGGCTCGAGCCGTAGGTCTCGCGGATGATGTAGTCGACGCCGTTATCCATGAGCGAAAACGCGTGCTGGCGGTTACGGGCGCGGGCGAGAATCTTCATCTGCGGAAAGTGACTGTGGACGAGCTCCGCCGTGCGTACGGACGAGTCCACATCGTCGATCGCGAGGACAAAAACCTCCGCCGACTCAGCGCCTGCGGCGCGCAACAGGTCAAGGCGCGACGCATCTCCGTAGTAGATGCGGTTGCCGAAGCGGCGCACGAAGTCGACATGCGTCTGACTCGAATCAAGCGCCGTGAATTTGATGTGCCGGGCGCGCAGCACGCGCGAGACGATCTGCCCGACTCGGCCGAAGCCTGCGATGATGACGCGGCTGTCGGTCTCATCGATGGTATCGAACGGCGCGCCGGGCACGGCGGCGAGGATCGCTTTGCGCACCCGGTCATGCAGTCCGAGAAGGAGCGGTGCAACCATCATCGACAAGGTGACGACGAGCACCAGGAAATCCGCCACGTGCGCGGTAAGAATATGCTGCCCTGCCGCGAGCGCGAACAGCACGAAGGCGAACTCGCCGCCGGCCGGCAGCGTAAAGCCCATGCGCCAGGCGCGATTGGGCGCGCGGCCCGCGAGCCGGCCGACTGCCGCGACCACCATGATCTTGAGCGCAAGGTAGCCCGCGGTCGCCGCAATCACCTGCAGAGGCTCCGAGCTTAAGAGTCCGACATTGGCCGACATCCCGACCGCAATGAAGAAGAGTCCGAGCAGGAGTCCCTTGAAGGGCTCGATGTCGGCTTCAAGCTCGTGGCGGAATTCGCTGTCGGCGAGCACGACGCCGGCGAGAAAGGCGCCGAGTGCCATCGACAGTCCCACCTGATTGACGAGGAGTGCGGTTGCGATCACCACCAGGAGCGCAGCCGCGGTGAAAACCTCCGTGACTTTGATGCGCGCCACAATCCTGAGCGCCGGCCGCAGCACCAGCCGCCCGCCCACCGTGACGATGGCGATGACTGCGACGAGCTTGACGAGCGCAAGCCAGGGCGCGCCTGACGTCCCGACCTGCGAAAGCGGCGACATCAAGGGCAGCACGGCGAGCATCGGCAGCACAGCAAGGTCCTGAAACAAAAGAATGCTGAAGGCCGCGCGTCCGTACTGCGTCTTCAGCTGGTCGCGCTCGGCGAGTACCTGCAGCACGAGCGGCGTGGACGACAATGAAAGGCCGAAGCCGACCACGCCTGCCGCCATGGGCGGCAGTCCCAGCCACCACACCGCTGCCCCGAGCACCAGGCTGCAGGAGAACACCTGCAACGAGCCGAGCCCGAACACCGTACGGCGCATGACCCACAGCCGCGTCGGCTGCAGCTCAAGTCCGATGATGAAAAGCAGCAGCACGACGCCGAATTCCGAGGCATGCAGGATGCTCGACACGTCGGTGATGAGCCGCAGCCCCCAGGGACCGATCACGAGCCCGGCGGCGAGGAATCCCAGGATCGAGGATTGCTTCAGCTGACGGAACAGCGAGACCGCGACGACGGCGGCGGTCAAGAGAATCGCAACTTGCGCGAGCGTGATCATGCGCGTCTCCGAGGCCTAATCCGGCGGCAGTGGAATGAACTCACTCTCCCCGGGCACGGCGGCGAAGCGGCCTTCCGACCATTGGCGCTTGGCGCTGTCGATTCGCTCGCGGCTTGAGGAGACAAAATTCCACCAGATGAAGCGCGGCGTGGCAAAGCGCTCCCCGCCGAGGAGTATCACACGCGCGGCGCGCCGGGCGCAGAGCGTCTCGGCATCGCCGCTCGAGAGGACGACGAGATCGCCTTCCCCTGCGCGAGTTCCCGCCACTTCGATTTCACCCTCCGCTACGTAGCAGGCCTGCTCGCTGTAGTCCGCGCCGATTTCAACGCACGCGCCCACCGCAACCATCATGTCGACGTACAGCGTAGGCCAGAGCACCCGCACGGGCGAGCGGCGGCCGAAGGCCTCGCCCGCAATCACGCGCAGCTCGACTCCGCTGCGCGAGGCGGACGGCAGGCTCGCGCAGGGATGATGCTGAAAATCCGCTGCACCCTCCTCGTGCCCGTCGGGCAGCGCCACCCAGGATTGAATGCCATGGGCGCGAACGCCGCGCCGGCGCTCCTCCTCGGGCGAGCGCTCGGAGTGCACGATGCCTGAGCCCGCAGTCATCCAGTTGACGTCGCCGGGTTTGATCGTCTGCACCGATCCCAGGCTATCGCGGTGCACGAGGCTGCCGCTGAATAGATAAGTGACCGTCGCCAGAGCGATATGCGGATGCGGCCGCACGTCGATGCCCGCGCCCGGGGCGAGCGACAGAGGCCCCAGATGATCGAAGAAGATGAAGGGTCCGATCATCCGCGCGCTTGGCGCGGGCAACACCCGTCGCACGGAAAAACCGCCGAGATCCCTCACGCGACCCGTGATGACTCGTTCGACGCCCATGCGCACCTCCGCGCCGTCTCTTGCCTCGGCCGATCATAGACCGAAAAAAAAGGGACCTGCTCTTTTGCGAGCGGTCCCTTATAGAGCAGGCCTGCGTGGGCGGCCTGTCAGCTTCGAACTTATTCGCAGAGGCCTTCGAGATATCCCTGTGCAAGCGGTGACAGACGCTTTCTAGCGAGCGCCCGCGCCTTGGGGGCGTCGACGATGTACTCGAGCGGCCCCGACAGGAGCAGCTGCCGGATGCGTGGGTGCTTGCCTGCGGAGCGCGCCATCTTGTTCAAGACCGTGAAGCCGCGATTGATCTGGCCCCGCGGCGTGCGCTTCTGCTCGATGGCGCGGGCGAGGTATGCGCCGAAGCGGGCATACAAATAGTAGTCATCGTCGCCGACCTGAAAGCGCGCCTCGGCAAAAAAATCGGGAAAATTCCTGCGCAGGTAATCACTGATCTTCTGTAGAGGCTGCCCGGGCCTGGTGGTACCCAATGCTTGAAGCCTCCTCTCGTCGGTGATTTCAGTCCGCGCACAACGCGGCGCGAATGTTGAGCCACGACATCAAACTATGCAATAAGAAATAATGCGCTCGTGCGATTTTTTTGAGCGGGCGCACGTAGATCGTCCTGCGGCGCTGCGCTGTAGTACGCTCATACGCCATGCCAGACACCAAAGGCCGACTATGCGCGCCGCCGACCAGGGGCTGTTCCGCGACTCCTATGAAAAGGATAGCTGCGGCTTTGGGCTGATCGCCCAACTGGATGATCAGCCGAGCCACTGGCTGGTCAGGACGGCGATGACCTCTTTGAACCGCCTTACCCATCGGGGCGCGGTGGCAAGCGACGGCAAGACCGGCGACGGCTGCGGCCTCCTCCTCAAGCAGCCCGAAGAATTCTTGCGTGCTGTCGCGCGCGAAGCCGCCATTGACTTGGCGCACATGTTCGCCGCGGGCCTCGTTTTCCTGAACCCCGACCCCGCCCGCGCGGAAGTCGCGCGCCGCACTCTGCTGGTGCAACTCGAAGCCGAAGGGCTCAAGGTCGCCGGCTGGCGGCGAGTCCCCACCAACCCCGACGCCTGCGGGGATGAGGCATTGAAGAGCCTGCCGCAGATCGAGCAGATTTTCGTCAATTGCGTACGCTCGGATCTCGACGAGGCGGCATTCAACCGCAAGCTCTTTCTCGCGCGGCGCCGCGCCGAGAAGGCACTCGAGACCGATGACCCCTACTTCTATGTGCCCAGCCTTTCGGCGACGACTCTGGTCTTCAAGGCCATGGTCATGCCGCAGTACCTCACGGTGTTCTTTCCGGACCTGAACGACCTGCGGCTGAAGTCGTCATTGGCCATTTTCCACCAGCGCTTCTCGACCAATACCCTGCCGCAGTGGCGACTGGCGCATCCCTACCGCTACCTTGCGCACAATGGTGAGATCAACACCATTCAGGGCAACCGCAATTGGGCGGTCGCGCGCGGGCCGCTGTTTCGTTCACCGCTCTTGCCGGATCTCTCCGACATCCAGCCGCTCGTGTCGCTCGCAGGTTCGGATTCGCAAAGCCTCGACAACATGTTCGAGGTGCTCCTGATGGGCGGCCTTGATGCGCTGCACGCGATGCGGCTCCTCATCCCGCCGGCCTGGCATGAGCTCGACTCCATCGATCCGGATCTGCGCGCGTTCTACGAGTACTACTCGGTGCACATGGAGCCGTGGGACGGGCCTGCAGGCATCGTATTCACCGACGGACGCTATGCGGCGTGCACGCTTGACCGCAATGGCCTGCGGCCCGCGCGCTTCGTCATCACCGAAAACCGCATTCTCACCATCGCTTCGGAGACCGGCGTGTGGGACTACGCACCCGAGGATGTGGTGCGCAAGGGCAAACTCGGTCCCGGCGACATGATCGCGGTCGACCTGCAGGCGGGGACGCTCCTCGAGTCGCGCGATATCGACGAGCTTCTGAAGAGCCGGCACCCGTACAAGGCCTGGCTCAAAACAGGCGTGCGCTATCTTGAGAGCGATCTCGTCGATCCGCGGCTCGCCGCTGAGCCCATGGACCGCGACACCCTGGCTCTCTATCAGAAGATGTTCAACATTACGGGCGAGGAGCGCGACGAGATCATCCGTGTGCTCGCCGAGGATGAGAGCGAGGCGGTGGGCTCCATGGGCGACGACACGCCAATGCCCGTGCTGTCGCACAAGGTGCGCTCGCTGTACGACTATTTCCGGCAGCAGTTTGCGCAGGTCACGAACCCGCCGATCGATCCGCTGCGCGAGTCGATCATGATGTCGCTGCAGACGCAGATCGGCCCCGAATGCAATATCTTCGTGCCCGCTCCCGAGCACGCCCGCCAGATCGTGCTCGGCTCGCCCATCCTCTCGCAGAGAAAGCTGCGGCAGATCCTGGGACTTGTGGACTTTGGTGTCACCCATGAGTTTCTGGATCTGCAGTACGACCCTGCCGAGGGACTGAAGCAGGCGATCGTGCGCCTGTGCGCGCAGGCCGAAACTGCGGTGCGCGACGGCAAGCTCGTGCTTTTGATTTCCGACCGCTATCTGGTTCGCGGCCGGCTGCCGGCGCATGCGCTCCTCGTCACCGGCGCGGTGCATCAGCACCTCGTCAGGACGGGCTTGCGCTGCAAGTGCAACCTTCTCGTGGAGACCGGCACGGCGCGCGATCCGCATCACTTCGCCTGTCTCATCGGCTACGGCGCAACCGCCGTCTATCCCTACATGGCCTATCAGGTGCTCTTTGAAATGATGCGCCGGGGCACGGTCAAGCTCGATTTTGCGACGCGGCTGGAACTCGGGCGCAGCTACCGCGCGGGCATCCGCAAAGGGCTCTTCAAGATCATGTCAAAGATGGGCATCTCGACCATCGGCAGCTACCGAAGCTCGCAGCTCTTCGAGATCGTGGGCCTGAATGACGAAGTCGTCGCGCCCTGCTTTACCGGCACCGAGAGCCGCGTGCAGGGAGCCGATTTTGCGGACCTGGAAGCGGACGCGCAGGACCTCGCCGCGCGCGCCTGGGATCCGCGCGAGCCCATCGAGCAGGGTGGGCTCTTGAAGTACATGCACGGTGGCGAGTACCACATGTACAACCCGGAGGTGATCGCGACGCTGCAGGCGGCGGTCGCAAGCGGCGATTACCCGACCTACCTGCGTTTCGCGGCACTCGTGAATGAAAGGCCCGCCGCCACCTTCCGCGACCTTTTGCAGCTGCAGCATCCGCACGCGAGCATTCCGATTGAGGAGGTCGAGCCGCTCACGCAGATTCTTGCGCGCTTCGACAGCGCCGGCATGTCCCTGGGCGCGCTCTCGCCCGAGGCGCACGAGGCGCTCGCCATCGCCATGAACCGCTTGGGCGCGCGCTCGAACTCAGGCGAGGGCGGGGAGGATCCGGCGCGCTATCGCAGCGAGAAGAATTCGAAGATCAAGCAGGTCGCCTCGGGCCGCTTCGGCGTGACGCCGGAATACCTGATCAATGCCGAAGTGCTGCAGATCAAAATTGCGCAGGGCGCAAAGCCCGGCGAAGGCGGCCAGCTACCCGGGCACAAGGTCAACGAGATGATCGCGCGCCTGCGCTTTGCGCGTCCGGGCGTGGGGCTCATCTCACCGCCGCCCCATCACGACATCTATTCGATCGAGGATCTTGCACAGCTCATCTTCGATTTGAAGCAGGTCAACCCCGACGCACTCGTATCCGTGAAACTCGTGGCAGAGCCGGGCGTGGGAACGGTTGCGGCCGGAGTCGCCAAGGCGTACGCGGATCTCATCACCATCTCAGGCTATGACGGCGGCACCGGCGCAAGCCCGCTCTCCTCGATCAAATATGCGGGCACGCCCTGGGAGCTCGGGCTCGCGGAGACGCATCAGACGCTGCGCATCAACGGCCTGCGCCACCGCGTGCGCCTGCAGACCGACGGCGGCTTGAAGAGCGGGCTCGATGTGGTGAAAGCGGCCATCATCGGCGCCGAGAGCTTCGGCTTCGGCACCGCGCCCCTGATTGCGCTCGGATGCAAGTACCTGCGCATCTGCCACCTCAATAATTGCTCGACCGGAGTCGCCACCCAGCACAACGTGCTGCGCACCAAGTACTTCACGGGTCTGCCGGAAATGGTGGTGCATTACTTCGAGTTCGTGGCGCGCGAGGTGCGCGAGATCCTCGCAGCGCTCGGCGTGCGGCGGCTTGCCGATCTCATCGGCCGCACGGAATACCTGCGGCCGCTCGAAGGGGCGACCGCGAAACAGAAAAAGCTTGATCTGGCGCCGATTCTCTCCACCGCGGGCCTTGCTGACGAGGCGCAGTTCTGCACCACCGCATCGAACGCGCCTTTCGACAAGGGCGAGCTTGCCGAGCGCATGGTGGAGGACATGCGTCAGGCGATCCAGACGCGCGCCGGCGGGAAGTGGCGTTACGACGTCAAGAACTTCAATCGCGCCATCGGCGCACGCGTTTCCGGGCAGATTGCCAAACATTGGGGCAACTACGGCATGGAGGATGCTCCGCTCGTCGTCGAGCTCGCCGGCAGCGTGGGCCAGAGTTTTGGCGTCTGGAATGCAGGTGGCCTGCACCTCTACCTCGAGGGCGATGCCAACGACTATGTGGGCAAGGGCATGGCGGGCGGCAAGCTCGTGCTGCGCCACTCGCGCCGCGCGCGGTTCGTCGCCAAGGACACCGTCATCATGGGCAACACCTGCCTGTATGGCGCGACCGGCGGCACGCTATTCGCCGCCGGAGTCGCCGGCGAGCGTTTTGCCGTGCGTAATTCCGGCGCGGTCGCCGTCGTCGAAGGCACCGGAGATCACTGCTGCGAGTACATGACCGGCGGAGTCGTATGCGTGCTCGGCCGGACCGGGGTCAATTTCGGGGCAGGACTGACTGGCGGCTTTGCCTACGTGCTTGACCTGGAGCGCAATTTTGTCGATCGCTACAACCACGAACTCATCGACATCAGCCGCATTCACGCCGAATCCATGCAGTCGCATCTGCAGCATCTGCAGGGCCTCATCGAGCTGCACGTCGGCGCGACACAAAGCCCCTGGGGTGAGGAGATCCTCAACGACTTTCGCACCTACATCGGCAAGTTCTGGGTGGTGAAGCCCAAGGCTGCATCGATCGATTCGCTCATGGAGAATCTGCGGCGCGCCGCATAGACCTTGCATGGCGGACAAGAATCTCCACTACCTCGATGTGCCGCGCGCCGAACCTGCGAAGACTCCCGTGGAGGCGCGCGTCATGCACTTTCGCGAGATCTATACGGCCTTTGAGCCCGAGCAGGCCGAGAGCCAGGCGCGGCGCTGCATTGCCTGCGGCAATCCGTTCTGCGAGTGGAAATGTCCGGTCCACAACTACATCCCCAACTGGTTGAAGCTCATCGAGGAGGGCAACCTCTTCGAGGCCGCGGAGCTTTCCCACAAGACGAATTCTCTGCCGGAGATGTGCGGCCGCATCTGCCCGCAGGACCGTCTTTGCGAGGGGGCGTGCACGCTGAACGACGGTCCCGGCGCGGTCACCATTGGCTCGATCGAGAAATACATCACCGATGAAGCGTTCAAGCGCGGCTGGTCGCCCGATATGTCGCACGTGCGTCCCACGGGCCGGCGCGTGGCCATTGTAGGTGCGGGACCTGCGGGCTTAGGGTGTGCCGACATTCTGGTGCGCAACGGCGTTGAGCCCGTGGTGTTTGACCGCTATCAGCGCATAGGAGGTCTTCTGACGTTTGGGATTCCGCCCTTCAAGCTGGAGAAAGAGGTCGTGGAAAAACGCCGCGAGGTCATGCAGGGCATGGGCGTCGAATTTCAGCTGGGCACGGAAGTGGGAACGGACATTGCGTTCGAACGGCTGCTCGACGACTTCGATGCAGTGTTCCTCGGAATGGGCACGTACAGGTCCGTGCAGGGCGGATTCCCAGGGGAGGATCTGCCTGGAGTTTACGAAGCTCTGCCGTATCTCATCTCGAACGTCAATCACGAGCTCGCGCTCGACGGCAGCGCAGATAGGCTCATCAGCCTGCGCGGCCAGCGCGTCATGGTGCTGGGCGGTGGCGACACGGGCATGGACTGCAACCGCACCGCCGTGCGCCAGGGCGCGGCCTTCGTGGGCTGCACCTATCGTCGTGACGAGGCCAACATGCCCGGCTCGCGCCGCGACTACAAAAACAGCAAAGAGGAGGGCGTCGAGTTCCTCTTCAATCGCCAGCCGATCGAGATTGTCGGCTCCGAACGCGTCGAGGGCGTCAAGCTCGTCGCCACGCGGTTGGGGCCGCCGGGCCCACGCGGACGACGCATCCCTGAGCCCATTCCGGGTTCAGAGGAAGTCGTGGCCGCCGACGCCGTAATCATCGCATTCGGCTTTCTGCCAAGTCCGCCACCCTGGTTCCAAAGACACGACATCCGCGTGCATGCCGATGGGCGAGTGCGCGTATCTGCAGCCCGGGAAACGCCGTTCCAAACCACGAACCCCAAAGTATTCGCAGGCGGCGACATGGTGCGCGGCTCGGATCTCGTCGTGACGGCGGTATTTGAAGGCCGCGAGGCTGCAACGGGGATTCTTTCCTACCTCAACATCCGCGCGTCGTCGTGAAAATGCGCGCCTACGCGGCGCGCGCACTATGGCTCCCCGGAATAGTTGAGACGTCGGCGGCACGCAAAAAAAACCCCACCATTGGCAGGGTTCTCAATCATCAGCACTTCACGACCAGGTCGACCGCTGTCAGCTAACGGCCCGGCGCGGGCAAATAAGCTCCTCGCCGGCGTATTGCGTCGTCACGAACATCAAATGCTTTCGGCTGAAACGTTGGAGCTCTTGCTCCGGCCGAACCGTCAAGGCCTGCGTGTCAGTTCACGCGCGTTCAAGCGTTTCTGGCGGCCTCAAAAAGTTAGTGACCGCTTTACCCGTGCTCGCGTCGATCGCCCGAATTTTCTGTTTTACATTCTCCGATTCGATGTACCCTCCAAGCATCACGCCTGGAGTGGCACGTAGTCTCGAGCGTGAGCAATTTCGCAGGAAGCCTCGATACTTCTAGGAAAAACCGGCGCTTACATTTTCTCGAGTCAGCAAAATTGTACCGCTTCGCCTTGACGAAATCATGTCTTATCTTTACTACAAAAACGTCGCAAAGCAGCGACGAATTCAACATATTGTGAGGGTGCCGTCACAGTTGGTGGCCGTTTGACCCCTGGTAGGCGAGCCTTCGACGTCAGACCGATGAACACTCCACGCTTCGAATCCGCCATTCCTCTGTCCGACCTACGCGCGGGCAGGATGACGTCCTGTGTGCTCGGCGGGCGTGAAATTCTGATTTGTCACACGGCCGCAGGGCTCTTTGCAGTCGACAACGTGTGCACTCATGCAGATGCACGCTTGAGCGAGGGTCGACTGCGCGGCACGCGCGTGATTTGCCCGCTGCACGGCGCATCATTCGATGTGCGCGATGGCCGCGTGCTCGGAGCACCGGCCGAGCGGGCGCTCGCAGTACACGAGCTGCGCATCGTTGGCGGGATCATCGAAATCGCGCTCGAACCGTAGGTGGTGAGCGCAGAATTTGCTGTTCGGTGACGTACGCTGCCTATCGCAGCCGCGCCCGCCCGCTTGGCGGCGTACGAAGTCTTAGAAAGCGCTCAATCCCGTGAGCTCTCGCCCGATCGTGAGCTCGTGGATGGTCTCGGTGCCCTCGTAGGTGATGACGCTTTCGAGATTCAGCATGTGACGAATCGGAGAGAACTCCGCACTGATGCCGGCGCCGCCCAATAGATCGCGGCAGTCGCGCGCGATGTCGAGGGCCATGCGGCAGTTGTTCCACTTGGCAAGCGACACATGCGCGGGCGTCATGGCGCCCTGGTCCTTGAGCCTGCCCAATTGCAGCGACAGAAGCTGCGCCGTCGTAATCCGGCGAGCCATGTCGGCAAGACGCAGCTGCACGGCCTGCGTCTGCGCCAGCGGCTTGCCGAAGAGCACTCGGGTCTTGGTGTATTCGAGAAGCTCGCTAAGGCAGGCCTGGGCCGCGCCGATGACTCCCCAGGTGATCCCGTATCGGGCCTGGGTGAGACAGGACAGCGGGCCCTTCAAGCCGACGACTCCCGGCAGCATGTTCTCCTGCGGCACGGTGACGTGATCAAAGAAGAGGGCGGAGGTGACCGAGGCGCGCAGCGAAAATTTATTTTCGATTTCCGGCGCGGAGAATCCTTTCGTGCCCTTCTCGACGATGAAGCCGCGAATACCGTCCTCGGTCTGCGCCCAGACGACGGCAAGGTCGGCGATCGCGCCGTTGGTGATCCACATCTTTGCGCCATTGATGATCCAGTTGGATCCCGCCTTCTTCGCGTGGGTTTTCATGTTCGACGGGTCCGAGCCGCCGTGCGGTTCGGTGAGGCCAAAACAGCCGATGAGTTCGCCCTGCGCCATGCGCGGCAGATATTTTTCCTTCTGCGCTTCGCTGCCGAAGGCATAGATCGGGTACATGCACAGCGAAGACTGCACGGAGACGAAGCTCCTGATTCCGGAGTCCCCGCGCTCCAGTTCCTGGCAGATGAGCCCGTAGCTCACGGCATTCAATCCGGCGCAGCCATAGCCCTCAAGCGATGAGCCCAATAGGCCGAGCGCAGCCAATTTCGGTACGAGCTCCTTTGGAAACCGGTGCTCTTCGAAACAGCGCCGGATGATCGGCAGCACCTCGGCGTCGACCAGGCGTGCCACCGAGTCCTGCACCATCTGCTCATCTTCCGTCAGCATCGCGCGCACGCCATAGAGGTCGAGCGGATTGAGCGTGGCTGCAGATGCTGGCACGGGCGTACTCCCAAAAACGAATCGGGGCATCATAAAAGAAAAGGCCCGGCGCTCCTACGAACGCCGGGCCTGCGACTGTCGCTGCGCGCGGTTTAGGCGGCTGCCATCATCCCGCGCAATTTTGTCAGAGCGTTGGCCTCGATCTGGCGAATACGTTCGGCCGAAACACGATACTCATCGGCGAGCTCGTGCAGGGTCGCCTTGTCGTCGGTCAGAAAACGGCGCTGCAGAATCTTGCGGCTCCTGTCATCGAGCCTGCCGAGTGCGCTCTGCAGCCGGTCCGAGGAGTCCTCTTCCCATTCCTCGGCTTCAACCTGCTCCGCCGGATTTGCGTCCGCTGCCGTGAGAAACGTCGCCGGGGAGAAGATCTCGTCCTCATCCGACTCGGGCGTGGGATCGAACGACATGTCGCGCGCGCTCAAGCGCTGCTCCATCTCCGTCACTTCCGCGGCGCTGACGCCCAGATCGCGCGCCACCGCTGCGGTCTCCTCTGCGGTGAGCCACGCAAGGTTCTTCTTCATGCGCCGCAGATTGAAGAACAGCTTGCGCTGCGCCTTGGTGGTCGCAACTTTCACCAGCCGCCAGTTGCGCAGCACATATTCGTGAATCTCCGCGCGGATCCAGTGCACGGCAAAAGAGACGAGCCGTACGTTCAACGTCGGGTTGAAGCGCTTCACCGCCTTCATGAGGCCAATGTTGCCCTCTTGGATGAGGTCTCCCATCGGCAGACCGTAGCCGCCGTAGCCCCGTGCGATATGCACCACGAAGCGCAGATGAGCGAGCACCAGCTCGCGCGCTGCCGCAAGATCGTTCTCATTGCGAAAGCGTTCGGCGAGCACGCGCTCCTCTTCGCGAGTCAGCACGGCAATGTGGCTGACGCGCTCAAGATAAGCATCGAGGCTGCCGAGCGGGCCGATCAGGGCGAAGTCGTTGCGAGCTACCAGTGCGGTGGTCATCGGTTCGGAAATCTCCAGGTGAGGCGGGATTTTAGCACTCGATGAGTTAGACTGCTAAACCCCACCAGAGTTTCATGAGCTGTGGGTGATAAATTGCAGTCAATTCAATGGATTAAGCGGGGCAGTCAGTGTTCTCGGCGGCAAGCCGCCGGTAAATGAACGCGCAGCTAGCCAAAGACGTTCCCTGCGCACTCCATCGCGGCGAGAATAGCGCCGCCCAGCTCGCTTGGGCGCAGGGAAAGAATCCATGAATGCCGTGTTGCTCGCGCGCCTGCAGTTCGCGTTCACCATCAGCGTTCACATCATCTTCCCGGCTTTCACTATCGGGCTGTCCGCCTTCATCGCGACACTGCTCATTCTCTGGCAGCGCACCGGTCGCGAGCACTTCCATCGGCTGGCGCGCTTCTGGACGAAGATCTTCGCGGTCTCGTTTGCGATGGGCGTGGTGTCCGGAATCCCGATGTCGTACGAATTCGGCTCCAACTGGAGCCGCTTTTCCGAGGTCGCCGGCAACGTAGTTGGACCCTTGATCGGCTACGAAGTTCTCACGGCGTTCTTTCTCGAAGCGACGTTCCTGGGCGTGCTCCTCTTCGGCTGGAAGCGCACCCCTCCTTGGCTGCAGGCCACCGCCGCGGTGCTGATCGCCGTCGGCACGGCCATGTCTGCCTTTTGGATCCTGTCCGCCAACAGCTGGATGCAGACTCCGGCAGGCCACGTCATGCGCGACGGCATCGCCTACCCTGTCGACTGGTTCGCGATCATCTTCAATCCGAGTTTCCCGTACCGCCTCGCGCACATGCTCACCGCGGCCTACCTTACGACCTCGCTCGTGGTGCTGGCGGTGGGCGCGCGCTATCTCCTGGTGGACGCGTTCAAGGAGGAGGCGCGCACCATGATGCGCATGGGCGTCGGCATGCTCGCCGTGCTGGGGCCGGTGCAGCTCCTGCTCGGCGATCAACACGGCCTCAATACGCTGCACCATCAGCCGGCAAAGATTGCCGCGATCGAAGCGCATTGGAGCGACACCGGGCCCATGGAGCTCGTGCTCTTCGCGCTGCCTGATGAAAAGGCCAGGGTGAATCGCGCGGCAATCGCCATTCCGCACCTGGGCAGCCTCATCCTCATGCATGATTGGAATGCCCGCGTGCCGGCGCTTTCCGACTTTGCACCGAACGCCCAGCCGCGGGTGACGATCGTCTTCTTCGCCTTTCGCATCATGGTCGGCATCGGGCTCTCCCTGATTGCGCTCGGATTGACTGGAGCGGTGCTGTGGCTGCGCGGCAGCCTGTTCACGTCGCGCTGGTACTTGCGCTCGGCCGGCTGGGCCTGGCCGCTCGGATTCATTGCGATTCTGGCGGGCTGGCTCACGACCGAGAATGGCCGCCAGCCGTATGTCATCTACGGGATCTTGCGCACTCAGGACGCCACCTCGCCGATCGCAGCGAGTACGGTCGCTGCGTCTTTCGCCGCCTTTGTCCTCGTCTACGGCGTCGTGTTTTCAATTGGCATCTACTACATGCGCAAGATGATCCGCCATGGCCCCCACGGGGCGGCGGTGGCAGAGTCATCGGCGCCGCACGCGCTGCCGAATCAGCCACTCGCGAGCGTCCGTGAGTCGACGCGCGAGTCACGCGCGGAACCACCGGTCATATGAGCGCGCTTGCCGGAAGCGCCTACTGGCTGCCGCTCATCTGCGCGGCGGTGCTCGGATTTGCGGTCGCGATGTACATCGTTCTCGACGGCTTCGATCTTGGCATCGGCATCCTGTTTCCATTCTTTCCGCGCGAAATCGATCGCGACCAGATGATGAATTCGGTCGCGCCTTTTTGGGATGGCAATGAGACGTGGCTGATCCTGGGCGGCACGGGTCTCTTCGTCTTGTTTCCGCACGCCTACGCCGTCGTCATGCCGGCGCTCTACGTGCCTCTCATTACCATGCTGCTCGCCCTCGTCTTTCGCGGCGTCGCGTTCGAATTCCGCTGGGTGGCAAAGCCCCATCACAGGAAGTGGGATATCGCCTTCTCAGCAGGCTCTATCGTGGCCGCTCTGTGTCAGGGGTTCATGCTGGGCGGGCTCCTCGGCGGGACTCGCGTCGAACAGGGACACTTTACAGGCGGGCCGTTTGATTGGCTGACACCCTTCACGCTCGTGTGCGGACTGGGGCTCGTCGTGGGCTATGCGCTCCTGGGAGCAACATGGCTCGTCCTTAAAATGTCGGGCAACCTCGAGCGGCGCGCACGCGCCAGTGGCCGTGTGCTCCTCGTCGGGGTACTCGGGTTTATCGTTCTCGTGAGTGTGTGGACGCCGCTCGAGTTCGAGCGCATCGGCGCGCGCTGGTTCTCATGGCCAAACATTCTTTATCTGTCGCCCGTGCCGCTGGCGACGGCATTCTTCGCCGTCGTGTGCTGGCGCGGCCTTGCGCGCACACGCTTCATGTTCTCGCCGTTCTACAGCGCCGGCGGACTTTTTGTTCTCGCCTATATCGGGCTCGTGATCTCGATGATGCCCTACCTCGTGCCGCCAGCCATCACCGTGTGGAACGCCGCAGCTGCTCCGTCCTCGCAGCGCTTCGTGCTGATCGGCATTGCGATCCTCCTGCCGTTTATCCTCGGCTACACGGTATTCGTGTATTACACCTTTCGCGGCAAGGTGCGCGCGGACGAGGGCTATCACTGAGCACGCTCAAGCGCGCGGCTCGATGCTGCGCAAATGGCGCGCCGCCGAAAGCCAGGCGCCGAGCCAGCCGAGAATGACGCCGCCCGCGATCAGTATGCCAAGCTCCTGAGGAGTCGGACTGACGAGGACGTAGTGGCTGCCGTAGGTGCGCGCCAGTGACGCCACCGCAGGTGCCAGCATGGCGACGGCGCTCGCGGCGATCCCCCACGCCAGCAGCGCGCCTCCCAAGCCATAGAGAATTCCCGCATACAGAAATGGTCGGCGCACGAAACCGTTTGAGCCGCCGACGATCTTCGTCACCTCGATCTCGCCGCGGCGATTCAGGATCTCAAGCCGAATGGTGTTTCCGATGACGGCGATCACGCCCGCACCAAGAATCGCGGCGGCAATCATGAGCAGACGCCGCAGCACCTCGAGAATTGCATTGAAGCGCGTGACCCATTGCGCGTCGATCTGCACCAGGTCGACCTCCGGCCACGCCGCAAAATACTGCCGCAGCGCTTCGAGGGATTCTGCCGACTCGGCATTGCTCGCAGGATGCACGTGCAACACGTGCGGCAGAGGATTGCCGCTCAACACGCCAAGCGCCGCGCCGAAACCCGAATAAGCGCGAAATTCCGCGAGCGCCGCGTCTGCTGAGATCACTTCGATCTGCGCGATGCCCGCACGCGTGCGGGCACTTTTTGCCAGCTGCTCGGCCTTGGCAAGCGGCACGTCCGTTTTGAAGTAGACCGACAGATCGATGGCATTGGCAAAACCGCCGGTTGCGATGCGCGCATTCGTGACCAGAAGCTCAAGTCCGAGCGGCAGCACGAGCGCAAGCGCGATCACGATCAACGTCAAGAACGTACTGAAAGGGTTGCGCGCCAGCCGCCCGAGCGATCCGAGGAGGGCCTGCACATGGCGCGCGCCGTACGATGTCAGGCCGAGGCTCATCGCGTCGCGACCATTCCCGGGAGAGGATCAATGTCGTTGCCCTGCACGCGGCCATTGTCGAGCACGATCTCTCGCAGGCCGAGCTCGCGCACCAAATGCACATCATGGGTCGCAACGACGATGGTGACGCCGACTTCCTGAAAGCGCTTGAAAAGCCGCATGACCTCCACAGCCAGGTCCGGATCAAGGTTGCCGGTGGGCTCATCAGCGATGAGGAGCGGCGGCTTGCTGACGACGGCGCGCGCGATACCCACACGCTGCTGTTCGCCGACCGAGAGCTCAAGCGGCAATGCACGCTCTTTGCCCAGAAGACCTACCTGATCAAGCGCCGCGCGCACGCGCTTGTCGATTTCTTTAAGCGGCGTGCCCGCCACGACGAGGGGCAATGCGACATTGTCGAAAACCGGGCGCTCCGGCAGGAGTTTGTGATCCTGAAAAACGATGCCGATGCGGCGCCGGAATGCCGGGATGTGCCGCGAGGCCAATGTCCCGGTGTTCTTGCCGCCGACCATGACGGTTCCGCGCGTCGGCCGCTCAAGGAGCGCGATGAGCTTCAGCACCGTGCTCTTGCCTGCGCCCGAGCGACCGGTGAGAAAGACCATCTCACCCTCTTCGATGCGCAAGGTGGCATTGCTCACCCCTTCACGCCCGTTGGGATAACGCTTGCTGACGCGATCAAAGATGATCATGAGGCAGCTCCCGTTTTCGGACCGCCCTCAACGAGCGCGGCTGCAAAAGCCTGCGCGTCGAACGGCCCAAAGTCGTCAGCCTGCTCGCCGATGCCGATGAAGCGAATGGGCAGCGCGAGCTTGCGTGCGATCGCAATCACGATCCCACCCTTGGCGGTGCCATCAAGCTTCGTGAGCACGAGTCCCGTGACACCGATCGCCTCATGAAACTGTACTGCCTGGGCAAGCGCGTTCTGTCCTTGATTGGCGTCGAGCACCAGCAGTACCTCGTGCGGCGAACTGGCGTCGACCCGGTGCAGGACGCGGCGCACCTTCTTCAGTTCTGCCATCAGATGCGATTGATTGTGCAATCTGCCCGCAGTGTCCGCCAGCAGCACATCGATGCCGCGCGCGCGCGCGGATTGCAGCGCGTCGAACACGACAGCGCCCGGATCGGCACCGGCCTGCTGCGCGGCAAACGACGCTCCCGAAGCACGAGCCCACACTTCAAGCTGCTCGACCGCGGCGGAGCGAAAAGTATCCGCGGCTGCCAGCATCACGCTCTTGCCCTCGCCCGTGAGGCGCTTGGCGAGCTTGCCGATGGAGGTCGTCTTGCCCGAGCCATTGACGCCGACCACCAGAATGACGAACGGGCGATATGCCGGATCGATCACGAGCGGCCGTGCGCAGGGCGCGAGGATTTCCGTGAGCGTGGCGCGCAACGCGTCAACGAGCGCGTCGACATCAGCCAGCTCCCGGCGCGCGACGCGCTGGCGCAGCGAATCGAGGATGTATTGCGTCGCCTCGACGCCGACGTCGGCCGCGAGCAGCCGTGTCTCAAGCTCATCGAGGATATCGGCATCGATGGCGCGCCCGCGCACGAGATCGGCAATGTCGAGCGTAAGCCAGGAATTGCCGCGATTGAGCCGCGCGCGCAAGCGCTTGAGGAAGCCTCCTGGGGCGTCCGCACGCTCGCTCTTCGCCTCGGATCCGAACATGGATGACCTCCAGGTTCTCATGCCGCCGTTCTAGCTGATTCCATCGCTGCCTCGCGAACGCGATAGGCGTTGCTCGGCGGAATCAGCGAGTACGACAACTTGTTCCCGCGCACGGAGGTCCGACACCTGGACCCGATCACGTGATTCCGAGCCGCATTAACGTCTCGATCGTGCAACGTTCCACAGTTGCAACATTCCCATGATCTTACAATCAACCCGTTGACTCCTCGCGGACCACTC
>Ga0302324_100000553_pt1 | contig 97563 bp, 81 predicted proteins | sample Palsa_T0_1_FD_201949 | JGI IMG/M metagenome (GOLD analysis project Ga0302324, IMG submission 201949) | Peat permafrost microbial communities from Stordalen Mire near Abisko, Sweden - Palsa_T0_1 | ecosystem: Environmental > Terrestrial > Soil > Palsa > Peat permafrost | place: Sweden: Abisko... | reverse complement strand
CGCAGATATTCCGTTGTTCTTCACATGGATTCCTATTCTCGCCCTGCTCAGTAATTACGACCAGCAGATCTGTCTCATCCATGTTGGCACGGAGGGCTGAAACCGCATGAAACGTCTAGCCTTGTTGCTACCACTCGCCCTGGCTTGGGCACAGGTCTGCGCGCTTCCGGCCGCCACGGTCAACCACCCCGCGGAACTTGCGCGTTCCGTAACCATCTATCGCGACACTTACGGCGTGCCGCACATCTTCGGGCCGACCGACGCCAGTTGCGTCTTCGGCTACGCCTACGCGCAAGCCGAAGACAATTTCTGGCAGATCGAGGACAGCTACATGCGCGCTGGGGCGAGGTTCCGAGGTCTACGGCAAGAAGACCCTGGACGACGACCTGGTGATCCGCACGCTGGAGATTCCGCGGCTGGCGAAGGCGGAATACGAGCATACGGCGGCGCCCGTCCGCGCCCTGCTGGACGCCTTCGCGGAGGGGATCAACTACTATCTTGAGCGGCATCCGCAGGTGCATCCGCGGCTGCTCGCGCACTTCGAGCCGTGGCACATGCTGGCGTTCAACCGCTACGCGCTCTACTACCTGTTCCTCTATGGCGAAACCGGCATCCCCAAAGAGGACACCGGAAAAATGGCGGACTCGCAAGGCTCGAATATGTGGGCCATACGGCCCTCGAAGAGCGCCACGGGCCACGCCATGCTGTTCATCAATCCGCACCAGCCGTTCTTCGGCCCCGGCCAGTGGTATGAGGGGCACGTCCATAGCGAGTCGGGCTGGGATATGTCCGGCGCTTCGTTCTTCGGCTCGGCCTTTCCGACGCTCGGCCACAACCAGTACCTGGGTTGGAGCCACACGGTGAACAAGCCGGACGTTTTCGATGTGTGGGAGGAGACTTTCGACAAGCCCGGCGAACCGCTGGCGTACCGCTACGATGGCGGCTACCGGCAGGCCACCGCGTGGACCGATTCCATCACGGTCAAGACAGATCAAGGCCCCGTCACCCGCAGTTACAAAATGATGAAGACGCATCACGGGCCGGTGGTCGCGCAGCGCAACGGCAAATCGCTGGCGGTGCGGTTCGCGCGCTTCGAGGAAGGCGGCCAGATCGCGGAGTGGTACCAGATGTCCAAATCGCGCAACCTCGCCGAATTCCGCGCCGCCATGTCGCCGCTGGCCGTGCCCATGTTCAACGCCATTTACGCCGACAACGCGGGCAATATCTTCTATCTTTACAACGGCGCCGTGCCCCGCCGGTCGCCGAATTTCGACTGGTCGAAACCGGTGGATGGCAGCACGTCCGCCACTGAGTGGCACGGTTTCCACACCATCGACGAGCTGCCGCAGGTGCTGAATCCGAAGTCCGGCTTCGTACAAAACTGTAATTCCACGCCATTCACCACCACCTTCGAGGGAAACCCCGATCCGGCGGAATTTCCGAAGTATATGGTGGGTGAAAGCGACACAGCGCGTGCCCGAATTTCCCGCCGCCTCCTTTGGAATACGGCAAAATTTACGTTCGACGACTGGTCGCGGGCGGCTTTCGACACCTACGTGATCGAGGCGGAGACGGAGATCCCCCGGCTAGCGGAGCGTTGGGAGGCGATGCAGCGGTCGGATGCGCCGCGCGCCGCCAGATTGGCGCGGGCCATCGCGGAATTGCGGGAATGGGACCACATCAGCCGGGATTCCTCGGTGCCTATGACGTTGTTCTCCTTGTGGTTCTGGAAGCAGGTTCAGGACGCCAAGGCCAAGCAGGACCCGGTCGGGACGCTGGAAGGGGTTGTGTCCGACCTGGAGAAGGACTTCGGGACGTGGGAGGTGCCCTGGGGCCAGATCAACCGCCTGCAGCGTGCGCAATCCGGTGGCGAAGAGCCGTTTAGCGATGCACGGGAGAGCCTGCCGGTGCCGGGCGGTCCGGGGCCGGTGGGTATCGTGTTTAATTTTTACGCTCGCCCCGAGAAAGGCCAGAAGGAGCACTTCGGCGTGGCCGGCCATTCGTTTGTGAGCGTGGTGGACTTCGGGCCGAAGGTGGAAGCGAGGTCTATCCTGGTTTTCGGGGAGAGCGCCGATCCGAAATCGCCGCACTACTTCGACCAGGCCAAGCTTTACGCGAATCGGCAGTTCAAGCCGGCATGGTTCGAACTGGCCGACATACAGGCGCACGCCGAGCGGACTTATCATCCGGGAGAGTAGCGTCCGGCTGTGGGGCAGGTTGGCAACCTGCGGGCCGATTGCCAATCGGCCCGAGCGCTTTTCAAATGGCAATAAACGTGCTCAAACACACCGCATGGCAGCGGTGGCGAGCGTCGGGACAGGGTACGTCTGGGAGGATCCCGGCGACTCGATCATGATCCAGGTCAACCTGGATCTGGTTGAGCGGTTGGGCGCAGCCGTACAGCAGGGCTTGGGCGCCGGCCCGCGCGGTCACGAAATCGGCGGGATTCTGTTGGGCCGGACGCTGCCTGGTTTCGGGCGTGTGGTCCTGATCGAGGATTTCGAACTGGCGCCTTGCGAACACCTGCGTGGCGCTTCTTACACACTCTCTCTGAAAGACAAGCGGCTGCTCGGTACGGACCTGGCGCGCCGCGAAGCCCGCCAGGTGGTGGGCTATTTCCGCAGCCATACGCGGCCGGGGATGTATCTGGATCAGGACGATTTCGCGGTCTTCAGCCAGTACTTTCCGGAACCCTGGCAGGTGTTCCTGCTAGTGCGGCCCGCGATGGAAGGTCCGCCCATGGGCGGGTTCTTCTTCTGGGAGGATGGCGACATTAACCGGAGATCGCCGTACCGCCAGTTTCCGTTCGACTGCGCGCGCCTGGCCGAAGGCGATTTCCCGATCACGGCCGGACAGCCCGCCGTCGCTCCGGTTCCGCCTCCGCGCCCTGTGCCGGTGCTGGTTCCGAAACCCGAGGCGCGCGCGCCGCGCAGGCTGCCATCGCTGCCTTGGGTGGTGGTGCCAATTATCGCCGTCCTGTTTCTCATAGCGGGCCTCTTTGTTTCGGAAAATCAGGCGCCGGCGCGCGCGACTGGCGCGGCGAAGGCCAGCGCGCCTGTTGAGGCGTTGCTGCCGGAGCCGGCTCCCCAGGCGGCGGTGAGCACGCCCGCGGATCCGGCAGCCCAGGAGGCCGCCGCGCCCCAGCCTGAACCTTTGGCGCAGGCGCCGCCGGCGGAACCCAACACGACAGCAACTCCCAAGGTGAAGCCCGCGAAAAAGCCTATGCAGCCGATGGTTGCGCCTCCGCCTGTGACGGTGGCACGCATGCCGTCCCGCGAAATCGAGCCGCCGCGGCTGGCTGCTCCCGTCGTGAGGCTTGAACCGCTGGCTGCCGTTTTGCCCTCCCAGGTGAATGCCCCGCCGCCACCGGCCGAAGTGACCTACGACGCTCCTCGCCCGGGGGTTTTCCGGCGCGCGCTGCACAAGATCGAAGGTGCGGGCGGGGCGGAATCGTCTGCCTTTGTGCCCGCGTCTCCTGTCCGGAAGATCGCACTGGCGAGACCCGCGGAGGCTGGCGCCGACGCGCGCCCGGTGGACGTGAAAGTGTTTATCGATGAATCCGGCAACGTGTCCCGCGCGGAGGTGCTGACCAAGGGCAGCTATCTGGCCGGCGCGGCGTTGAGCGCCGCGCGCCAGTGGCAGTTCACGCCGGCCCGCAAACACGATAAGCCCGTATCGAGCGAGATGATCCTCCATTTCCGCTAAGGAGGGCGGGCAATCCTGCCCGCAGCCGGCTTTCAGCCGGCTCTCCGCCCCACAGCAACATAGTCAGGCATTGACCCAGCGGCGGGCCTTCATCTCAAATCGCGGCAGACTGCCTTGCGGAACCAGCGACACCGGGATGCGCAATGCGAACGCGTTGGTAAGCGCCGCTTCCAACCGGTGCGTCAATGTGGAATCGTTGGCATGCGCCGGCGTGGCTTCCACCTGGATGCTCAGCTCCGGCAGGGTGCGATGGTTTTGAATCTCGACGCGGTACTCGCCGACGGCTTCGAAGCCGCGCACGATATTCTCGACCGCGCTGGGATACACGTTCACGCCGCGCACCACCAACATATCGTCGGTACGGCCCAGAATTCCACCGTTCAGGGCCAAATCGCGGGTGCCGCATTCACAACGATCTTCTGGCGCGGCTTGTACCATGTCACTCGTGCGATACCGCAACAATGGAGACCCCAGCCGGCCCAGGTTAGTCAACACTAACTCGCCGGTAACTCCGCGCGGCACGGGCTGGCCGGTCAGCGGGTCGATCACCTCCGCCATGTAAGACTCCTCGATCACGTGCAGTACGCCTAGGCGTTTCGGACAGCCGTAACTGACCGGACCGATCTCGGTCATGCCATGATGATCCACCACGCGCGCGCCGCGCCAGAGTTTCGAGATGTGCCTGCGCGTAGCCGGCACGCTGCCGCCCGGTTCGCCGGCGACGATCAGGGTGCGCACGCTGGAGACGCCCAGATCGATGTTTTCCTCGGCGGCGACCTCGGCGAGCCGGATAGCATAGGTAGGGGTGCAGCACAGCACGGTGGCCGAGGTCTCGACGATGGTGCGCAAGCGCGCAGCGCTGCGCATGCCGCCGCCGGGTATGGCCAGGCAGCCCACGCACGTGGCGGCTTCGAAGCCCACCCAGAATCCGAGGAACGGTCCGAAGGAGAAGGCGAAGAAGATGCGGTCTCGATCGCCGATGCCGGCTGCCTGGTACACGCGGACCCAGTTGCCGATCATCCAATCCCAGCTCTCGGGTGTATCCAGCCAGCGCATGGGAGTGCCGGTGGTGGTCGCGCTAGTCTGGCAGAAACGCGTGTAGCGTTCGATGGGATAAGTCAGGTTCGAGCCATAGGGCGGATGCGCAACCTGATCGTCGATCAACTCTTGTTTCAGAGTGAACGGCAGGGTGGCGAGGTCCGCATCCGGGCCGGCGCCGCGCAGCTTGGCGGAATAGAAAGGATTATCGCGGAGCACCGTCGCCAGAAGCTCGCGCAGCCTGGCTAGCGGCCCGGCTAGCGGCATAGCTCCGGAACTTCTCCGGCGGCCAGCGGCTTGCCGTGCGTAAGCGGCTCGGGTACTGCCGCAAATTTCGCCACTGCATCGAACAGCGGCCGAAAGTCGCGAAACAGGTTGCCCATCAGGCAGTCCGTCATGTCGCCTTTAAGCTGCGGAAACTCGGTGATGAACACGCGGAAGCTGAAGACATGGTTATAGAATGCGTAGACCAGCTTGCGCATGGCCTCGATGCCGTCGCAAACCTGCGCGCCATACGCGGCGAAGCGAGATGCGGAAACGTCACCAGCCTGCAAAGCCGCGTCCACGGCGTCCGCGGCGAGTTCCCCGCTGCGCAGCGCCAATAAGACGCCCGACGAAAACACCGGGTCCAGGAAACCGAAGGCGTCGCCGGCCAGGACGAGACCGTCGGCGGCGCAATGGCGGGAGCGGTAGGAGTACTCTCCCGTGACACGATAGGGCCCGAATTGTTGGCCGGCCGCCAGGTGCTGCTCGATCCAGGCGTTTTTCTTGACTTCGCGATGAAAGATAGCGGCCAGGTCGCGCGTATCTTTGTAGAGATAGTCTTTCTCGGCGACCACGCCCACACTCACTATGTCGTCCGCCAGGGGAATGTACCAGAACCAGCCCTTCTCCGGCACATAAGCTACGGTCGTGGCGCCTTCATCTATTCCAGGGTCGCGCAGCGCGCCTTTGTAGTAAGTCCAGACGGCGATCTTATTCAGGAACGGATCGCGCACCTTCCACCCGTTGCGTGTCACCGCGAACGCGTCGCGCCCGGTAGCGTCGATAGTGACCGGAGCATGGAACTCCCGCGCCGCGCCATCCTTCGCGATTGCCCTGACTCCGGTCACCGCGCCATTCGGCTGGATCAACTCGCGCACGGTGATCTCTTCGATCACCTCCGCGCCTTTCTCGCGGGCGTTGTCGAGCAGCACCTGGTCGAACTCGCTACGCAATACCTGCCAGGTCGCGGAAGCTTCGTGCGCGAGCTGTTGCGAGAAATAGAATGGCACGGAGGCGCGTCCGCTGGCGCCCACGAACTGCACGCTATGCTTTCGGGTGAAGTGCGAAGCTTTCATGCGGTCCAGCACGCCGATGCGTTCCAGCGTGAAGTAGCCGTAAGGCAGCAGCGACTCGCCGATGTGATAGCGCGGAAACTTTTCCTTCTCCAGCACCACCACGCGACCGCCTTTCGCGGCCAGCACGGCCGCGGCCGTGGATCCCGCCGGGCCGCCTCCAATCACGATGGCATCATAGGGATTGCCGTTCTGCATGCGCCGGGGGTCCTTAGGCGGTGAGCGCCAGCTTGTGTTCGGGCAAGAAGAACTCGTAAAGCAACCGGTCGACCTGCAATAGTCCGTCGCGAGTGAGCCGCCAGCTATCCGCGTCCGTAGTCAGGAAACCGCGATCGCGCAATATACTTACAGGCATGGCAAAACGCTCTTGAATCCGTACGCCGAACTTGTTCTTGAAGTACTGTTCGCGAACATGTCCCAGTTTCATTTGCAGGATCAGCTCGCGGATCATGCGTTGTTCCTGTGTGAGAGTCAACGCCCGGAAAATCGGAAGAATGCCTTGGCGCAGCTTATCGGAATAGGTCTCGAACTCATGCTCGTTCTGGAAGTGAGTGCCCTGCACATGCGAGAATGAAGCCACACCCAGGCCGACCATGTCCGCGCCGGACCATAACAGGTCGGTATAAACGAAACGCGTCTTCGCGGGATTCTTCACCGCCGTGTAAGCGCTGCGCACGGTATAGCCCGCATTCTCCAGTTCGGCGAAAGCGTAACTGACCCAGTCGCGTTTGATCTTCCAGGTGGCCACGGGAGCGATCGACTGTCCCATGACCTTCATTTCTTTGAAGAGGGTCGTGTTATAGGGAACTTCCATCTGGTAGATGGTGACGCTATCCGGATCCAGCTCAATCGTCTTCCGTACACATTCGCGCCAATTGGCGGTCGTCTCGCCCACCATACCGGCAATGAGATCGATATTGATCTGGGGGAAGCCGATGGAGCGCGCGAAACTATACGAAGGTCCGATCTCTTTCGATGTGTGCGCGCGGCCGTTGATCTTCAGGATGTCGTCGTCGAAATTCTCGATGCCCAGGCTGAGACGCGTGACTCCCAGGTTCTTGATCGTCTGGAGTTTGCCTTCGGTAAGCGTTCCGGGCTCGCACTCGAAGGCGACCTCCTCGGCTTCATCCCAGGACAGCAGGCGCTTCATGCGCTCGACCAGGCTGGAAAGCTGCCGGGACGAAATGTAAGAGGGCGTGCCGCCTCCAAAGTAGATGAACTTCGGCTTGCGGCCGCCGATGAAGGTTTTTTCGGAGTAGAGGGTCAGTTCCTGGATCGCGGTATCCAGGTAGCCTTCCACTTCGGAGGCATTCTTGTCGGTATAAACTTTGAAGTAACAAAAGTGACAACGCTTCCGGCAAAAAGGGATGTGCAGGTAGATGCCCAGGGGCGTGCCGGGGGCAGGGGGGCGGTCCAGCGCGGCAAAGACGTCGCCCACGTGGGCCGGACTCCAGAACGAGTACGGGGGATAGTTGGAAACGAAATAGCTGCCCGCGGTGGTTTGTTCGGTTTGGGTGTCAGTCGGCATCCGGCTAATCTATTATACCGCCCCTGTATTGGAGGGCGGGCAATCTTGCCCGCAGCCGGCTTTCAGCCGGCTCTGGCCGCCTAAAAGGCATCGCCAGAGGGGACCCTAGGCCAAGATTGGCCGCCCTCACTCTTCCGTGCGCGTTCCCACTCACGGGGACGCCGGGCGAGCTTCGCTCGCCGAGGCCGATTAACAATCGGCCTGCAGGTTGGCAACGTTGGCAACCTGCCCCACAAAAGTCATCAGAACAGGAACTTCAGGGCCAGTTGAATACGCCGCGGATCGCCCGCCGATAGAATCTGGCCGAACGTGGGCGAACCGACGAAGTTGTCGGGCAGGTTGAAGTTCGTGTGGTTGAGCACATTGAACGCCTCGATGCGGAATTGCACCGTGGCGCGCTCGCCAATGGTCGTATTCTTCACCAGCGAAAGATCCACGGTGGCCAATCCCGGTCCTGTAACCGTATTGCGGCCGGAGTTGCCGAAGCTTCCGTAGGGCGGAATCGCGAAAGCCGACGTATTGAACCACTCGTTGGCCGACGGATTGGAAAGCTTGGGATTTCCGATTACGTTGGGCCGGTCGTTGGCGCCGAAGCCCAGGCTATCGATGCCGGTGTTGCTGTTGTCGTCATCCGCCAGCAGGTCCACGGTGAACGGCTGGCCCGTCTGAAACTGCAGAATGCCGAACGTCTGCCAGCCTTTGAGCCAGCGGGAGGCCGAATGGAACGGCAGATCGTAGGCGTAGCTGGCCACGAACCGTTGGCGGACATCGAAGTTGGAAAGCCCCCGCTCCGCCCGCAGGTCGTAACTGTCCTGCGGAAAGTTCGAATCGCCGTCGCTCGAAAAGAAGCTGGAATCGTTGTCGATCGACTTGGCGAAAGTATAGGAAGCCAGCAGCGACAAGCCGAAATTCAAGCGCTGTTCGAAGCGCGCTTGCAGGCTGTTGTAGCTGGAATTTCGGTTGGACTCCTCCAGGTCGATATCGGCGAACTGCGGCAACGGACGCTCGAAATACGGGTTTGTCGAGGGCGGCGGCTGGTTGATGTCGCGCGCGCCGATCAGATCGGTGCCCTTCGAACCGACGTAGCCGATCTCGACCATACGGTTGCCGCCCAAAGACTGCTCGATATTGAAATTCCATTGCTGCACATAAGGCGTGTGCAGGTTCGGCTGGAAGGCCTGGACGGAAGGCGGGTAGGGATACGGAAAGTTGCTCGGGAACGGGTTGGAGAGCAGCAGCGGCTGCGTGGCGCTGATCGGGTAGTATACGTTGAGATTGAAATAAGGCGGGCTGAAATAGAGGCCCTCGCCCGGAGCCAGGGACGACTGATCGTAATAGACGCCGTAGCCCGTGCGCAGCACCGTGCGCGACCCGGCGGGCGTCCAGGCCAGGCCCACGCGCGGCGCGAAATTATCGCGGTCCGGTCCGTAGCCGCCGCGCGGCATGCCGTCCGTGCCCACGGGCACCAGCGTCTGGGTCGCCAGATCGTACAGGTTGGCGTGATTTTGCGCGTCCACCGGGGGCGAGTTGAATTCGTAGCGCAGCCCCAGGATCAACGTGAGATTGGGGCGCACCCGCCAGGTGTCGTTGGCGAAGAAATTGTAACTGTGTGTGCGCAGATGCTCCGGGTTATCGAGCGTGGCGACGCCCGAATCCGTGGGCAAACCCAACAGCAACTCTTCCAGGGCGTTGCCGGTGATGTCTCCCAGAAAGTCGATGAAGCCGCGCGATTCGATGTCGCGGTAAGCGTTTTGCTGCGTAATACGATAATCCACGCCAAACTTCGCCTGGTGGCGGCCATGCACCCAGGTCAGGTTGTCGTTCAACTGATACACATTGCTGGTGGAATGCTGCGGGTTGTTGTCTTCATCGCCGATCGGCGAGAATCCGGTGACCGAGATCAGACTGAGTCCGAAATCGCGCGGGTTGGTGGAAATCGTCGGCAATCCCACTTGGGCGTTGACGTTCTGCCCGATATCCTGTTGATAAACGCCCTCCGAGACGCGGTCGAATCCGGCGCGGAATTCGTTGAGCAGGGCCGGCGTGAAGACGTGGGTTTCGGCGATCATGGCATTCTGGTCGCGGGTGGGAACGTTGTCGCCATACCCGGGCACCAGGGGAAAACCGACGCCGGTGAACGGCTCGAACAGCCTCCCGTCGGCGAAACTATAGCGCACGGTCAACTGCGAGGAAGGCGCCAGCGTATGATCCACGTGCAGATCGAAATTGTCGTCGCGCATGCGCCCGTTGGGCGAGGACACATAGTTCTGATTGAGCACGTCGCGGTTGGGCGCCGGATAAAGCGCGGCGATGGCTAGGCCGGTGGGGTCCAGATAGGCGCTCGGGATGGTGTTGTTTGGGAACGGGGCGCCGGTATACGGATCGATGGCGGGCAAGCTGCTTTGCGAGAAATTGCCGGTGCGCTCGGCCAGCGTGGGCACGTTGGTGACTTGCGTGATGCCGGTGCTGTCGCGGGTGCCCTGATAGTCGGCGAAGAAGAAGGTGCGGTCCTTGACGATGGGTCCGCCGAGGGTGCCCCCGAACTGGTTGCGCTGGTCCTGCGGCGCGGCCACGCCGGATGGCGCGAAGTAATTGCGCGCGTCGAACACGGCATTGCGGAAGAATTCGTAGGCCGTGCCATGGAACTGGTTGCCGCCGGAGCGCAGCACCACGCTGACTTGCGCGCCGCCATTGCGTCCGAAGGAAGCGTCGTAGGTGCTGGACAGGACCTCGAATTCGCGCACCGCATCCACGGGTGGGCTGACCGCCACGCCATTGAGCTTGGGGTCGCCGTTAAAGACGCCGTCGAGCAGGAAGTCGTTGGCATCCTCGCGCGCGCCGTTGATGTTGATGGCGAAGGAACCGCGCACCGAGGAGGCGGATCCCTCCGCGGCCGGCACCACGCCGGGCAGCAACAGGCTCAGCTCGTAGAAATCGCGGCCATCGAGCGGCAGCCCTTGCACCTGGCGGTTGTCGATGACGCCGCCCACGGCGGCGGATTCCGGGCGCAGCAGGCTGCGGGTGGCGGTGACAGTGACCTGCTCGATGGTCTTGCCGGGGAGCAGGGGCACTTCGATGCGGATCTCCTGATCCAGATCGAGCACCAGGTCCTGAACATGGGAACGGTAGCCGGGTGCGTCAACTGCCAGACGGTACGTTCCGGGATCGAGCAGCGTAATCAGGAAATCGCCTTGCGGACCCGCGACGGTGGTGCGCTTCTTGTTGGTTTCCTGGTCGACAAGCGCTACCGTCGCGCCGGATACCGGCTTCTTGGCGGCGTCGGTGATTTGTCCGCCGATGGAGCCGCGCGTGGATTGTGCGTATAGGGACGCGGCCGCCAGCAGAATTGTGATCGGAAATGCTTTCACATGGTCCTCGGATGTGTGTTGGTCAGATTTATATACTATAGCCCGATGGTTGGATAGACGGGCGGGTGCGCGTGAGGTTTGGGTCGCGATGCGGCGGCACGGCTGGGCGATCAAAGCCCAAGTGTTTGAATCTTGGGCGCTTCCGGATCGAGTAAACTGAGTTGGTTCACTCGTATGCCGCTCTCTACAGGAACCCGGCGGAATTCTCACTTCAAATCGGCGCAAGTGTGGGAAGGATAGGAGGGTAACGTGCCTGTAGAAATCGGACATGTGGAGGCGATCTTCCGGTATCCGGTGAAGTCCATGGGCGGCGAACGGCTCGATGCCGCCAAGCTGGGCTGGCACGGCCTCGATGGTGAAAGGCGCCTGGCATTCCGGCGGATTGACGACCGCGGCGGGTTCCCGTGGCTGACGGCCAGCCAGCTTCCCGAACTGCTCCTGTTTGCTCCGCACCGCCGTGAAGACAGCGCTCAAGGAGACCTTCCTACGCATGTTCACACGCCGCATGGCGAAGAGATGCCCGTCTTCGGGGAAGACTTGGCCACGGAGGTCGGACGCCGGTACGGGGCTCCCGTGCAGATGATGCAGTTGAAGCATGGCATCTTCGATGAAGCGAGCATCTCCGTGATTGCCCTCGATACGATGCGCGAGATCGGACGACTCGCAGGGCTTAGCCCGGACGTGCGCCGATTTCGCCCAAATGTTGTAGTTCGTTTATTTCGATCGGGTCCGTTCCAGGAGGACGAGTGGTTGGGCGGTGTGCTGTCGTTCGGCGAGGGGGACGACGCCCCCGCCATCGCCGTCACGATGCGCGATGTTCGCTGCTCGATGGTGAACCTCGATCCCGACTCGGCAAGTCCTAATCCGGAAGTACTGAAGGCGGTCGTTCGTGCGAACCGGAACACCGCGGGAATCTACGGCGCGGTCACTCGCATCGGCCGGCTGGCGGTCGGACAGGCCCTAATAATCTCGTAGTGGGGCAGGCTGGCATCCTGCGCGCCGATTGGCAATCGGCGCAAACACAGGTTGACAACCAGTCTGCCAATTGGCGCTTATGTGCCAATTGGCGCTTATGATGGTTGCATGTCCAATCTGATCGAATTATGGGAAGCGCATACGGCGCACGAATTCTCCACGCGCGATACCGAGGCGACCCTCGACACCATGGCCGACGATGCCTACGTCAACCATATTCCCGTGCTCACCGGCGGATACGGGAAGGCGGCCCTGCGCGCCTTCTATTCGCGGGACTTCATTCCGAAAATGCCGCCCGACACCACGCTCACGCCCATCTCCCGCACCGTCGGCGAGAACCAATTGGTCGACGAGATGATCTTCGCCTTCACCCACACCATCGAGATGCCCTGGATGCTGCCCGGCGTCGCGCCGACCGGCAAGCGCGTGGAAGTGCCGCTGGTCGCAATCGTCCGGTTCCGGGGCGGCAAACTGGCTCACGAGCATATCTACTGGGACCAGGCCTCCGTGCTGAAGCAAATCGGCCTGCTCACCGACGAGTCCCTTCCGGTCCGTGGCGCGGAGACCGCGGAGAAGGTTCGGCAAGGGGCACATCAGTACGTGCCGGGGGCCTAGCTGGCGGGATCCCAATTCGCAAGGCCCCGTCCGGATGCGCCGCGACCCGCCCTGGAAGCCTCTAAATTTGAAGACTGAAATGTTCCCCGATCTCGCAACACTATCCTGGTTGGAGGGGAGTTGATGCGCCGTAGCCGTTACAAATATTTTTCGCGCCCGGAGTACGCGCGGCAATTCCTTGATGGCAAAATGTTCTGCCAGACCGCCGCCTTCTTCCGCGACTATGAAGATGCCAAGGCTCAACAGGTGATTGGCGATGAGTACGATGGTACCCGGCTCTATCGGCCGCCGAATGGCCTGGAAATCGACAATCTGGCTAAGGCCACGAGGGGCACTGTGCAGATGGGGTTGGAGTGCCACACAAGAGCGCACGAAATCTACATTTTCTGTCGGTGGTGACGCGGTAGTAGGCAATGAAATCAGGCAAGGTTAGTCCTCCACGTCGGCGGCCGTGATGGCATCGCGGGAGCTATGCCAGATGCGAAGGACGCGAACACGCCATTCGCCTTCCCGGATGTCGAATATGATTCGATAGACTCCCCTGCCCTTGCCGTAAAGCAGGTGATGGGCGGAAAAGCCAAGCTCGTCTGCTTCGGGTATGACGTGGCAGCGGGCCGGATTCAGGCCGAGGGTATCAATCGCCGCGAACAAGCGTATCAGCCATTTCTCCGCGTGCATCGGCGCGGCCTCGCGGATGCGTTCAAAGGCCGCGTAGGCGTCGTCTTCCGCGCGGGCCGAAAGACTAACGCAGTAAGCCATATTTGGCCTGCATCTCCGCAAGCACCTGGGCGGCGGGCTTCAGTTCGCCCCGCTCGGCGCTCGCCATGCCTTCCTGAATGGCCGCAACGGTTTCCATGTGCTGCAGGCGGTCAATCATCCGCTGGTAGCTCTCCGCGTCCTGTATGACGATTTCCGCCTTGCCGTTAACCGTCAGCACTTCCGGCGCGTGTGTCTCCTTGAGCCGGCTAATGTGCGCCTTGTGATTGCGCAAAAAGTCGGTCAGGGGGTGGATTTGTCGGGCATCAAGCATGGTTCCTCCAACCATGTTTCAATCAGATAATTATATGTTTTACGTCCGCTCCGGTCAAGTCCGAGAATTGTCCAATACAGGATGAGCCTGAAACGAGGGTCCGTTTCCAATGGACGATGAGCCTGAAATGAGAAGTCGTTTACAAGATGAGCCTGAAAACGCGGGCGACCGCCGACAGGTGCAACGTCGTGCCTGCGGCGGGCGGCATTATAATCGGCCCAGTCTCCGCCGATTTCCAATCGGCGTGCCCCACCTTCCGATATCCCCCGCTGCGTATTCCAGCCGTCGCGGCCCGCGGCTCACGGCACCTTCCGCTTCTTTCGCAACTCCGCGATACGTGCCTCGATGAGCCGCCTCACGAGATCCTCCGGCAGCGGCCGGTCCAGTCGAAATCGAATCGTCCCTTTCCCCGACATCTCGTATCCTTCGAGTTCGGCGGCAAGGGCGCGCGCGGTCGCCTGGCTCAGCGGATAGAGGCTGCTGTGGTGTTTCCATCCGGCGTACCATATAAAGGGTTTTCCATCGAGGCTGAAGGCTGGCATTCCATAACCGAAACTCTCCACGGCCCCCGGGGCCGCCGCGCGAATGGCCTCGCGCAGCCTTTGGACGTGCTTGCGCGTATCGGCTGGTAGCGCGGCAAGGTACGTTCGCACCAGTACGCCAGGCTGCTGGGCGCTATGTTCCAACGGCAAGGACGATTTCATAGGAAGTATCCACCTTGAGGCGTCCTTCGGGCACGCCCCTCAGGATTGACAAATAGTCGGAGCAAATCCGGGGTTCTCTACACGCAGCCGATTCAGTATATCCGCAATGCCGCCATCGGATCGATTCGGGTGGCGCGGCGAGCCGGAATGTAGCTGGCCGCAAGCGCCACCGGCAGGAACAGCAATGCCACACCCGCGAAAGTCGCCGGATCGGTGGCGCTGACGTGAAATAACAGGGACTCCATGAGGCGCGTGATGCCATAAGCTCCGGCGATGCCAATTGCCACTCCCGCCAGCGCCAGCCGAAAACCTTGCGCCACGACCAGCCGCAGGATGTCGCCCTGCTGCGCGCCCAACGCGCGCCGGATGCCCATCTCCCGAGTCCGCTGCGCTACCGAGTACGCAATCACGCCATAGATTCCAATCACGGCGAGCAGCAGCGCCACGCCGGCGAAAGATCCCAATAGAACGACCAGCAAACGGCGCTGGCCCACCTGCTCTTCCACCAGGTCTTCCATGGTGCGGACGTTGGAAATGGCTTGATCCTTATCCAGCGCCCGTACCTGTGCGCGCACCGCGCTGGTGAAGCGCAGCGGGTCGCCTTCCGTGCGCACGGCGAGCATCGCGGACGGCTGTGGGATCTGCGCGAAAGCGACGTATACCGTTTCGGGCCAGGCGCTGTTTTCGAGGCTCTGATGCACGTCGGCGGCAATGCCCACGATCTGGGCGGGGTTTGGGTTCACGCCGCCAACCCAAAGGCGCTGGCCAACCGGGTCCTGGCCGCCCGGATACTCCGGCCAGAACCGGCGCGCCAAGGCTTCATCGATAATTGCCACACGCTGCGCGTCCTCGGTATCTTGTTCGGTAAACTCCCGGCCGCGCCGCAACGGAATCTCCAGAGTGCGAAAGTATCCCGGCGTGACCGCCGATGTCGTCGCAATCAGTCGTTCGTTCAGCTTCAGCAGCGGTTTCGCGGCGTCCTGCACGGGAGTTCCCGCATAGCCCATCATGGGAAGGGTGGTAGCCGCGGCGGCGCTGCGAATGCCCGGCGACGATCCCACCTGCGCGATGAGTTCTTGAAAGAAAGACATTCGTTTCCGCCCCGTGTCATAGCGCACCGGCGGCAGAGAAAGCTGCATGGTCAGAAGGCGCGCCGGGTTGAATCCGGCTTGGACGCCGCGCAGCCGGCTCACGCTTTCGATCAGCAGCGCCGCCCCAATCAGCAACACGATGGAAAGGGCGATTTGCCCCACCAGCAACAGCCCGCGCACGTTCAGCCCGGCGGGAAAGCCTCTGGGGGATACTTGATTGGCGGCTTCCCCGCTGGCGCGCAGCACGCCCATCAGATCGGGCCGGGAGGCGGCCAGCGACGGGGCCAATCCGAAGAGCGCGGCGGTGGCCAGGGAGAGCGCCGCGGCGAACCCGAGGACCATCCCATCCAAATGAATCTCCGCCGCGCGCGGCAGATCGAAAGCGGTGATCGAAGGAATCGCGCGCAAGCTCCACGCTGCCAGCAGCACGCCGAGTATGCCGCCGGTGACCGACAACAGAACGCTCTCCGCGAGCAGTTGTCCGATCAGCCGGCTGCGCGCAGCCCCCAGCGCCGCCCGCACGGCCATTTCCCGCGAACGGGAGGTGGCTCGCGCCAGCAGCAGGCCGGCCACGTTGGCGCAAGCGATCAACAGCACGAAGCCCACCGCGCCAAAAAGCATCCAAAGCATGGAGCGCACATTTCTCACCAGGTCGTCCTTCATGGCCGTGACTTCCACAGGGGTCTTCGGCCTGGCATCCAGCATGGTGGGATGGGCCATGGCGTATTGGCGGCGAATCACTTTCATTTCCGCGTTGGCTTGCGCCAGGGTCACGCCAGGCTTTAGGCGGCCGAATACGGTCAGGAAGGGGCTCAGAATCCGGGACCGGGGAGGAATGCGCGGCGATTCCGATGGCGCAGTGAGCCACAGGTCCACGCCCGAAAAAGGAAACTGAAAACGCGGCGGGAGAATGCCGATGACCCGGTATGGCGTCGCGTCCAGAGTTATCGTTTTTCCTAGGATCTGCAAATCCCCCGCAAACCGGCGCTGCCAGAGTTCCGCGCCGATCATCACGACGGGTGCGCCGCCGGGCGCGTCTTCCTCGGGACGAAAGCCGCGTCCGCGTAGCGGATCGACACCGAGAATGCGAAGGAAGCTGGCCGATACACGGACGCCGCTCAGGACCTCCGGCTCGGCGCCGCCGGAGAGCGTCAAGCCTTCCTGGAAAGCGAACGCCCCCAGTTCGGTGAAGGAGTGTGCGCCGGCCTGCATTTCCGCAAAACGGGAAGGCGTGGCGCCGCCCGAAATGTGCACCAGGCGATCGGAGTCGCGGTATCGCAGCGGCTTCAGCAGCACGGCGCGGATGACCGTGAACATGACGGTGTTTCCGCCGATCGCCAGCGCCAGCGTGAGAATAGCGGTGGCGGCGAACGCCGGTTTCTTGCGCATGGCGCGCAACGCATAGAGGGTATCCCGCCAGATTCGATTCATGGACTCGGTCCTCTTTGGATCAAAATCCAGTTTACCCCGGGGAACGCGGTGCCTGCGCAGGGCCTTCGGCGGCGGGACCGCGAGTCACTCAGGTTAAATTTTTTCTAATTGACTGAAAACAATCGCTAAGGGTCGTTAAGCCGCCTCTACTCCTGAAAGTGTCGTGCTACCGTCGGGTAGTGAGGTGTCCACGCGCGGACGCCAAGACTCCGATCCGCCGTCAGATTAGGGAACTATAAGAAAATAAGTCAGATATCCAGCGCTCCCCCGCGAATTGGTTTCGTTTCTCCGATTTTCGTGCTAGCCACCGAACCGCGATCCATGCACAAAAACGCCCAATTCCGCATATTCGTGCACAATTGGAAGGCCGCGGCGCCGTCCTCGGTTCTTTCGCGCGCGAGAGAAAAAAACCGCGATTAGTCCACCCATTTTCCTTGAAGCGTACCGGATGCAGGAATACGACGTAGCGTTGAAGTTGCTGTTGCAAAGTTCAGCGACCATGGTCATGCGGGAGCTGACCGGCACAGCGGTCGCGAGCTGGCTGGATGTGGAGCTGCCCAAGGTACAAAACGTGCGGAACCAGCGGTTAGACCTTCTCGGCGAGACGGTCGACGGCGATCTGGTCCACTTGGAACTGCAAAGCGGCAACGACATGGCCATGCCCCTGCGCATGGCCGAATACTGCCTGGGCGTCTATCGGCTGTACGGACGATTCCCGCGCCAAGTGGTGCTGTATGTGGGGGAAGCGGAACTGCGCATGCCGAGCGAACTGCGCGCTGCCGGCGTGTTGTTCCAGTACCGGCTGATCGACATCCGCGAGCTGGATGGAGACCGGCTGCTCGAAAGCGGCGAAGTCGGCGACAATGTGATTGCGATCCTGGCTGGATTGCGCGACCATGAAGGTGCGGTGCGCAAGATTGTGCAGCGGATCGCCCGTCTGGCGGCCGCGGAGCGGGAGGCCGCTCTAGCCCAGTTGACGATCCTGGCTGGATTGAGGCACTTGTGGGCAACCGTGGAGCGGGAGATACGGAACATGCCGATTGATTTGGATATTCGGGAACACGAGTTCTTGGGACCTCTGATCATAGAAGCGGAACGGAAGGGCCGTCACGAAGGCGAATTGACCGTCCTTCGCCGGCAAATTGAGAGGCGCTTCGGTCCCCTGCCGGTTTGGGCTGGCGAAAAACTGGCGGCGCTGCCGGCGTCCGCGCTCGAAGATCTGAGCGAGCGCGTGCTGGATGCCAAGAGTGTCGAGGAATTGCTGCGGTAAGAGCGGGTCTGGAGACCCGCTGCAGGCGTGGACGCCCGCCCCACAAGCCTGTCCCACTTATTTCTCGGGGCGGGGCTTCGGCCGCAGGCGCGGATCGAGTTCGTAAATCGCGGTTTTGGGTACGGCCGCGATGTCGGTGAGCAGGCGGATGAATCGGGCGTAGTTATCCGGGTGCGGCTCTTCCGGCTTGGCTTCCTTGGGCTGCTTCATCGGTTGCCGGACTTTCGGACTTGCGCCGCCAGGCGAATGCGGCGGAGCATGAACTGCGCGGTGGTTTGGGTGACGCCGAGCAACCGGTGCAGCTTGTACGAAGTGATGCGCTGTTCGGCGTTGGCCACCATCCAAATGGCAATCAACCAGCGGTCCGGACCGATGGGCGAGTCCTCGAAGATCGTTCCGGCCTTGGGCGAAAACTGCTTGCGGCAGGACCGGCACTTCCAAATGCGGCGGGTGGAGATGTAAAAGTGGCGCTCCCTGGAATGGCAATGCAGGCACTCGGCGGAGTCTCCCCAGCGAGCTGCCGCCAGCACCTGCGTGGCCACGTCCGGATCGCCGTAGAAGCGCATGGCTTCCAAAAGCGTGGTCGGAATCCGCCCGGCGCCCGCAGCGGCGATTTGACTGGGTGTGTCAACTGATGGGACGTGCATTCGAGGAAGGCTCCTGCCGTCGATCTTGTCGAGTTTAGGACACACGCGGCTCGATGTCAAGCACTGTGAGCATTGCGCCTAGGGATAGGGGACTAATTAATAGCATGATTGCAAAGATAGTTAGATATGTTGCAATAAAATATCTGCACAGACCATCGAACTACTTGACTGTGATTCGACGGCCAGGGATAGCGTGTGGCACGCCGCGGGCGTGTCCTGTGGTGTTCGCCAGCGGTCTATAATCGGTACAGCTATGTATTTTGAACAGTTCTATCTGGGCTGTCTGGCGCACGCCTCGTACATGGTCGGCTCGGAAGGCGTGGCGGCGGTGATCGACCCGCAGCGCGACGTCGAAATCTACCTCGAAGCCGCGCGCGAGAACGGCCTGCGCATCGAGCACGTGATCGAGACCCATTTGCACGCCGATTTCGTCTCCGGCCATCGTGAGTTGGCCGCCCGCACCGGCGCCAGGATCTACGTAGGCGCGCGGGCGGGCGCGCAGTTCCCGCACGTAGCCGTCTCCGATGGCGATGAGATCCTGTTCGGCCGCTGCCGCCTGCGGTTTCTCGAAACACCTGGCCACACCCTGGAAAGCCTCTGTGTCCTGGTCGCGGACTTGGATCGCTCGCCGGAACCGTTCGCGGTGCTCACCGGCGACACGCTGTTCATCGGCGATGTGGGCCGTCCGGATCTCTCCCCGGACCACACGCCGCAGCAACTCGCCGGATTGCTCTATGACAGCCTGCATGGGAAGCTGTTGAGCCTCCCGGACGATCTGCGCGTCTACCCGGCGCACGGCGCGGGGTCCCTGTGCGGACGCCAGATGAGCAACGAGCGCTCGTCGACGATCGGCGAGCAGCGGGTCAAGAATTATGCGTTGCAGGCCGCCAGCCGGGAGGAGTTCGTCCATATGCTCACCGACTCGCTTCCCGAGCGGCCGGCCTACTTCGCGCGCGATGCCGAGATTAACCGCGCCGGCGCCGGCGCATTGGACGAATTGCCGCCCCTGCGGGAGCTTGCGCCCGATGCGCTTTTGCGGCTGCAACAATCCGGGGCTACGGTGCTCGACACGCGGCCGGACACCCAATTCGGCGCCGGCCACATACCCGGATCGGTGAACATTCCGCTCTCCGGCCAGTTTGCGTCCTGGGCCGGTGCGCTCCTGGGTCTCGAAACCGATCTGCTGCTGGTGACCGAGGCCACTGAGAAGATGGATCGCGCTACGGAATCCCGAATGCGCCTGGCGCGCGTGGGCATCGAGCGCGTGGCCGGGTATCTGGCGGGCGGCATCGAAGCGTGGCAGCGCGCAAACCAGCCCATCGAGCGGCTGCCGCACATCACCGTGCAAGAACTCGACCGGCTGCGGCGCAAAGAATCGGATTTGCAGATCGCCGATGTGCGGCGTCCGGCCGAATGGGACGAAGGGCACATCGCAGGCGCGCGGCTGTTGCCGTTGAACCAGCTCTCCACCGCCATTCAGGGGACGGCCCAGTTGGACCCGGAACGCACCGTAGCCGTCCACTGCAAGGGCGGCTATCGCAGCGCCATCGCCGCCAGCCTGTTACGCCGCGCCGGATTCCGCCAGGTGGTGAATGTCAGCGGCGGCTTCGACGCCTGGAAGGCCGCCGGGCTGCCCGTAGCAGAGATCGCCGTAGCGTGACTCCGTCGCATACGGCCGCCGCCATCCTCACCGCGCCGCGCGGGACCGTTACCATAGCCTCCGTCCCGGTCGGCGAACCTGGTACCGGCGAAGTGCTCGTCAGGATGGAGGCCTGCGGGCTCTGCCATTCCGACCTCTTCGTGGCTTCGCTGGAGAAACTGCCGCTGGCGCCCCTTACTTTGGGGCACGAAGGCATCGGCCGCGTGGAGGCGTTGGGCGCCGGAGTTAGCGGCTTTGCCGTCGGGGATCGCGCCGGCATCACCTTCCTGGCATCTACCTGCGGCGCTTGCGAATTATGCGTCACCGGCCGCGAGCGCTTCTGCGGGAGGCAGCTCAATTTCGGCTACACGGTCAACGGCGCGCTGGCGGGTTACGCGGTGGTGCCCGCGCCGTTCCTGGTCCGTGTGCCCGATGCGCTGCCGGCTGCCGAAGCGGCCCCGCTGTGCTGCGCCGGATGGACCGCCTACGGCTCGCTGCGTGAAGCCGGATTGCGGCCGGGCCAGTCCGTCGCGCTGTTCGGCATGGGCGGATTGGGCCACCTCGCCATCCAGTACGCGCGGCATCTGGGCCTGCGAGTGGCCGCCGTGGACGTGTCCGAAAGCAAGCTGGAAATGGCGCGATCGCTGGGCGCGGATCTGGCGATCGCGGCCGGGAACGCAGGGCGCACACTTCAGAGACAGTGGGGCGGCACGGACGCGGCCATCGTCCTCACCGGATCGCCCGCGGCGATCGAGCAGGCTTTCCGGTCGCTCAAACGCACCGGCACTCTAATTACGTCGGGACTCTCAACCAATCAATATGAGTTGCCAATCGTGGATACGGTGCTGAAGGGTATTTCAATCCGGGGAAGCTATCTGGGTACCCGCGCCGACCTTGAGGAAGTCTTCCGCCTGGCACAATCCGGTGTGGGACGCGCGCACATCGAAACGCATGCCCTCGACCAAGCGCCCGAACTCTTCGAAACGATGCGCCGAGGCGAGATTCTAGGCCGCGCGGTAGTAGTCTTCTGAGCGGGTCCCTGGAGGTCCGCCCACAGGTCCAGCCCTCTAGCGGTGCTTGACGGCCGTATGCTTCGCGACCTTGTGGCCCTTGAACTTCTTGCCCGCCTTGAACTTACGGGCCTTGAATTTCTTGTACTTTTGGTGTTTATAGCTGGTCTTGGCCAAGGCCGGCGTCTGCACGGGCAACAACAAGCCCGCGCCGATCATCAGAGCCGGCAGGAGAAATCTGAATCTCATCACTTCCATTTTAGGGCGTAGCGGTGGAAAACCACAAGTACATCTTTAGAAAACAAGCCGCCGTTATCACTACGCAAGCCGCCGCCGCGGCCTGCCAAAGCCGCTCGCTCCAGGCCGTTTCAATGCGCGGCGTGCCCGCCAGATAGGCGACGCCGAATCCGGCTGCCAGTCCGCCGATGTGCGCGGTGTTGTCGATGCCCGGCAGCAAGCCGAAGATTAACCCGTAGACCGCCCACCGCACATACATGCCGCGCATCGCCGCGCCTGCCGCGGTATGCCGGGTGCGCACACCCAGCGCGATCATCGCGCCGAGCAGGCCCATGATCCCGGCAGAGGCGCCCACCGAGATACCGGGGTTCCAGAAGGTGCTCAGCAAAAACCCAAACACGGTAGCCATGAAATAGACCACGATCAACCGGCTGGCGCCATAAACGTCTTCCACTTGCGCTCCCAAATCGAACAGCACCACCGAATTCATGCCGATGTGCAGCAGTCCGCCGTGCAGGAAGCCGGCCGTCACCAGCCGCCACCACTGGCCGTAGGTTATGATCGCCGCCCGGACCTTGGCCCCGAAGTCGATGAGCGTTTGCCCGTCCACGTTGACAAAGCCGCCCAGTCCGTTCCGCTGGCTGAAGACCACGGTCGCCACGTACAGGCCGAAATTGATGGTCAGGATGATCATGGTCACGAACCGGGCATGCGGAATGAAGCCGCCCATGATTGCGCCCGGATCGCGCCGCTCCACGGCGCGCGGCCCGACCCGTTCGTTACAGTAAGGACAAACCTTGTCGTGAGTGGTGATGAAGGCCCGGCAATTCGGGCACATGCGGCGCTGGTCCATGCATCCTCATTGTACCCAGGCGGCTTGCCGGGCGGCCGGTCCCGAAAATGGTGATAAGGTGAATCGTGAGACAACACCGCAGACTGGTTCAACCAAATAAGGAGGCGGGAATGCCTGCCATTTCGAGGAGAGAGTTTTTCAAGAATTCGGCAACGGGCGCAGCCGTGGCCGGGATCGTGTCCGCGGGCGCGCGGGAGTTGCGCGCCAATCCGCTAGGTATGCCCATCGGATGCCAGACCTATCCGGTCAGGAATATGATCGCCAAGGATTTTTCCGGTACCATCAAGCAGCTTGCCGAGGCCGGTTTTCAGACGATCGAACTGTGCTCGCCGGTGGGTTACGCCGATTCAGGCTTCGCCGGCCTGGCCAAATACAAAGGGCCCGAGCTGCGCGGAATCCTGGCCGATATGGGGGTCAAGTGCCAGAGCTCGCACTTCGACATCAAGGAACTGCGGGAGAATCTTGCGGGCAGAATTGCATGGGCGAACGATCTCGGCCTGACGCAAATGATGGTGCCCAGCCTGGACGGGCCGCGGAACCCGACCCTGGACGATGTCAAGCGGGCGGCCGAGGAGTACAACAAGATGGGCGAACAGTCGGCTAAGGCCGGCATCCAGCAGGGCCTTCATAACGAAGGGTTCGAGCTTACCATGGTGGGCGGCAAGCGGACGTATGACATCTTGATCGAACTGCTCGATCCGAGGTTCGTCAACTTCCAGTTCCAGGTTTCCACGATCAGCAAAGGCTTCGATGTAGCCGAGTACTTTACCAAGTTCCCTGGCCGCTTCATTTCGATGCATGTTCAGGACTGGTCGGCCGTAACCGGGAAAACCATGGCCGTGGGCCAGGGGACGCTCGATTGGACGACGATATTTACGGCGGCAAAAAAGGGCGGGCTCAAGAATTATTTCGTCGAAATGAACCTGGACTTGATGAAGGCCAGCGTGCCTTTCCTGCGCCAGCTTCAGGTTTGATTTCCGAGATCACTTCCCCACTACAATAATGGAAAAAGAATCCGGCACCATCTGCCCGCGCCGCTGTCCGGGCGCAGGCGCAGTGAACTCCCCGGTGATCGAAAAGATCCGGTTGGTCTTGGTGTCCACCGTCATCGTCCGCGCGCCTGGCTTCGTCTGTACAGTCTGTTCTACCTCGAAGCTAGCCGGACTGTTCTCCTTGATCACCGTCAGCGTGCCGTCGCCGCCCTGTGAACTGAACGCCTCCATGGTGTGCGGATTGAATCCTGCGCCGTCCACGCCTTTGCCGATGGGCAGGGTGGTGAGGATCTTGCCGTCCTCGGCATTCAGGATCACCATGGTGGCCGGCTCGTGGCACGCGGCAAACAGGATATGATGCTTCTCGTCCAGCGCCAGCCCGCCAGGGCCGCCGCCTTTGCCAGCCAGATCGTAGTGCGCCGTTACCTTGAGAGTCTTGGCGTCTACGGCCGCGATGTTGTCCTTGTCTTCAATGTCCACCCAGATGTGGCCTTTGCCGTCGGTGACCGCCTGCTCGGGCGCGCCGCCCAAATCGACTGTGCCCGCAATCGATCCGTCCTTCGCATCGATCACGGTGGCGTTCGGCGCGCGGTGGCTGAAGACCCAGACGCGTTGGTTGAACGGATCGAACATGATGCCGTCCGGGCCGCCCTCCACGTCAATCGTCTTGATGGTTGCCAGTGTCTTGGTATCCCACATCACGACCGGTTTGCTGCTCCCGAAACCGTGATGCGATTTGGGATCGACGGCCACGCCGCGTGCGTTGGCATTGGGGATTTCGCCTACGGAGGCGAGCGAATCCAGATCGAAGACCGTGATTCGGGCGCCCGTCGCTCCGGGACGCGGGATGTATAGCCGGCGCCCTTCCGTGTCCGCGTAGACGTAGTCGAAACCACCCGCGCCGCCAACCTTGACGGTCTTCACCACTTTGTAAGGACCGGCGCTGGGGGTTTGTGCGAAGGCGGCGAATGTGAGTAACGCCACACAGGTCGATACGGGGTAACGTCGTTGCATTGGTTGGCCCTCAAGCCTTTTCGCACTTTAACACAACCATGTGTCCCCGCGAGTGGGGACACGGCACGCTGAGAGCGTGCGCTACGAAACAGCGATTAAATGTAAACGCGGCGGACGCGCGCGCTAATGCTCGACAGGATGTTGTAAGAAATCGTGCCGGCCACGCGCGCGATCTGCTGCGCGTCCAGCCGCGCGTCGCCCTCGGTTCCCAGCAGCGTCACGTCGTCGCCGGGCTTCAATGCCGCGGTGTGGCTCACGTCGATGGTGGTCAGGTCCATCGAGATGGTGCCCACGATGGGCACGATCTGCCCGGCCGCGATGGCCTTGCCGCGATTCGAGAGCCGATGGAACACGCCGTCCGCATAGCCCGCGCCCAGGATCGCGACGCGCATCGCGGACGGCGCGCGGAACGTGCCGCCATAGCCCACCAGGGTACCCTCGGGAATGTCTTTGACGGCCAGAATCTTGGCCTTCCAGGTGAGCGCCGGCTGCACATCCAGGATCTGCTCCAGCCCAGCGCCGCGCGGCGGCGACACATAACCATACAACGCGTGCCCCGCGCGCACCATGTTGTGCCAGGCATTCCGGCGCGCGTAGCCGATCGCATTGGTGCTGGATGTGTGCACGCAATCCACCCCGATGCCGGCCTCGCGCAGGGCCGCCAGACACGCGTGGAAGCGGGCCAACTGCTCGTCCGTTTGCGTCGACGTGAAATCCGCCGCCGAGGCGAAATGCGTCATCAGGCCTTCCATCCGCGCATGCCGCAGGGCGGCCAGCGCCGCCACGATCTGCTCCGGCTGTGCGCGCGTGCCCAGCCTGCCCATGCCGCTATCGATTTTCAGATGAAAGACCAGCGGCCGCGCGGCATGTTCGGCCATGCGATCCAGCTCGGCGATGTCGCCGAGCGAATGTGCCGTGGGCGTGAGATCGTGCTCCACCAGCGCTTCGCGCTCCTGCGGCAGAAATCCGGCCATTACCAGGATGCGCGCCGGAATCCCCGCCGCGCGCAGCGCCACGCCTTCGTCCACCGAGCTGACCGCCAGCCATTTCGCGCCTTCGCCGACGAGGGTGCGCGAAACCGCCAGCGCGCCGTGCCCGTAAGCGTCGGCCTTCACCACCGCCATCACCTCGACGCCCGGACCCACGGCCGCGCGGACATTGCGGTAGTTGCGCGCGATCCGGTCGAGCGAAACCAGCACGTAGGAACGATAGGGCGGCGGCATCATTTCATTATCGACTGGAACAGATTTTCGTAAGCCGTGGCCACCGCATCCCAACAGTAGTCCCGCGCGACGCGTTCGCGCGCGAGATGGCGCAACGCTTCACGGTCCGCCTCGTTCATCGCCAGTGTCTGTTCGATCTTTTCCGCGAGATCGTCCCCGAACGGAATGCCGGCGTCTCCGGCGGCCTCGGCATTCTCGGCGTTATCGCGATAGAGCACCAGCGCGCCGCGTCCCATGGCTTCAATCAACGCGGGATGCGTGCCGCCCACCTCGGTCGCGTGAATGTAAGCGAAGCAGTGTGAGTCCAGCTCATGATATCCGTGCCCATAAATCGCGCCGGGAATGACGATGCGCGGGTCGCGTGTATCGCGCACTTGCCGGATGTAATCGCGCGCGTAGGGCGCATCGCCGATCAGCGCCAGCTTCATATCCGTGCGCACGCGTTCGAATGCCTGCCGCACTTCCAGCGCGTGGTTTTCGGGCTCCATGCGGCTCACATACAGGAAGTAGCGCCCCGGTTCCAGTCCCAATTCCGCCAGTGCCGCCGTGGATTCCACCGCGCCGGTCTCCGCGCCGTACGGAATGAAGGTGGTGCGCTTGCCGTAGCGCTGCTTGTAATAATCTTGAATGGCGCGCGCATCGGTGACCACTTCGTTCGGAAGAAACGTGGCGAGCCACTCCGAAACCAGATACCAGGCTTTGGCCGCGTGGTTCCATTTCTTGCGCCGGCGCTCCAGGCCGTCCACGTTCAGCGCCACCGGCATTCCGCGCAGGCGGGGAAGCACCGTGAAAATGGCGTTGGCGCCGTTGCAATAAAGCGCCACATCCACGCGGTGCGTCAGCAAATGCAGCGTCGAGAATAGCGTGTGCGCGATGGTGTCGAAGTATTTATGCCGAATGGTGGGAAGATACTGCAGCCGCACGCCCCGATAGATCGAATCCGCCGGCCGGTCACGGCAGTAAACGGTCACCGCGTGGCCACGCGCGGCTAGCCGCGTGGAAAGCTCTTCCGCGAAAGTTTCGAATCCGCCGTAATTGGCGGGAATACCGCGTGTACCAAGGATGGCGATGCGCATCCGGGTGCTAGACCCCAGCCCCTGGCCCCAGACCCCCAGCCCCTATGTCTTGGCCGCCTGCGAGCGCGACACCAGCCGCGGCGCTTTCTTGGGCGCCTGCACGCTGACCGGGGAGTACTTGAACCAACTGGCGATGTAGGCATGATCCACGCGGCGCCTTCTTTGGATCTCCGCGCGTTTGGCGATCACCCGCCGCCAATTCCGCGCCAGGAACCAGAACGCCCTCAAGGACGAGTGCTCCCAGATCAGGCAGCACAACACCACCGTGATATCCCGGACCGTGATCGAGAACATGTTTCGCCGGTAGAGGTCCGGCGAGATATTCTTGATCCGCATCAGAAACCGGTTCTTCACCGAGTGCATGTTGATCTCGGGCGGCAGCGCGCCGCGATTTCCGGGCAGCACCTTGCGCACGTGATAGCCGCGCGCGTAAGGCACGTAGATGCATTTCCAGCCCAGCAACTGCGCCCGCCAGGCTACGTCGGCGTCTTCCCGGTAGACGAAGAAATCGGAATCGAAGAACTCTCCGTCGAGCGAGATGTCGTCGATCATCTCGCGGCGGTAAAGCGCTGCGGCGGCCGTCGCGCCGAACACGAACTCATATTGCAGATAGTGGCCGTTGTCGATTTCCTGGCTGCCTCGGTCGAGGTGCCGCAGCATGGGGTTGAAGTAGATGCCGGTGGAGTCCACCACCGGTTTGGCGGGGATCTCGAAGGTGGCCGACATGGTCAGCAGCTTGCCGCAAACCGTGCCGATATTCGGATCGAAGCTGCCTGCGTCCACCAGCGCCTGAATGAAATTCGGCAGCAGCAGCACGTCCGGATTCAGGGTCAGCACCCAGTAGCCGGCGGCCAGTCCGATGGCCTGGTTCTGCGCGGCGGCGAAGCCGATGTTTTCCTCGTTGTAGATGATCTGGCAGCGGTCTTCGAACTGTTCCAGGATGTCGATGGTGCCGTCGGTCGAGGAGTTGTCGATGACGATGACTTCCTTATTCGGGTACCGCTGTTCGAGCACCGATTCCAGGCATCTTTTGATAAAACGGCCGCTATTGTAAGTTACGATCGTGACGGATACGAAATCGTTATGGGACATGAACTCGAACCTGAATTAACGCCGATCGCCGGTACATCCGTTCACCCCAGACCGCGGGAAAAGAGAGAAAACACCACTCACCCGGCTGGCCGTATGCATGTTCTGCCGGCCAGCGCCATCACCTTGCCGTATACCGCGATGGACGTCAGGTTTCGAAATGCCGCCACTCCCAGCACCATCCTGGGTATGGAGCCGAGGAAAACAGCCGCACAAACCATTCTAGCCGTACCGGAACGATAATGTTTGGCCGCAAACCCTAGTAGACTACGATACCAATAAAGTTGGCGGTTCTCCAGAGAAATCTTTGCCAGGGAATGGCCCCCTGTGTGTTTAGCTACAGCGTTTGGAGTGTAGCACATGCGGTAGCCTTTTTGCCGGGATCTCCAGCAGAAATCCACATCTTCAAACCAAAGCGGGTAGAATCGCTCGTCAAATCCGTTCAACTCCTGCCACACGTCACGGCGGATCATCAGGAAGGCGCCCGCCGGCTGTTCCACGTCACTGGGGATAGAGAAGTCAAAACCTAAGCAACGGTAGTGCCAATTGATCCTGTTACGGGGCCACAGGCGATTCAGGAGCAGCGCTTCACAGATCAGGGCGGCCGGAGAGGGCAGACTGCGCACCGCAAAACCAGCCTGCGGGAGGCCGGCGGCATCCACCAGTTTGCCGCCCGCGCCGGCCACCCCCGGGCGGCGGCAGCACTCCACCAACGCGTCGAGCGAAGTCTCCAGACGCGCGTCGGGGTTCAATAGCAGTACGAATGGCGTGTCCAGCGCCCCTATGCCCTGGTTCACCGCGGCGGCGAATCCTCGGTTCTCGGGATTTGTGATAAGCCGTACACCCCGCCGGGTGACCTCCTCGCAAGTCCGGTCGGTGGAGGCGTTATCCACAACTACGATCTCGGCGCCCGTGGGCTGGGCCCGATCCAGGCACGCCCCGATCTCGGACTCCGATTCGTATGTCACGATCACGATACCCGCCTCACCCATGTGTCACTTTGCCCCACCTGTGGTAAGCAAAAAGTAGAGAGTCCAGTAAAGATCCCGCCCGGATTGGCGCTGCACGCGGCGAATTTCGCGCTCGCCGGCGGATAGAATTTGAGTGAGGGCCAATTTGGCAGGCGGAAGCGCCTGCCCCACCCCCGGCGCCGTAAGCTCGGCGAACCGGCGCAATCCCTCCGCCTTGCCGTGCAGCCACGCCCAACCCCTCCCATGACGCAGAGCGACGAATCCCCACAACCACTGCGCCACGGCGATGGGCCACGCGTAGCGCAGCAGCAAGCGCCCAGGATGCCCGTGATAATGCTTGGCGACGAGGAAGATCTGATTCCGCGCGATGCGCCGCACGGTTTCCGGATGCCAGCGGCCCAAAGTGGCGCTGCCTGCATGCCAGGCGACGGCATCCGGCGCGTACCGTCCCGCGCATCCGGCCAACGCGCAACGCAGTCCGAAGTCCACATCTTCAAGATAGGATTCGAACCGCTCGTCGAGCAGCCCGACCTTGTCGAACAATCCGGCGCGAAACAGGGCGGCGGTAAGCGGCGCCGAGCGGATCTCGCAGGCTTCGCGAAACGGCGGCCCGTCTGGGCAGCCGTGCCCCACACGCCACGCCGTACCGCCCCGGCAAAGTTCGTCGTAGGTGGCATCGATCCGGCTGGGATCGGCAGCCTGCAGAATTCGGCCCGTCGCAAACCAAGCTTGGGGCTCGAGCGCAGCCGACAGTTTCTCCAGCCAGTCGGGCGCCAGATCCACATCGTTGTTGACGATGGCCAGCAGGGGCGTGCGGCTCTCGCGAATACCCCGGTTCACGGCTTTCGCAAAGCCGCCATGCGAGCCCATGCGCACGGTCCTGGCGCCCATACATTTGGCCAGTTCCGCGGAGCCATCCTGGGACCCGTCATCGACCACCAACACCTCCGCGGCCGCATGCGTCTGCGCGCGCAAGCCGCACAGCAAACGTTCCAGCAGGTCGCGCCGGTTCCACGCCGGCACGATCACGGTGACTTCGCCGCCGCTCATGTCCGGCGCCGCGGGAGCCGCTTCTTGATCAGAAACAGCAGGTTGTGAAGGCCGTCCCGCCAGGGATTCAGTTTCTTCTCTCCGATGCGCGAGGTATACATAATGGAGATCTCGCCGAAGCGCACGCGCGGATTCTTCAGGGCTTCGATCTTGATCTCCTCGGAGAACGCCATACCATCCGCTTCCAGTTGCATTTCCTTGAGGATGGATCGCCGGAACACCCACATGCCGGATTGCGAGTCGCGCACCCAGCGGAAATATAAGATCGACATAGCCAGCGAGAGCATCAGGTTGCCGAAATGGTGCTTGAGGCTCATGGCCTGCCGGTCGCGCACCGGAAAGCGCGAAGCATTCAGGAAGTCGACTTCAAAATGCCGGAATGCCTCCAACAGATACGAGAGCGCGTCCGCCGGATAGCTATGGTCGCCATCCAGCGTTACGATGACATCGCCGGTGGCGTCCGCAAAGCCGCGCTTGTAGCTGCGGCCGTAGCCGCGCACGTCTTCGCGGATTACTTGCGCGCCGAGCGATGCGGCTACCAGCGAGGTACGATCCGTGGAGCCGTTATCGACTACGATGACCTGGTCGACAAACTCCGGCATGTTGCGCAGCACGCGCTCGATGCCCTGTTCTTCATTTAGACAAGGGATAATGACCGTGATCGTGTCGCCTTTATACATTATGTCGGAGGGGCGATGCCGGCTTGGGTCCAAGGGTAACATGGTACGCCGTGATACCGTGAGGTGAAATGCCGCTCGATCCGGATCCAGCAATTTTCCGCGCCGTGGCTTCGGCCATTGTTCCGGAAGCCGCGGCTCTGGACGAGCAAGGGTGGCATGACCTCAATCAGGTAGTGGAAGCGCTGCTGCGCGACCGCCCGGAATCGCTCAAGCGGCAGCTCCGCATTTTCCTCCGCGCGATTCAGTGGTTGCCCGTTGTCCGTTACGGCCGGCCCTTCACGCGATTGCATCCGGCGGCACGCCAGCGGGTCCTCGCGCATCTGCAAAACGATCGGATACAAAAGGTGCGGGTGGGCTTCTGTGGTCTGCGCACCATCGTGCTGGCCGGCTATTACGGCAGGCGGCAAGCCGCTCAGGCTATCGGTTACGCCGCCAGTCCGCGAGGCTGGGAGGCGCTTCGATGACTACGGGAGAGCGTACTTACGACATCGTCATCGTGGGTTCCGGCGCGGGCGGCGGTACGGTGGCGCAGGAACTCTCGCCTCTCTGCCGGCAAGGCCTGCGCATCGCCGTGCTGGAGAAAGGGCCCCGGCTGCGCGACGAAGAGTTTACCGGCCGCGAGCTGGAGATGGCCGGCGCGCTCTATGAAGATGGCGGCGGCTTCCTCACCGCCGACGGTGCCATGACGATTGCCTTCGGCTGCGCTTATGGCGGTTCTACCGTGGTCTACACTGGCACTTCCATGCTACCGCCCGAGCGCGTCATCCGGCGATGGGATGTGCCGGGCCTCACGCACGCCGATCTGGATTGCCGCGCGCGGAAGTTCATGGCCGAGAACAACGCGCACCTGGTTGAAGACGGCCTCATCAACGAAAACAACAAGCTGTTCGTGGAAGGCTGCCGCAAGCTGAACTACGATGTGCAACAGTTCCCGGTGAATATCAAGGGTTGCCGCGGATCGAGCCTCTGCAATCTGGGCTGTCCCAATCAAGCCAAGCAGGGCACCGACCGGGTGCAGTTGCCGCGCGCCGAGCGCAACGGCGTGGAAGTGGTCACGCGCTGCCAGGCGCTGAGGGTCGGCGAGAAGACGCTGGCGGTGCGCGTGGCCGCCAAGCCTGCGGGCGCCAAGGGCGATCCCTCCCCGTGGGAACCGGGCGATTACCAGATCGAAGCGAAGATCATTGTGCTCTGCGCGGGCGCGGTGAATACGCCGGCGCTGCTGCTGCGCTCGGGAATGGGGCGGAGCCTGCCGCGCCTGGGTTATGGTTTCACCAGTCATCCCGCGTTCATCATCGTGGGCGAGCACGCGCACCCGATAACGAACTTTGTTGGCCATCCCAAGAGCTATTATGTCGATCAGTTCGCCGAAAGCGAGCATTTTGTTTTGGAAACCTGCATGTATTTTCCGTTTATCACGGCCAAGAGCCTGGCGGGGTTCGGCGAGCCGCACAGCGCATTCATGCGGGCGTTCCCGCGGCTGCAGATGATCCTGGTGCTGGCGTGCGACGAAGCGGATGGGTACAATCGGGTGGGCATCGACAAAGCCGGGCGTCCGGTGGTGCATTACCGCTTCCAGCACGAGGCTATCCGCGGATTGATCCGCGGCGCCATCACCTCGGCGAAGATTCTCTTTGCGGCGGGCGCCGTGCGCGTTCACATGCCCGTCGCCCGGGACACGACCATCGAAGCGCGCGACGCGGCGCGATTGGAAGAAATCGAGGCCGCCGCGGAATTTCAGCCGGGGAAGGTGCCCGTGTCCGCCGCGCATCCGCAAGGCGGCTGCGGCATGGGGAGCGGCCCGAGCAACTCCGTCACCGATTCTTACGGCCGCGTACACGGTCTGCCGTGGCTCTACGTGGCGGACGCCAGCCTCTTCCCCAATTCGCTTGAAATCAATCCCTACGTCACCATCATGGCGCTGGCCGACCGGGTGGCCCAGCGCATCCGCGAGGAGGTTCCAGCCCTGCTATGAAAATGACCGGCGCCGACATCGTGGTGCGCGCCCTGGAAGACGAAGGCATCCCCTTCACGTTCGGCATTCCCGGCACGCACAACATCGAACTGTATGATTCGTTGGCCCGGTCCACCAAGGTTCGACCGATCCTGGTCACCGACGAGCAGAGCGCTTCCTTCATGGCCGATGGCGTCGCCCGCTCCTCCGGTATGCCGGCCGCAGCCAACGTAGTGCCCGGCGCCGGACTGACGCACGCGCTTTCGGGAATCGCCGAGGCTTATCTGGATGGCATCGCCATGCTGGTGCTGGCGTGCGGCATCCGGCGCGACACCGGCAAACAGTATCAACTCCATGCCGTCGATCAACTGGCCATCGCGCGTCCCGTGACCAAGGCGCAGTTCCTCATCGAAAAAGGCGCGAATCTATACGCCACTATCCGCCGCGCTTGCCGGATTGCGCGTGCGGCGCCCGCCGGGCCGGTGTTCGTGGAGGTCCCCGCGGAACATTATATCTTCCGCCATGATGTGGACCTGGACGCCTATCGGGAAGAGCCCGATGCGCCGCCAACTTTCCGCCAGGCCGACCTCGACCAGGCCCGCGGCATGCTGGCAACCTGCCGCCGTCCGCTTCTGTATCTGGGATTGGGAGCCGCGGGCGCCGGTCCCGACCTAGTGGCGCTGGCCGAGCGACTCGAAGCTCCCGTAGCGACCACTTTCACAGGCAAGGGCATCTTTCCGGAGAGTCATCCTCTGTGGCTATGGTGCGGATTTGGCGCGGCTGCGCCTCCGTTTGTGCGGAAGATCGCCGCGGGCTGCGACCTGACTCTGGCGATTGGCTGCCGTTTCTCGGAGGTAGGCACCGGAAGCTACGGTATGGAGCTGCCCGGCAAGTTAGTCCACTTGGATATCGATCCTTCCGTGCTCGATAAGAACTACCGCTCCGACTTACCCATAGTCGCCAACGCCGCCCCGTTCATCGCCGCGCTGTTGAGTAACTTTTCGGCGCGTAAGGCCGAACCCGAACTAAGGGAATCCATTCGTGCAGGGCATGCGAAGGTATGGTCGGGCTGGGACGCTCCGGCGGACGCGGAAAAGGTCACGCCGCCCCAGTTACTCAAGGCCGTACAGGAGTTAGCCGGCCCCGCGGCAATTTATACCACCGACAGCGGAAACGGCACCTTCCTGGCCGTCGAGTGCCTGCGGCTCGACCGGCCGCGCTCCTTCCTGGCGCCGATCGATTACTCTTGCATGGGATACGCAGTACCGGCGGCGTTGGGAGCGGCGCTGGCGTGCCCGGGCCGGCCGGTCATTGCGCTGGCGGGCGACGGCGCATTCCTGATGACCGGCCTGGAATTGCTGACCGCCGCGCAACTCCAGTTGCCCGTGATGGTGCTGCTGTTGCGCGACCGCGAACTGGCGCAGATCGCGCAGTTCCAGCAGACCGCGCTGGGCCGTAAGAGCTGCAGCGAACTGCCGGACTACGACTTACCCGCATTCTGCCGCGCGGTAGGCGCCGAGTATCTGATGCTGGCCAGGAATGCGGAGATAGACCCTGTCCTGCGGCAAGCGCGCGCGCTCACGCAAGCCAAGCGTCCCGTGGTGGTGGAGGTGGCCATCGATTATTCGCGCAAGACTTACTTCACTAACGGGGTGGTACGGGTGAATCTTGCGCGCCTGCCATGGCCGGACCGTTTGCGAATGGTGGTGCGGGCGCTTGCGCGGCGGGTGAGACAAGCTGGCCCTTGACAGCGGCGCTGGACGGGTGCATAGTGAAGGTGGATAGGGAGCGAAGCAGGCTTCCATCCGCAGTACGCGATGCCCCTTTGGGGTAGCCAACTTGGAAAAAGGAGGTTACATAGAACCAGTCCACAAGATGGGCGGCTACCGGCTTCCTAGGCTGCCCGGCCGCTGAGTGGTGACGCGCCAGACGCAATTTTGCAACAGGCGCCGCGGTACTTGCACCGCAGTCCAATAAACTCCACCGGCCGGAAGAAAAACTCCGCAGCAGGATTCGGCGGCCGCCCGCTCCTTTTTCGGCATCCCTCCCCACCCTCCAGTGCACTTCCGCTACACTGATTGTTCCGAGCAATTTCCAGGCCATCGAACGTGAACGCCGTCGAATTTCAGGGTGTCTCGAAGAGCTACTCGATCTATGACTCGCCGGGCGACCGGCTGAAGGAGTTGCTCTCGCTTAACCGGTTGAAACGCCACCAGGATTTTTGGGCCCTGCACGACGTCAGCTTCGAAATCCGGCGCGGCGAAACCTTCTGCATCATCGGCGAAAACGGCTCGGGCAAGAGCACGCTGCTGCAAATGGTGGCGGGCATTCTGCAACCCAGCCGCGGTTCGCTCACGGTGCACGGGCGGGTATCGGCTCTGCTAGAACTCGGCGCCGGATTCAATCCCGAATTCAGCGGCCACGACAACGTCTATTTGAACGGATCCATCCTGGGCCTGAGCACCAGGCAGATCGATCAGCGCTACAAGGAGATCGAGGAATTCGCCGAAATCGGCGAATTCATCAACCAGCCGGTGAAGACCTATTCGAGCGGCATGGCCGTGCGGCTCGCGTTTGCGGTAGCCATCAGCGTGGATCCGGAAATCCTGCTGGTGGACGAAGCCCTGTCGGTGGGCGACATCTATTTTCGCCAGCGCTGCATGCGCAAGGTGCACGAACTGCGCGCGCGGGGTGTCACGATTCTGTTCGTTTCCCACGCCATGGCCGATGTGAAGACCATCGGCCGGCGCGCCCTGTGGCTGGAGCGGGGCCGCATGCGCGAGATCGGAGAAACGGACCTGGTGGTAGCCAAATATCTCGCGGCCATGGTGGAAAAGGACTCGGCGTACCTGATGCTGAAAGGTTTGCCGGAGAGCGCGCGGGCAGGACCGCGGGTGCGCGCTCCGGAAGTCGTCGAGCACATTCCTAACATCGACCACCGCTATGGCGACGGTCGCGCGGAGGTGCTGGGAATCGCGGTGCTGGATGCGCAAGGCGATCCGGTGCACCTCCTGGAGCCGTCGCAGCGGATCACCGTGCGCATCAGCGTGCGCGCCCGCGGCGAGATCCCGCAGCCCATCGTCGGATTCATGATGCGGAACCACCTGGGCATCGATTTCTCGGGCACCAACACAGCCCGCGAGAGTTACGATCTGCCCGCCATGATGCCGGACGACGTTTATACGGTGGACTTTCATCTCGAGATGCCGGAGTTGTATCCGGCCTCGTTTTCCTTTTCGCCGGCCATCGCCGACGGGACCCTGCTGGGCTACCAGATGTGCGACTGGATCGAAAATGCCATCGCCCTGCAGATGGGCCACTCTCCGGGCGAGATCTATGGATTTCTGCGCCTGCCGTGCCGCGTGGAAGTGAATGCGCGGCTCGTGCGCCTAGCGCCGGAACTTACGGAGCGCGGCGTTGGTTGAAGCCGTTGTTAAGTCCATTGGGAAAGCCATGAGTGTCGAATTCACGGGCGAGCGCGTGATACCGGGCCGAGTGGATGCCGACCTGCTGAACGAACACTTGGCGCGCTACGCATTCGCGGCGCGGCTGGCGCGCGGCAAACGGGTGTTGGACGCCGGCTGCGGCGCGGGTTACGGCGCGGCGGAACTGGCGGAATCCGCGCTATCGGTGGTGGGCGCGGATATCGCCGCCGAGGCCGTGGCCTTCGCGCGCGCGCATTACCGGCTGCCGTATCTCGAGTTCGAACAGGCATCCTGTACGGCGTTGCCGCATCCGGACGCGGCCTTCGATCTGGTGGTGGCCTTCGAGGTGATCGAACACCTGCCCGGCTGGCGGGACTTCCTGCTGGAAGCGCGGCGCGTGCTGGCGCCCACCGGCCAGTTCATCGTCTCCACGCCCAACAAACTCTACTACGCCGAATCGCGCCGCCGCGCGGGCGCCAATCCGTTTCACGCGCACGAGTTCGAATTCGATGAGTTCCGGGCGGAGCTGTCGGCCATTTTCCCGCATATTTCGCTGTTCCTGGAAAATCATGTGGAGGGCGTGGCGTTCCGTCCGGTGCAGGCGGGAGAAGCGGGCGGAACCACCGAGGTGCGCGTGGATGGCGGCGATGCGCCACCCGCGGATTCGCACTTCTTCGTGGCTGTCTGCGCGCACCGGCCGCAGACCGGCAATCCGACGTTCGTCTATGTTCCCAGCGCGGCGAACGTGCTGCGCGAGAGAGAGACGCACATCGCGCTACTCGAAGACGAGCTGCGGCGGAAGGAGGATTGGCTGGAAGATGCCCAAAGGGATCTGGAGGATCTGAACCGGCAGCATCGCGAACTGACGGCGGATCTGGAAGAGAGCAACCACTGGGCCGCGGGGCTGGATCGGGAACTGGCGGCCAGCGGCACCCGCATTCAGAAACTGCAGCAGGAACTGGCTGCCCAGCAGGCTGCCGCCCAGGCTAAGATCGCGGAGCTGGATCGGGAAAACCGCGCCAAGTCGGAATGGGCGCAGCAGTTGAATGCGCAAATGGACGCCAAGCTGCGGGAACTGACGCAGTGTGTCGAATATCTGCACCAGGCGGAGAGGACCGTGGAAGAGCGCACACGCTGGGCGCAGGGGCTGGATGCCGAGGTGGAGCGGCTGCGCCGAAAGCTGGCCGTGTTGGAAGCTTCGAGCTGGGTGCGGCTGGGCCGCCGCGTCGGGTTGGGGCCTGACGCCGATCTGCAATGAAATCGTTCTTCCTCCTGCTCCTCTCCCCGCTGATGTGGCTGGGTGCGGTGCTGGCGCTGGCGTTTACCGATTTGGTATACCTCGGGGCGCACGCATTCACGCGCCGCCAGCGTGTCAAGACCAGCCTCGCCGCGGCACGCATGAGCCCAGAGGGCACCCTGTGCGCCACAGTCGTCATTCCCAACTGGAACGGACGCGATCTGATCGAGCGGTATTTGCCGTCCGTGGTTGCCGCGCTGGCCGGCAATCCCCAAAACGAAATCGTGGTGGTCGACAATGGCTCGGCGGATGGCAGCGCCGAGTTCGTGCGGAGAGCGTTTCCGGATGTGAAGGTGTTGGCGCTCGACCGGAATCTGGGTTTCGGCGGCGGCTCGAATGCCGGATTTCGCGCCGCGAAGAACGACATCGTGGTGCTGCTGAACAGCGATATGCAGGTGTCGCCGGATTTTCTGCCGCCGCTGCTCGAAGGCTTCCGCGACGAGCGCGTGTTCGCCGTCTCCTGCCAGATCTTCTTTCGCGACCCGGCCAAGCTGCGCGAGGAGACCGGGCTGACCCAAGGCTGGTGGCAGGACGGCGGCCTGAAAGTTCGGCATCGCATCGACCCGGGCATCGGCGATTTGTTCCCGTGCTTCTACGGCGGCGGCGGATCCTGCGCCTTCGACCGGCGAAAGTTTTTGGAATTGGGCGGTTTCGACGAACTGCTGGCGCCCTTCTACCTGGAAGATACCGACCTGGGTTACATGGCGTGGAAGCGCGGCTGGAAGGTGCTGTATCAGCCGCGCAGCATCGTGTATCACGAGCATCGCGGCACCATCGGCAAGCGCTTCAGCGAAGCGCAAATACAGGCGGTGCTCAAGAAGAATCACCTGCTCTTCTGCTGGAAGAATATCCATGACTGGCGTCGCCTGGCGGCGCACTTCTTCTTCGGTTATGGCGGAGCGCTGCTCAGCCTGGTATCCGGCGACGTGCCGGGCCGGGCTAATCTGGATGGCTGGTGGCGCGCATTCCGGCAGCTTCCCGGCGCGATCGCTTCGCGCTGGCGGGCGCGCGGGCTGGCGGTGGTGGACGATACGGAGGCGCTTCGGAGGCCGTTGGGTGGATATTGTAGGGATCGGTTTGGGGATGACAGGCCGGAGGCCTGTCCTACCTTGAAGGTGCTGTTCGTATCGCCGTATCCCATCTGTCCACCCGTGCACGGCGGCGGCGTCTTCATGTATCAAACGCTGCGGGAACTGGCCAAGCTCGCGACCGTGCATGTGGTGGCCATGTTGGAAGCGCCGTGGCAGGCGTCCGCGCAGGAGGAGTTGCGCAGCTTCTGCGCGTCGGCCGAGTTCGTTGTGCGCCCGCACATGCCCGCGAGCCTGGGTTCGATGCGGCCGCATGCGGTGTCCGAGTTCGCGAACGAAGATCTGGACTGGCTGATTCACCGCCAGATCTATCTGCATCGGATCGATGTGGTGCAGCTCGAATACACGCCGCTCGGACAATACGCGCGCCAGTACCGCCGCATTCCCACCATCCTGTTCGAGCACGATATCTATTTCCAATCCATCGCGCGCGGCCTCGCGCACATGCCCGGAACGCTCGCCCGGATCAAGGCGCGCTATGAGTATCTGCGGGCGTTCCACTACGAGTTGCGCATGCTGCCGCGCTGCGACCGGGTGCAGGTCTGCACGCGGGAAAACGGCGAATACCTGGCCGGTTTTCTGCCCCGCAAAAGCGCGCTTCGGGGCCGGCTGCAGGCGGGCCTGCGGGCGGGCATCGACACCGCGTGCTACGATTTCGCGCCCGGCGGGCGGGAACCGTTCACCATGCTGTTTATGGGAAGCTTCCGGCATCCGCCCAATGTCGTGGCGCTGGATTGGTTCGTGAATGCAGTGCTGCCGCACATCTTGGCGCGCCGCCCGGAAGCGCGGCTGGTGGTGGTGGGATCGGATGCGCCGCAGCGGCATCCCTACGCGGATCGCGCGCCGGCCATCGAAATCCGCGGGTTTGTGGACGATATTCGCGAACCGCTGGCCCGCTATGCGGTGTTCGTGTGCCCGGTGCTGACCGGCTCGGGAGTACGGGTCAAGCTGCTGGAAGCCTTCGCCGGCGGCATCCCGGTGGTCTCGACACGAATTGGCGCCGAGGGCCTGGCCCGGCAACAAGGGGAGTTCTGTCTGCTCGCGGACCAGCCGGAGGCGTTCGCGGAAAAGGTGCTGCAGGTTTTCGACGACCCGCCGCTGGCCGCGGAGATGGCCGCGCGCGCTCGTTCCGAGGTAGTGGCGAACTGGGACATGGCCGCCATCACCGCGCAGCTGCTGGAGAGTTACCGGGACGCCGTGCGCGAAAAGAATCCTACTTCGTCTTCGGCGAGAGGTCCTCTTTGAGCTGCTTCACGACGCGCTCGGCGGTATGGTCCAATTCGTTCGGACTGGAATTCCTGGGCTTTTCGAAGGCCGACCACAGCACTTGACGGGATTTCACGTCCACCAGGAAGATAGTCCCGCGGCCGCGGCCCGAGGCGCCCATGGAGCCGGGTTTTTCGGCCTTGTTGACGGTATCCCCCAGAAGCGAGCCAGGGCCGTTGGCCGCAGGCGCGCCCGGCTTTTCCGCCTTTTCTTTGGCGGCGGCTTGTTTTTCCTTAGCCGCTTCTTTGGCTTCCGGCGAGGGGGGCGGCGGATATAAGTCCTTCAACTTATCCTCCAGCGCCTCGCCCACCTGGTCGGTGAAGATGGTGTCCGCCTTGGCCGGATCGGTGACTACCTGGAGCACATGCATGCGCGTCAGGCGGTTGGCGATGAACTGGTCGAGACTGTGACTCATGGGCATCAGATACACGGTACGCCCGCCGGTGAGTTCCGCGGCGGCAGCCAGATTCAGGCAACAGAGCAGCGTTGCGGCCCATTTCATGATGCTTACCATCATAGCAATGGCGCTTCCGCCCGTTGGGGCGCCGTCGTGTACTTGACCGCTTTGGGGAACACAACCGCTGCGTTAAAAATCACTCCCGCTCCCGGGGCTGATCTCGTTGAAGGACAGGCGGTGGCCGTCTACGAGTTGGCAGGAATCGGCTAAATACGCTTTGAAAGTTCCTCAGAAGACCGGGCCTGGTGTACACTGAGGCTGTGCAATGCCGCACAAATACTGGGATGCGCGCAACGCGTGCCCGCCGATGATCGCCGGATTGCCTCTCGAACCCAGGCGTACCCCGCGCGGCCACCCACTGACCCGGCTGTTTTTCAATTGGAAGGCCCTCCTCATTTGTTTCCAGTTGTCCGCCCTCGGGACCGCGGTCCTCGGACCGATATCCTTCGAAGAGATCGCCGGCAGTGCCGGGGTCCGCTTCAAGAGCGATTCGTCGCCGACCCCCTTGAAGCACCAGCCGGAGACCATGCTCGGCGGCGTGGCTGTGTTCGACTACGACGGAGACGGATACCTCGATATCTATTTCGTCAACGGCGCGGGCATGCCTTCACTGGTTAAGCAAGGTCCGCAGTATAAGAACCGGCTGTACCGCAACAACCACAACCTCACGTTCACCGATGTTACCGACAAGGCCGGAGTTGGCGGGGCGGGCTACGGCATGGGCGTGGCGGTGGGCGACTATGACAACGACGGCCGGCCCGACCTGTTCGTGGCGAATGTCAACGGGAACCAGTTGTTTCACAACAACGGGAATGGCACGTTCACCGATGTGACGAAGAAGGCCGGCGTGGGGGGCGGCTCCTACGAAGGCAAGAAGATGTGGTCGGTAGCCGCCGCGTGGCTGGACTATAACAACGACGGCTTGCTCGACCTGTTCGTCTCGAATTACTGCCGGTGGGACCCGGACACCGAACCGCCCTGCTTCGCCAACGGCCAGAATGGCCAGCGCATCATTTGCGATCCGCGTTACTGTAAGCCGCTTCCCAACACGCTCTACCGCAACAATGGCGACGGCACGTTCACCGACGTTTCCGTCCGGACCGGCATCGCGGCGCACCTTGGGCGCGGCATGGGAGTGGCCATTGCCGATTATGACGGCGATGGCTATCCCGATATCTTCGTGGCCAACGATAATGCGTCCAACCAGCTCTTCCACAACATACGCGGCGAGCGCTTCGAGGAAGTTGCTATTGAGGCGGGGGTTGCCTTTGGGGAAGGCGGGAAGGTCCTTTCGGGAATGGGAGTGGATTTCCGGGATGTGCGGAACGATGGGCTTCCCTCCATCTGGATGACTTCGATCGAAAAGCAGACCTTTCCGCTGTTTATAAACCTAGGTCACGGCCAGTTTGAGGACAAGACCACCGTGGCGCGGCTGGCGATGGATACGTTCGAGATGTCCGGTTGGGGGAACGGCATCGCCGATTTGGACAACGATGGCTGGAAGGACCTGTTTGTGGCGCGCTCCAACGTAGACGACAACGTGCACCAGTTCTCGCCTCGGACATACGAAGAACCCAATGCCGTGTTCCGCAACGGGGGTAGCGCCGGAAACCTCAAATTCAAGAACGTCAGCGCGACGGCCGGCCCTGCTTTCCAAATTCCGGGCGCGCACCGCGGGCTGGCTTTCGGCGATCTGGACAATGACGGGCGCATTGACGCGGTGGTCTCGGTGCTGAATGGCGACGCCAAGATTTTTCACAACACCACGCAAAACGGCAATCATTGGATCCTGCTGAAGCTTACCGGCACGAAAAGCAACCGGATGGGAATTGGCGCCAAAATCCGGTTAACGGCGGCAGACGGTACGGTACAGTATAACCACGCCACGACCAGCGTGGGATATGCTTCCTCGAGCGATTCGCGGGTGCATTTTGGTCTGGGCGCCAACGCCGTGGCCAAGGAGATACAAATCGCCTGGCCGAGTGGGATCAAGCAGGTGCTGCGCGATGTGGCGGCGGACCGTGTGGTCCCGGTCACCGAGCAGTAGGACGGGCCTCCTGGCCTGTCCTTACATGGCCAGCCGGAGGGACATCTTCCGCTCGCGGCGCGCGTCGTCGTTTCGGCCCAATTTTGAGTACACGTGAGCCAACGCCACGTGGTACTCGAGATTGGAGGGATCCAGCCGTTCCGCGATTTCGAGGTGTGCGGCGGCCTCCTGGGGATCGGTATCGGCCAGAATCGACCCGTAAGCGTACTGCGCCAGCGCGGAGGCGGGACCGTCCTCGGCGGCCTTTTTCGCGTAAGACGATGCGTCGGCGGCCTGTCCGGCCTGCCTCAGCAGAAGCGCGAGCATGGCGCGCGCTTCCACCGATTGGGGATTCACTTCCAATTCGCGCCGCAGTTCTGGCATCGCGGCATCCGGGTGGGAGATCAGCAGATATGTGGCGTATAAATTATGCACGCCGGGAACGGCTGGATAAGCCTCCAGGAGAGCGTGGAATGCCGCTTCCGTCTTGGCATTGTCTCCCGACATCCAGGCGTACGCGGCACGGCCCACCGCGGCAATGAATTCCTGTTGATCGGGCGGTGTCTCCTTTGGCAGCATCGGCTTATCGAGCGAGTTGAGGCCCAGGCCGGCGATCAGCGCAGGATCGTGGACGCCGCGGCGCACCAGATCCGCATACCCGTGCCAGGCCCGCTCGAAAAAGCCCAGCCGCGTGAGCACGAGCGCCTGGTGGAAGCGCACTACTTGTTCGATTTCGGGCGCCACGCCGCCATCCAGCGCCTTTTGCAGATGTTCCAGTGCCAGAGTGTAGGCCCCAGTCTCGAATTCGCACAGGCCCAGAAACGCCCAGCCGGCCGGCTTGTCCGTGAGCTTGACGAATTGCGCGAAAGCCGGCTGGGCATCCGCGTACCGGTCGGAATCGTAGTGCAGGGTGCCGAGATAGAACCAGCCCTCCGGCCAATCGGGTTTGAGTTGGAGGGCTTGGTGGTAGAGATCGATGGCTTGTGCTACCTGGTCGGCCTCACGCGCGGCGGCGGCCTGCCGCGCAAGTTCTTCGAAGGTCGCGGCGATGCAGTCGGGCATCGCCAAGCCACAGCACGCGAGCAGAAAGACCCATCGCGCCATCGATTACATTATGGCGCGTTGTTTGTGGGGCAGGTTGGCAACCTGCAGGCCGATTGGCAATCGGCCGGTTCGTCCGCTTGCCGTGAAGATTCTTCCCGCGCAAGCTTGCGCCAATTGGCAATCGGCGCGCAGGATGCCATCCTGCCCCACGGCGCGCGCTATTCTGGTCGATATGGCAGGGGGGACGATCTACCTGGTTGCTTTTCTGGGGCTGCTCGCCGCCGGCGATCGGAAGCCGCCGGCAGCTCCGCCTGCCGCGTTCGACCGTCTGTCCAAGGAGGCCGCGGAGGCGCGCGCGCAGAACCGCATCCAGGACGCCATCGGGCTGTATCGCCAGGCGGTCAAAATGCGCCCATCTTGGCCGGAGGGCTGGTGGTTCCTGGGCGAACTGCTCTACGACCAGGACAAGTATCCGGAAGCCCGGGATGCCCTGCGCCGGCTGGTGTCCCTGGACCATAAAACTGGTCCCGGGTTCGCTCTGCTGGGCCTCTGCGAGTACGAAACGAAGGAGTACGGCAAGGCGCTGGACCACATCGATGCGGGACGCCGTTTAGGTCTGGGCGAAGACCCGCAAGCCAAGCGCGTGGTGCTGTATCACGCGATATTGCTGCTCACGCGATTCCGACAATACGAATCCGCCCTGCAGGTGCTGGAGAAGGTCTTGAAGGCAGGCGAGGCCGGACCCGCCGTGATTGAGGCCGCCGGGCTGGCCGGGCTGCGGAGGCCTATCTTGCCGGAAGATCTGCCGCCCGCCGACCAGGACCTTGTCGATAAGGCCGGGCGGGCGGTCTGCGCGGTGGCCGCGAAACAGCCCGCGGAGGCGCAAAAGTACTTCGCGGAGTTGCTGGCCGCCTATCCGAAGGCGCCCAACGTCCACTATCTCTACGGATCGTTCCTGTTGTCGGGCGATGAGGATGCGGGCCTGCGCGAATTTCAGAAGGAACTGGATCTGAACCCGAAACATACGGAGGCCCTCGTGAACATCGCCCTGGCGTACGAGATACGCGGCGATTCCGAAAAAGCGATATCGTATGCGCAACGCGCAGTCGAGGCGGATCCTAGTTACTATGCGGCCCACGGTATCCTTGGCAGGCTGCTGGCCAATGCGGGCGAGGCGGAGAAGGGAATCAAAGAGCTCGAGATCGCCAGACAACAGGCTCCGGACAGCTACCAGGTCCACTTCGCGTTGGCGGCCGCCTATGCCATCGCGGGCAGGAAAGACGATGCCGCCCGGGAGCGCGCCGCGTTTGTGCGGCTGAAACAGTTGGCCGACGACACCATGGGCCAGTGATGTCACAGGTCCGCGATCATCGAACCGCGGCCGCACCCGCCTCGGCTACCGCATGGTCTTGCTCGCCCGAGCCGCCGCTGACGCCGATCGCCCCCACTACTTTTCCGTCTTCTTTGAGAGGTATTCCCCCGGCAAAGATCATGATTCGTCCATGATTCGAAGCATGAATGCCGAAGAACTGCGCCCCGGATTGAGAGTGGGGAGCGAGATCTTTGGTTGCGATATCGAAGGCGCGCGACGTGAAAGCCTTGTTGATGGAAATATCTATACTGCCGATCCAGGCCCCGTCCATACGAACATGCGCGATCAGATTCCCGCCCGCGTCGACTACGGCGATATTCATCGGTTGCCCGATTTCCTCCGCCTTTCGCTCTGCCGCGACGATCACTCTACGCGCTGTCTCCAGATTGATCATGTTTAAAGTTCTCCATCACGCATGGAATCACAAACGCCTTGGCGAGTCAAGTCGCCTCGTCCGACCCGCCGATGGGCGCTTGACACCACCGTGGTTTTCTGATTACATAACCCTCGCAAATGAATTGCTGTCGAGGAGGGCGGCGTTTATGGCTTCTAACCGAGGTGTGGCTTACATGGGGCGCGGCAAGGTCGAGGTCCAGTCCATCGACTTTCCCACACTGGCGCTAGGCTCGCGCAAGTGCGATCACGGCGTCATCCTCAAAATCGTGTGCACCAATATTTGCGGCAGCGATCAGCACATGGTACGCGGCCGTACGACCGCGCCCATGGGACTGATTTTGGGGCACGAGATTACGGGTGAAGTGATCGAGGCCGGGCGCGACGTGGAGTTCGTCAAGGTCGGCGACCTGGTTTCCGTGCCATTCAACATCGCCTGCGGCCGCTGCCGCAACTGCAAGGAGGGTAAGACCGGTATCTGTCTGCGCGTGAATCCGGCGCGGCCGGGAGCGGCTTACGGCTACGTCGATATGGGCGGCTGGATCGGAGGGCAGGCGGAGTATGTGATGGCGCCTTACGCCGATTTCAATCTGTTGCGGCTGCCTGACAAAGCGCGGGCCATGGCAAAGATTAAAGACCTTACGCTGCTGTCCGACATCATTCCAACCGGCTATCACGGCGCCGTATCGGCCGGCGTGGGGCCGGGCTCCATCGTTTACGTCGCGGGCGCCGGTCCGGTAGGCCTCGCGTGCGCGGCCTGCTGCCAGTTGCTCGGCGCGGCGTGCGTGATCGTGGGCGACATGATTCCCGAGCGGCTCTCGCAAGCGAAGAGTTTCGGCTGCGAGGTCGTCGACCTGCGCAAGGACGCCACGCTCGCCGCGCAGATCGAGCAGATCGTAGGCATTCCGGAAGTCGAGTGCGCGGTCGATTGCGTCGGCTTCGAGGCCCGCGGTCACGGCCAGGAGACCGTTGTGGAGCGGCCCGCTACGGTGCTGAATTCGGTCATGTCCGTCACCCAGGCGGGAGGCAGGATCGGCATTCCGGGTCTGTATGTGACCGACGACCCGGGCGGCGTGGATGAAGCCGCCAAGACTGGTAATCTGAGCATTCGCATCGGGCTCGGCTGGGCGAAGTCGCATGTCTTTACTACGGGCCAGTGTCCTGTGATGCGCTATCATCGGCCGCTCATGCACGCCATTCTCTACGAGAAGTTCCACCCCGCTAAAGCCGTCAACGTCACGGTGATTTCACTCGACGAAGCGCCCCAGGGCTACCAGGATTTCGATAAGGGCGCAGCGAAGAAGTTCGTGATCGATCCGCACAAAATGGTAGCGTAGCGCTTGCTTAACCGTTTTGTCATGGCCTCCGATGACGCAATTGTCAGGCTCGCGAGCAAATCGACGCCGCGCGGAAGTCTGAGCCGTCCTTGGTCACCGCGGAAGAGGTCGTCTCGCTGCGCCGTCAAGGCGCCTGCCGGCTTCACCAGATCTGCGCGTCTCATCTTTGAACAACAGGCTGTCGGACTCGGCGCTCGATCTTTCGCCACCCGCGTATGCTCCGGATATGTTCCGCGAGTCCGCCGTGAACTTCATCCAGATGAGCTCCCAAGGGCGCGAGATACAGATCGCGTTCCAGGCCACTCCCCACCTCTTTTCTACGGAGAAGTTTCCCGCCCCGTACGTGCTGGATGGCGAAGTACGCACGTACGACCAGAGGATGCTCGAGCGCTTCGAGATTCGGAGCCACCTGCTATTCTTCTGCCTGAATGAGAACGGCGCTGCCTGGCGCTTCTTTGACTGGCGCGGCGGCCGCACCGCGCCGGTCGACCGCGACCTGCTGGCGATCTGATAGTAGGGCTTGTCTGAACGATTGCATCGCGCTCACACCGGCAGCTTCATTCGTCTGCGCGCTTGCCAACCAAATCAGCGGGCGCTGGACAGCCACAGCTTGATCGGCTGATACAGCAAGTAGATCGCTCCGGCCGCCAACCAGATCGTCGAGCTGACGGAGAACGCGCGCGCGGTGATGCGCACCTCGGGCGTGCGGTCTAACTGCAGCAACGGACCTCTTTCGTTCGCAGCCGTCCGGTCGTACAGAAACAGCGGAGCTGCCGCATAGAGCGCAAATACAGGGAACCAGGTTCCCGTGACGACCACATTCGCCTGCTCGAACTTCCCGCTCTGCCAAAGGAAGCCGAGGGATTTGACCACTTCTGAAATCGCGAATGCCGCCAACGCGAAATGGCGGATCGCGAGGGCCCGTCCGGCGGACCGCAAGCCCATCATCAAATCGCGCGAGCGCTGAATGGCAGCCCTCCCCGATAGCTTTTCAACCACGCAAATCACCGGCCACAGGCAATCGCCGACGACCCAACCGGGCCCGAAGAACCACAGAGATCGGGCCTGCGTGAACACCAGGACCGGCATCGCCCTAACCAGCTTCCAGAAGACCCGGAACGATAGGAACTTCCTCACGCGGGCTTGTTCGTCCAGCGCGATGAGCGCCGCGGCGGCGCGCAGTAAGTTGTCGGAAAAAATGAAAAGAATAGCCGCTGCCAGCGGGACCAGCACTATGCGCAGAGCGGCAACCGGCAACAGTTTCCGGCTGAATGAGACCAGCAGGGCCGCAATCGTCAACACGACCGTGTAGATGGGCAACAGCAAAAGAGCATATGCCGCGAGATGTTGCAGCAGAAATGCTTTCGATCTCCGCAGTGCGAGAAATTCGGCGTCCACGGCATTATGGAACCGCCGTGTAAACGCTATTGCGGAGGCCGGGCGGTCCGCGGGACTGCGCGCGAGTCCGGCGAGGATCGCGTCCGATACGTCGCGCGGAATCTTGCGGACGCTCGCGGGCGGCGGCGGACTGCCAGTCCGGTGAAATTCGAACAACTCGCTGGTCTTTCCGGTAAAGGGCAGTTCGCCGCAAACCAGGGAGTAGGCCACTACGGCCAAACTATAGATGTCGGAACGGAAATCGATTTCATGCCCCAGCGCTTGCTCCGGCGACATATACGCGGGGGTTCCGATCAAGCTGCCCGGCATGGTTTGCGCGCCCGCGCTGCCGTCGAGCGATCCGGAGGACTGGCCGGACGGAGCTGGCGCCATAGCGGCGGTCTCGGTCTCCTCGGCTCGCCTGCGGACGTCCCCCGGCCGGAGATCGGGCCGCATGTCGATCGTGACCGTTTCCAATTCGCCACCGGGCATCATGGGCGGGGGAATGCCCGTTTTCGGGGCGCTTTCCTCCGGCATCTCTTGCAAGCGCGGAGCCCATTCGCCGAGCAAATTCACCTTGGCTACACCGAAGTCGAGCACTTTCACCGTGTATCCGCCGCGGCCGTTTGGCTCCAGCCAGATGTTGTCGGGCTTCAGATCGCGATGGACGATTCCATGCCGGTGGGCCTCCGCGAGCGCCAGTCCAATCTGGTCCAGAAGGTCCGCGACCATCGGCAGCGCGATCCGCGGATTGGCTTTCTGGAAATCCGAAAGCGTCTGCCCGTCGAGAAACTCCATCACCAGGTAGGGCATGTCGCCGCTGGCGGCTTTCGCGATTCCGAAATCCGTAACATTGACGATGTTCGGATGGCGCAGCCGGCCGCATGCCTGCGCTTCGCGCTGGAAACGGGCGAGAAACTGCGGTTCCGCCGCCCACCTGGGAGCGATCACTTTGACCGCGACGACGCGAGTCGTTCCGAGATGCGTCGCCAGGTAGACATTACCCATTCCGCCCGCGCCGAGCTGCTTGTCGATACGGTACTTGGCGTCCAGGATTTCGCCGATCATTGAGTGATCCAAAGGTCCAGCCGCCATCATAACAATCGCCGGATCGCCACGCAGCCCGCCGCGGGCTCGACGGTCCCGCCGGCGAGAGCCTGCCGCGGTTGGCGGTGAAATGACGATTTCAAAGCCAGGCCTCGCGACGAGACGCTAACCTTTGGCAGCCTGTTCTTCCGATAATCATTATGTAATGCTCACTTTGTGCAACGGATTTCGGTACTTGTCAGTGTCGTACTCGTGGCCGCGCTGACGTTTATCGTGAGCGCCCTGGCGTTTGTCGTGGCAACCCGTTTGTTTCCTCCTAAGGCCTCGCCAGAAGCTGGTAAGGACGACGCAAAGAACGCCGAGGTCACACCGGCTGATGCTACGCGACAGGCGGGCTGAGTTCCGGTTGCGGGCGCCGGCGGGCGCGCGGGAACTAATATGATCCGCGCGGACAGCGCTGTCACTGCCGCCGCCAGCACTGTCACCCGAGGAGAATACCTTCGGATAGCCTGTCACGCCATATCTCTAGTGTTTTCAGAGTCTATCCGATGGGATCGTTTTGGTACGCTTCGTGCTCCTAACCGCGTGATCGCCGCGGAGCACCGCGCGTAGACGATTCCTGGTAGGTCGGGCCCGCATGACCTAGGGTGAATACCCCATGAAAACCAGGGACCGGCTCCTCGTTCCCGGGGTCGATAGAATGGAGACCGACAGGGGTGAACGGTTTTGGATGGTAGTGACGTGTTACAAAAGGTCGGCAAGCTAAAGGAGAACCTCGACCGGCTCGGTGGGGGCGACAAGGACTTCGTTAGCAAAGTGATAGGTCTGCTCGAGACAGGCGGAGTGGTGAAGCGCGATCAAATTCTGCGAATCATGGATTTGCACGTTGCCGGCGAACCGGCGCCCGAGAAGTCCCCAGATGCAAGAATCTGGACTCACGATATGTCGTGAATTCGCCTCTTCGATTCGCCCCCGTGCGATGTAGCGAGTGTCGTGCAGGCCGGCGAGACGAGCGTAGCAGCCAAGTCGACACTCTCTGGTTCAAGCCGGAGTTGCTTGAGCTCGTCAACCGCGCTCCCGACAGAGATTCAGTTGCGCGGGTCTTCGTACACTCGCAGACGCGACCGGCAACCGGATCGCGAGGTCAGGCAAGCCTCCGCGGTGGAGGGCTTGGCGCTGCAGTATCCCGGCCTGCCGCGCGCCGCGCCGCGCCAACACAAAGTGCGGCTTAGGCCAGGGCCGCTTTGTATAAAGCGATGAGTTTGGCCCAAGCGCGCTCAGCGTCGGGCTTGTTGTAGATCGGTGTGCCATTCTGTGCGGGCATATCCGGCATGCACCAGCCGTGCAGGGCTCCGGCATACACCTCGATTTCAGCGGGAACTTTGGCGGCGGCAAAAGCTTCCTTCAGCTTGTCCTTGGCATCCGGTTGACGCGCATCGTCGTTGGACGCCACGCCGAAATACATACGGGTCGTTATCTTGGGCGCGAGCAGGTGCGGGCTATCGGGTTTGTCGGTCACCAGGCCGCCACCGTGGAACGACGCGCCCGCGCCTATGCGGTCGGGCAGTGCCGCGGCGGTCCTCATCACCAGCGCTCCGCCCATGCAGTAACCCTGGGTCCCCATCTTCTTTGCCTTGTTCACTTCGTTTTGCGCGTCGAGGAAGGCAACGTAAGCGGCGGCATCTTTCTCCGCGTTGCCGGCCGCGTTCACCGACGCCATCAGCGGCCGGAGCTTGGCCATGTCCGCCGGATTCTGAAAGCTAAAATTGGAGGCATCCGTGAAAGGAGCTTTGGATATGCGATAGAAAGGGTTGGGCGCCAAGACCGAATACCCCTCAGCCGCCAGGCGTTTGGCCATATCGCGCACCGCGGGCCGCAAACCGAATGCGTCGGGCCAGATCAGCACGCCCGGATAGGAACCGGTCTCCAGGCGGATGAACGCGGCATCGCACGTTCCATCGGGAGTCTTGATCTCGACGTCGGTCTCGACCACCGCAGGGCCCGCCGACGCTGAGAGCGCTACAAAGTCGCGCCGTGTGTTCATCCCATCTTCGGGCATGCCTGTCTCCTTCAAGGAATGTATCACTTTTGATTTGGTTGTGGGGCAGGATGGTATCCGAACCCTATGGGTAGAGCGATCTCGGCCGGAAAGCGCCGTTAACCGGAAATTCAGGTGGATCCCATCGCAGTTTTCCAGGATATCTTCACCAAATACTTCTGAATTAGGATGCGTTTTCAGTGATTTATAGACCACAAGCCGGGATTCCATTAACCAATGGTACTGATGCATTTCATGGTTTGCATATCCGATAATATTGATCGGCAATGGACGCACGGCAAGACAATGGAACCCGAGAGAAACGGATGGAGTGACATGCAAAGGCCCAGCGAAGGAAGTGGCATCATGGTGGTGGACGATCAACCCGCCAACCTGAAGCTGATGGAGGATATGTTGCGGCGGCAAGGCTATGCCGTGCGTTCCTTTCCGCGCGGCCGCCTCGCCCTGGCAGCCGCCGCCGAAGAACCGCCGGATCTGATTCTGCTGGACATCGACATGCCGGAGATGAACGGCTTTGAAGTTTGCAAACGGCTGAAATCCGACAACAAACTCGCCTCAATTCCGGTGATTTTTCTCAGCGCCCTGAATGAAGCCGAAGACAAAGTGCATGCTTTCCGATGCGGCGGGCTGGACTACATCACGAAGCCCTTCCGATTTGAAGAAGTGCAAGCGCGGGTCGCGACGCATTTACACATACACCATCTTCGAAGATCGTTGCAGGTGCATAACGACCAGTTGGAAGAGGCCGTCCGCCGCCGCACGCGCGAAATCGAAGAATCGCGGCTCGAAATTCTGTGCCGCCTGGCGATCGCGGCCGAATATCGGGACGACAGCACCGGCAAACACACGGAACGCGTTGGACGGACCGCGGCCATGCTGGCGCAAGAGCTGCAGATGCCGGACCTTCAGGTGAGAATGATACGGTTGGCGGCGCCGTTGCACGATGTCGGCAAGATCGGGGTTCCGGATCGAATCCTGCTCAAGAAAGGTAAGCTCACCGTCGGTGAATTCGAGGTGGTCAAAAAACACGTGCTGATTGGCGCCAAAATACTGTCGGGGAGCCAGTCTCCGCTCTTACAGATGGCCGAGACAATCGCTCTCTATCACCATGAGTGTTGGGATGGAACCGGCTATTCCGCGGGCCTGGCGGCGGAACGGATTCCTTTGCCGGCCAGAGTCGTAGCGGTCGCCGACATCTTCGATGCCTTGACCCATGCACGGTGCTATAAACGCGCGTGGCCGGTTGACGAGGCCATGCGGGAGATCTGGTCGCAGCGCGGCCGGCGTTTGGATGCCATGATCGTGGGCGCGCTTCACAAATTGGTTTCCAGCGGCAGGCTGCCTGTTGACGACCGCGGCGATTGCCAGATAGTGAAACAGGTTGACGGCAATTTCCAGCAGGCCGAACTCTCGATCTAACGCGACACGGCCGAATCAGGAGTTCCACCGCGGCGCAATTAGTGGCATAATTTCAATGGCCGTGCGCATGAATTCGCCGGGCTTTTGGTCAAGCCGGCGAACTTGGCGAACCGCCCAGGCAGTCGGCATCGGCTGAGCGTCCTTCACAAATGGACAGCCTTGAGAATCCGCCGCGCGAAAGTCCGGACTCGTTTCGGTCCTTCGCGCTCCGCTACGGCTGCGCCCTGGCCAGCGTTGCGCTCGCAACATGGGTGCGGGTTCTGCTCGACCCGGTCCTCGGCGACCGGGCTGCTTTTGCCACATTGTTCTTCGCCGTCCTGCTGACCGCCTGGTATGGGGGCATCCGGCCCGCATTGGTGGCGGCTATCCTCGGTGTGTTTTTCGCGGATTATTTCCTCGTCGATCCGCGCGGCAGCTTCGGGTTCAAAGGCGCGGTTCAATACGTGGAACTGGCGCTCTACATTGGCGCCAGCGTCGGCATCGCCCTGCTTGGCGGAGCCATGCAGGCCGCGTGCTCAAGCAGCGTTCGAAGACTCCGGCAGGCCCGGGATGCGCTCGCGCAATCCGAGGAACGCTTGCTCCTCACGCTGCGTTCCTCGGGTGTCGCCGTGTGGAGCTGGGACATCGCGGCGAATAGCGTCGAGGCGGATGAGAATTGCTCGGTCCAATTCGGCTTTCCGATCGGCCAGTTTCCAAAAACCGTGGAGGGATTTGCTGCGTGCATGCACCCGGATGACCGCGAGCGCGTCCTGCAAGAGGCCGCCGCTTCGATCGAACACGGCGCGGAATACAAAACGGAATTCCGGATCGTGCGGCCGGAAGGCGCCGTCCGGAACCTGGTTACCAGCGGAAAGGTCTATTACAGCGAAACCGGGCGGCCACAGCGGCTCACCGGCGTCTCCTGGGACGTGACCGAACGCCGGCAGGCCGAGCAAAATCTGCAGGCCACCGCTAAACGCCTGGTGGCGGAGGGAAAGTTCCGGGAGCTGCTGGAAGCCGCGCCGGATGCCGTGGTGGTGGTGAATCGAGAGGGGAAAATCGTCCTGGTCAACGCGCAGGTGGAGAAGCTGTTTGGATACCTGCGGGAAGAGATGTTGGGGCAGACCGTTGAGATGTTGGTGCCGGAAGGCTTCCGGAACAAACATCCGGCGTACCGCGCGGAATTTTTCGCCGACCCTCGGGTGCGGCCCATGGGGGCTGGTGTCGAACTATACGCGCGGCGCAAGGACGGCGCGGAATTCCCCGTTGAGATCAGCCTCAGCCCTCTCGAAACCGAGGAAGGCCCGCTGGTTTCGAGCACCATTCGAGACATCACCGAACGCAAGCGCGTGGAACGGGGCCGGGAGCAACTTGCCTCCATCGTGGACTACTCGGATGACGCCATCATCGGCAAGTCGCTGGAGGGAATTATCGTCAACTGGAACAAAGGCGCGGAGCGCCTTTACGGGTACTCGGCCGAAGAGGCCATGGGCAGGCCGATCTCCATGCTGCTTCCACCCGACCGCCCGGACGAGTTGCAGGACATCATATCGAAGCTCCAGCAGGGAGAAATAGTCAATGAGGAGACCGTACGGCGGCGAAAGGACGGCACGTTAATCGACGTCGCACTCACCGTTTCTCCCATCAAGAATTCCCGCGGCCAGGTTACCGCGGCCTCCGCGATCGCGCGCGACATCAGCGAGCGGAAGCGCGCGGATGCGAAGTTCCGGGGGCTGCTGGAAGCCGCGCCGGATGCCGTAGTGGTGGTGAATCGAGAGGGGAAAATCGTCCTGGTCAATACCCAGGTGGAGAAGCTGTTTGGATACCTGCGGGAAGAGCTGCTGGGGCAGTCCATTGAGATGCTGGTGCCGGAACGCTTCCGGGATAAGCATCCCGGGCTCCGCGCGGGTTTTTTCGTCGACCCCCGGGTGCGGGCCATGGGGGCTGGCGTGGAGGTATACGGGCTGCGCAAGGATGGAACCGAGTTCCCGACCGAGATCAGCCTCAGCCCGCTGGAGACCGAGGAAGGCGTGCTGGTTTCGAGCGCCATTCGCGACATCACCAGGCGCCGCGCAGTTGAAGATGAGTTGCGTAACAGCCGCGCCGTATTGCAGGGGCTCTTCGAGTCGCTGCCCGGCCTCTTCCTGATCCTCGCATCCGACCTAAAGATCGTCTCTGTGAGCGACGCCTACCTTGAAGCTACCATGACCAAGCGCGAGGACCTGATCGGCCGCGGCATTTTTGAGGCTTTTCCGGACAACCCCGACGACCGTGGCGCTACCGGCGTCTCCAACTTGCGGGCATCCTTAGACCGTGTGCGCCAGACCGCCGCCCCCGACACCATGGCCATCCAGAAATACGACATCCGCGGGCCTGACGGCGTCTTTGAGGAGCGTTATTGGAGCCCGATCAACTCCGCTGTGCTCGGGGCGGACCGCCGCATCGAGTATTTCATTCATCGCGTGGAGGACGTGACCGAGTTCGTGCGGAACAAATCGCAGCCCGGGAGCAAAGCCATCGGGCCGCTCAACCGCGTGGAGCAGATGGAGGCCGAGATTTTCCATAACTCGCAGCAGTTGCAGGCCGCCAACCGGCAGCTTCACGACGCCAATGCGCAATTGCTGCAGGCCAAGGTGGACGCGGAGGCTGCCAACCGCGCCAAGAGCACGTTTCTGTCGACCATGTCTCATGAAATCCGTACCCCGATGAACGCCATTCTCGGTTACGCCCAGTTGATGTTGCGGGATCCGGACCTGGGACCGGACGCGAAAGCGAATCTCAAGATCGTCGGCCGCAGCGGCGAGCATCTGCTAGCCCTCATAAATGACGTTCTGGACATGTCCAAGATCGAGGCCGGCCGCACGGAACTCAATCCAACGACGTTCAACCTCCCCAGGCTGTTGGACGATCTGGCAGCCATGTTCCGCTTGCGGGCCGGGGCGAAGGCGCTTCGATTCGAAATGACGGTCGATGGGGAAGCCGCGCCGTACGTTGTGGCGGACGAAGGGAAGATACGTCAAGTGCTGATCAACCTTCTCGGAAACGCAGTCAAGTTCACCCAGCTTGGCCATATCGGGCTGCACGTCACTTTGGAGCAAAGGGAAGCCGATCGGCTATGGCTGTCGGCCCGCGTCGAAGATACGGGTTCAGGCGTTACGAATGAGGAGCAAAAGAAGTTGTTCGAGCCGTTCAGCCAAATCAGGAGCGGTCCCGACAGCCTGAAGGGGACCGGCTTGGGGCTGGCCATCAGCCGCAAATACGCGCGCCTGATGGGAGGCGATATCGGGATTACCAGCAACCCGGGCAGCGGTTCGGTGTTCCGGTTCGAGATCCCCATAGAGCGCGGCGACGCGGGAGTAGCCTTGAAACGAATCGCCGCTCGCCGCGTCATTGCCATACGCACGGGGCAGGAAGCTCCTAAGGTTCTGGTAGTCGACGATCACGCGGAGAACCGGGATTGGCTGATGAAACTGCTAAATTCCATTGGCTTCCCGGTACGGGGCGCCGACAACGGCGAGGCCGCCATCCGAAGCTGGGAGGATTGGAAGCCACGGTTGATCCTGATGGACCTGCATATGCCCGTCATGGATGGGCTGGAGGCGACTCGAAGAATAAAGGGAAATCCGCGAGGACCCGAAACCATCGTCGTTGCCCTGACAGCTTCGGCCATGGATGACGACCGGCGAACGGTAGCTCAGAGCGGCGCCGATGGTTTCGTCGCGAAGCCCTGCAGCGAGGACGAACTGCTCGAAACGATCCGCGTTCTCCTGGACATTGTCTATGATTACGAGGAAACCAGCGAAGCCGAAGACCAACCTGCTGCGGGGACGCCGGCCCTGAGCACAGAAAAGCTCATGCACCTGCCGCGGGAGCTAATCCAAGAAATCCGTATTGCGGTTCTGGCCGGCAATAAGGGGCTCTTGGATGAGTTGATCCTCAAGGTGGCTGAGAGTGGAGATGCCGAATCCGCACACGCCCTACAGGAGCTTGCCGACAGGTACGAATACGATGTCCTGACGCGATTGCTGGAGGAAACCAGCCGCCGCTGACGGAGCAGCGCCGATCAATGTTTGGGCAACGCCCACTTCACCCCCGCCACGAAGTTCAGCTTTGGCGCTGGATATCCCAAGACTTCCTCGTAGGACTGGTTAAGCGCGTTGCGCAGGTTCCCATAGGCGGTCAGTCCCCCGGTTAACCGGAAATTCAGGTTGATCCCCATATCCACGAAACCGTGGCTGGGGTAGAGGCCCGCCGACGCGCCATAAGTCGGATCCACGTCCAGGTCGGAGCCGCGAAAGTAACCGGTCACATTCGCCGATACTCGTCCACGGCTGAAGGTTGAGACGAACGAGCCGGAATTCGCGGGCCGCCGGATGAGTTCCTGTCCCACGGAAAAAGGAATCGGCGCGAGGCCCGTGGAACCATTCAGCGATAACACCTCCGAATCCAGATAAGTGTAAGATGCCGCCAGCGACATCCAGCGCGCCGGGCGGTAACGTCCCGATAGTTCCGCGCCCTGCGCCCGCGCGTTCGACAAGTTGTCGGTTTGATAGGAGCTCAGCACCGCCAGGTTGCCGCCCAGCGAGACGATCAGATCGTAGAACCGGTTGTAGAAATAAGTCGCGTCCAACGACAGCTTGCCGCCGAAGGCGCGCTGCTCCACGCCGAAGTCGAAGCTGGCCGTGCGCTCGGGTTTCAGCGCCGGATTGTTGGTGAACGCGAGTTCCAGCCCGGCTGGCGGCCGGATCCCCGTGCCGAACGAGCTGTGCAATCGCAGGCTCCCGAGCGCCCCTGCGTGCTCCGTGCGCAGCAAATAAGTGGCCGCCAGCTTCGGGTTGACCTTGGCGACGGTGTTCGCCGGGAATGCCGGCCGGCCATCGGCAAGATCCTCCGCGATGAACGGCGAGTCGATGATCTCCCCCCGCACGCCCGCATTGAAGAAGAACCGGCTGCCCACTTGAAAACGATTCTCCCAATAGATGCCCGCGTCGTCCCGCTTGATCGTGAATGGATTGTTGTCGTCGCCGGTAATGTAAGTGTTCTTCACTTCTTCGCGCGCCAGACTGACGCCGAACGCCGCCGTGTACCAGGGCGCGATGCTGACGATGCTGCGCGTCTCGAACTGGCCGCGCAAATCTTTTTCGAAGCTGAACCCGTAGGGGCTGGTGTAGCCGCTATTCTCCAGGAAGAAACTCGCAAACGTTTCCTGGCGAAACCGCGGCGAGAAATCGATCTGATGGTGCACGAAGTAATCGGAGAAATCGTTCTTGTCGCGGCTGATGGTGTCGATACCCGGGAAATCGTTCCCCGGATCGGAACCGTACGCGCCGGGGTCGCCCACGTCGTTGGCATTGTAGTCGCCGCCGAACGACAGGCTTTGCGTACCGAACGAGCGCGTGACGTGCAGCGCCACGTTGTCATTGCGGTAGTCGCTGTTGGCCACCGGACCGTTGTCCTCAAGCTGCGAAGCGAAAACCGCCACGCCGAATCCCGCCAGTGTTCCGGTGACGCCGATGCCGAAGCGGTGCTCCTGATAGGTGCCCCCCTCGGCGAGCACCTCGACCTGCGGCGCATCGGTCGCCGCGCGCGTCACGAAATTCACCACGCCGCTATTAGCATAAGCCCCGTAGACCGAGGATTGCGCCCCTTCGATCACCTCCACGCGCTCCAGCCAATCCGTGGGGATGTGGGCGAAGTCGAAAGCGCCGCCGACGGAATTCACCGGAACTCCGTCGATCTGCACCAGATTGAAATTGTAATCGCCGCCGCGGATGAACATACTGGCTACGCCGCCGGGGCTGCCGGTCTGGCCGATCGTGATCCCGGGCAGGTAACGGAGCAGATCCACGGCCAGCCCTTCGTTGCGTTCAGCGATCTCCTCGCGCGGCACGATGGCGATGCTGCTGCCCTGCTCGGTAAGCGGCACATCCATCGCCGACCCCGCTACCCGCACCGAATCCACTTGCGGCGCGATATTCAATTGCACGGTGAGCGGCTCCGGGGCGGGCGTGGCGGCCAGCGGGATGCTCTTCGTCTCGAAACCGGGCGCGGTGATGGCGAGATGCATCCCGCCGGTTTCGGAAAGCTTCAGCGTGAAACCGCCGGCCTGGTCCGTGGTGGTTTGCCGGTCTACACCCAACCGGTTGACGGCGGATACCTGTGCGCCCGCGATGGCGGCACCGGATGGGTCCAGCACAGTTCCGTGAATGGTGAACGACGTTGCGGCGGCCGCGGGCAATAGCCCGAGCCATAAGACAAGAAAGCGCATTGTTGGCTCCTCCCTCGAGAGCCGCAATTACGGAGTCTTGCCGGTCGGTCTCCTGACTTGCGCTTCCACGGGCCGGTCAGCCTTCCCATCCGTTCGGGACAGTGGCTTACGTTGACCGGTCCTCCACGCTTACAGTGGCGGGGCCGTGCTGGATTTGCACCAGCTTCCCATAAAACACCGGCAGTTCTGCGAAACGAGTTCAGGGTAACCGCAAACGGGGAGGGTTGTCAATCGCGATTAGAGCGCCATCAACTGCCGCAAGCCGCCGCGCACCTGTTCCCGATCGGCCGCGCTCAAGCGCCCGGTGCGCTTTTGGATCAGGCGGTTGTCGATCGTAAACAGCTTCATGCGTACAATGCACTCCTCCGGCAGGCCCGCCTCGACATTTTGGATCCTGAAATCGCCCGGCCAAGTCGATTGCTTCGCCTTGGTGATCTGGGCCATCAGGGAATGGCCGGAGCCATGATTGAATGCTTGCGAACTGAGCACCAGCGCCGGCCGCCGTTTGCTTGCGGGAGAATCGGCAAAAGGAAAGGGGACAACTACGACGTCCCACGCATCACAGGTCACCGAAGGCCTCTTCGTCTTCGGGGGAGTTCCACTCGTCCGCAACAGTTGCGGAAAGAGCGCGGTGCCACCCAGCGTCAAAAGGTTCCATCTTGCGGACCACCACCAGCCCGTCCTCCTGGAACTCGTAGGCGATCACGTCGCCCGCCCGCACCTGCAAACGCTCCCGGACTTCCTTCGGAATGGTGACCTGCCCCTTCGTGGTGACCTTGCTGGCTTGCATTCTTGCGGCAGTGCCTTGCATCCTTACCTCCTTATCGTCCTACAATCCTACATCAAGGATAGCACACCTCCGCCCCCGCGCTAATGCCCCCCACCCAAACCCAAACCAAGCTGAACGCGGATCGCGCGTTCCACGGCGAGCAGGTCCCCCCGCGCAAGATCGCCCAGTTTGGACTTCAACCGCTGCTTGCCAACCGTGGCGATCTGGTCAGCCATAGCTTTTCGCGGCTCTCCGTTCAAATCGATGCCTGCCTCGCAGGGATAGATCCGGGCAACGTTGCTGGTGATGGGGACGACCTGGACCCGGTTCAGACTTCGGTTGGATGCGTCGTTGCTGACAATCACCGCCGGGCGCGTCTTCTGGATTTCGCCGCCCAGCGAAGGGTCAAAATCAATCCACCAGACCTCACCGCGCAGCATCGGGCCGGTCCCCCGCTACATCGCCGATGACGCCTTCCGACCATTCGTGGGCGGCTCGCTCGCGTTCCTCGTCGCTTGCCATTTCGCGGTATGCAGCCTCAATGTCTTGAGGCACCACGTGCGGGCGGGCCAGCCTTTCGATGAATTGCCCGATCCGCCGCCGGCCCACGGTACGATGCAGGCCCTGGTAGACTTCGTCGCTGACCATTATCGTGAGTTTGCGATTCATATCGTCTGTACGTATTGTACACGTATAGCGGCCGGAATCGCAATTCTTAAAAAATTAGTTGACAGCTTGCCCCAGTTCATTGTAAAACTGAAGTAGAGCAATTCTTAATTCGTTAAGAGAATCGCCCATGGCACGCAAACAGTCAGCCACACTCACCGAAGGCGAACTCCCCATCATGGATATCCTCTGGCAAAAGGGTTCCGCCGTGGTGACCGATGTGGTCGGCGCGCTGTCCAATTCGGCCGTAGCCTACAACACAGTACTCACCACGCTCCGCATCCTGGAACGAAAGGGGTATGTTCGGCATACCAAAGAAGGCCGCGCGTTCGTCTATCATCCTGTGGTGCAACGTGGCGAGGCTAGCCGCAAGGCGGTTCGCAATCTGATTACACGATTCTTCCAGGATTCGCCTGAGCTGCTCATTCTAAATGTCTTGGAAGACGAGCAGTTGGACGAAATCGAACTCGCCAGGCTGAAACGCATGATTTCGAGTGAAGCAGGGGGCGCACAGTGAATTGGCTTGAATGGGTAAATGTGGCGGCGGCCGTTGCGGTATCGACCGCGCTCAACAGTGTTTGGCTGGGATTGCTGCTGGCCGCTCTGGCGGCGGGTCTGGTCCGCCTGCTGCCGCGCTCCAATGCCACCACCCGTTACGCGATCTGGTTTACCGCCCTCCTGTTGGCCGTCGCGACACCCGCCATGCTCTTGATTCCCAGGACTGCGCCGGAGGCAGCCATGATGTCCCCAGCGCTGCCAGCCGCGCCGTGGATCGTTCCGGTAACGGCGCAATGGCCGGTATACGCGGTTCTGGCCTGGCTGGCGATCGCCGCGATTCTGTTGGCGCGGGTCGCCTGGAGCTTTATCCACATCCATAGCCTCAAACGCCGGGCCAACCTGATCGGCCGGCGCGGCAACGTCCGGGTGCTCGCCTCGGCGGAAGCCCGGGTACCCATGGCTGCCGGCTTTATGCGCCGCGCCATCGTCTTTCCGAAATCCGTCGTCGACGAGCTCACCCCCGAGGAATTCGAGCAGGTGCTTTGTCACGAAATAGCCCACCTGCATCGCTGGGACGATTGGACGCAGCTCGCGCACGCCATCGCGCACGCCGCGCTCTTCTTCAATCCGGCCATTTATTGGGTCGGACGCCGCCTGAAGATCGAACGCGAAATGGCCTGTGACGATTGGGTGGTTTCGGCCACCGGCGCAGCCCGCCCGTATGCCGCCTGCCTCACGCATCTGCATGAAGTGACGCGCCGCGCAACGGCCCCGCAACTGGCGCCGGGCGCGACTTCCGGCACGCGGTGGCAAATCAGCGCCCGCGTGGAGGCCCTGCTGCGGCCGGATCGCAACGCCACGCCGCGCTTCTCGCGCTCCGGCTGGATGGCGGCCTGCGCCCTGGTAAGCGCCGCGCTGATCGTGGCCGCCCGGACTACGCCGCCGGTTGGAGTCCAGGAAATCCCCCTGGCTACCATGGCATGCACGCATCCGAGCGCCCCCGCGGCGCCGGCTATTGCGCCGGTCACCTGGTTGGCGCCTCGCCGGGAGGCTCCCGCGCGGCCGCGTTTCGTGGCCAGCCGCATGCCCAAATCCGACCTGCCGGCCCCGCCTGCCCTGGCGAATGCTCCCGTAGTGCTGGTCCGCGCATGGCAGGTGGAAGTGTCCCCGACTTACTTCGTGATCGCAGTGGTCTTCATTGAACCGCCGCCGCACGCGCCGCTGAACGGAATTTAAAAGCAACAGATTCTCTCAAACAAAGGACAACAAAATGAAGTTAAACAGAAGCTACGTTACCCTTGCGCTCATGCTCTTCTGCGCGGGGTTATTAACCGCAAACCTGTTGAGCCACACTGGCATCGCCCGCGCGGCGTCCGCAACACCCGCCGCGCTGACCATTCCCAGTCCGGTTCAACTATCCAACTCGTTCACCAAAATCGCCAAGGAATCCGAGCCTTCCGTGGTGCAGATCGTCAGCACCATCGAGGAAAAGCGCGGCAACGCTCGTATGTTCCTCAACGGGCAGCCATCCAACGGCGAGAATCCGTTTGGCGATATGAACCCGTTCGGCAACCTGATGCCTAACATGCCGCAGCAACAGCCGCGGCGCGCCCAGGGCCTCGGCTCCGGCTTCGTCGTGGACCACAACGGCTACATCCTGACCAACAACCACGTCGTCGAGAACGCCGTCCGCATTCAAGTGACGCTGCCCGGCGACAAGACCGAGTATACGGCTAAGCTGGTCGGCACGGATCCCGAGCTGGACCTGGCAGTCCTGAAGATCGACGCCGGCAGGCAGCTCACGCCGGTCCGCATCGGCAACTCCGACGCCATCGAAGTCGGCGACTGGGCCGTGGCCATCGGCTCTCCCTTCGGACTCGACCAGACCATGACCGCCGGCATCATCAGCGCCAAGGGCCGCGATCTCGGCGAGCGCGACCATCAATTGCAGCGCTTCCTCCAGACCGACGCCGCCATCAACCGCGGCAATAGCGGAGGCCCGCTGCTCAATATCAACGGCGATGTAATCGGCATCAACACCATGATCGTCAGCGGCAGCGGCAATTTCGAAGGCATCGGCTTCGCGCTGCCCATCAACCTGGCCGTGAATTCCTACAACCAGATCATCAAGACCGGCAAAGTCTCCCGCGGCGCCATCGGCATTAACTTCGCCCGCGAGGAAAATGCTTCGCTGCTCAAGGCGTACGGCGCATCCAGCGGCGTATTCGTGCAGTCGGTGAACCCCGGCGGACCCGCCGCCAAGGCCGGCATGCAGCCAGCCGATATCATCACCGGCGTCAACGGCCAGCCACTCAAAGACGGCGACCAGCTCGTCCAGACGATTTCGGCGGCGCAGCCCGGGACCTCTGTCAGCCTGAAGGTTCTGCGGGACGGGAAGCCGCTCGAAGTATCCGTGAAGATCGGCGACCGCGCCGAGATCGTGGCCGACAACGGATCCGGCAAGCAGTCTGCCGAAGGCGGGGAAGGCGAAGCCACCCATGCACGGCTGGGCGTCAACGTCCAGACTTTGACTGAATCCGACCGCGAACAGATGGGCCTCAAGACTGGCGGCGTAGTAATCGCCAGCGTGGAGCCCAGCTCGTTTGCCGAAGACATTGGCCTGCAGAAGGGCGATGTCCTGGTCGAGATCAACCGCCAGCACGTAAACTCGGCCGCCGACGTGCGCAACATCATGCAATCGGCCAAGCCGGGCCAAGCCATGGCGTTCAAGCTGATGCGCAATTCCGGCGACAATTGGGTCTCCCTCTTCGCCGCCGGCACCGTGCCGCAGCAGTAGTGTCCCCGTGGGGCGGACCTCCGGGTCTGCCTGGAGTCCGCCCCACAACTTTACCGCCGCACCGCCAGCCCCGGCGTCACCCCCTCCACCAATTCCCCTCCCTTCACCACCAAAGTCCCGTTCACCAGTACATACTGAATCCCTTCCGAATACTGCGCCGGATTCTCGAAAGTCGCCCGATCGATTACCCGCGCCGGATCGAAAACCGCGATATCCGCGTCCGCACCCACTGCGATGCGGCCCTTGCTCCGGATGCCCAGCCGATCCGCCGGCATCGCCGTCATCTTGCGCACCGCGTCCATCAGCGTGAGCACGTGCTGCTCGCGCACGTAGCGGCCCAGCACGCGCGCGTACGTTCCAGCCGCTCTCGGGTGACCTTTGCCATGATCCAGAATGCCGTCGCTCGCAATCATGGTCAGCGGATCGGCGATCGCCAGCCGGACCACCTCCTCCGGAATCGAATGAATGGCCACCATGCCGCCCTGCCGGCGGTAGCGCGCGAAAGACTCGGCGGTGAGCCGCTCGCCCGTCAGCGCCCACTGCAAGTCGCCGAAGCCGATGCCGCCCTCTTTCGCCTGCCAGCCTTCGTCGAAAACCGCCGAACTGATGTCGGTCATGCCCGCGGTGTACGGATACATCTCCGTGGTCACGTCCAATCCGCTGCGCCGCGCGCCTTTGATCATTTGCAGGCACAGCGCTGTTTCCCGCAAGCCCATGCTGGTGATGTGCACCACGTGCAGAGACGCGCCAGTGACGGCCGCATCGGCGATGACTTCCTGCAGCGCGTCGATCACGCCCGGCTCCACCGGCCCGCCGTTCCGGATGTGAACGTAGAGCGCCGTCTTGCGCTCGGCCGCGAGGCCGAACAACTCCAGGATCTCCGCGCGGGTTGCCAGCGGCACGTAAGCGATCCCCATGCCGATGCCCAGCGCGCCGTCATCCAAACCGCGGCGCACCAAGTCGTAGATCTGGCGGACTTCCGCGGGCGTGGCGGCGCCTTTCGCGGCATCCCGCGGCAGCAGCGTGCCGCTATCGTGCATCACATGCATGCGCGCCGGAATGTGGCCAGAAGTAGCGCCGAAATTGACCAGCGCCTGCCCTTCGCGCGCGCGATACCATTCCGGGACCGGCGAAACGCCTACCTCCATTTCGAGCGCGGTGGTCACGCCGTCCCGGGCTTTGAAGCGGTAGTTCTCCGGCGTCTGTCCGTGCGAGTGCAGGTCGATAAAGCCCGGCGCGACCACCAATCCGGAGGCGTCCACCACCGTGCGGCCGCGTAGCGGGGTTTCGGAAATCGCGCCGATCTTCGCGCCGCGAATTCCCACGTAGCGCACGGCATCCAGGCCCGATGCCGGGTCCAGCACGCGGCCGTGCGCCAGGACTACATCGTATTCCTGTCCGTGAGCGGCGGAAGCCAACAGCATTGACAAAAGAACCTGGGAAAACAGAATCGGGATCGCGGTGCGCATGATCTCTCTATAGTATCCGCGCGCAGCCTTCCGCGCCGCGCACGTCCGATCTATCGATCCGCGGCCGGCGTGTATACTAACGGGTGCGCGGCGTTGACCAGGACCATCCATGAATTCACGACTGCTCCGGCGGCTGCGGTTGGCCGGCATTGCGGCGATCGCCGCATGCGCGCTGCTGCTCTGCTGGAACGGCGTGAGCTGGGCGCTGCGGCCCGGATGGTTCCTTTGGAACGACGAACTCGGGAACCTGGTGTGGCTTCTCGATACGCCCTACCGCGCCATACTGCACGTTCTGCCGCTGCAAGTCTACAACGACCGGCCCACCGGAGAGGCGCTGGAGCGGGTCTTGTACCAGATGTTCGGTTTCGATTATAGTCGCCAGCTCGCCTGTTTCCTCTGCTTCCATTTCGCAAACTGCGTGCTGGTGTTCCTGCTGTTACGGCGCCTCGGCGTTGGCCTGGCGATCGGCCTGGCGGGCACGGGCCTCTTCGGGAGCCTCTGCACAACCGCGATAACCGCAACGTACATCGGGGCGTCGTTCGACATCCTCTGCACGTTTTTTCTTCTGGGCAGCATTCTGACCGGACTCGCAAGAACGCGGCTGTGCTGGTATTCCAGCGCGCTTCTGTTCCTGCTGGCCCTGCGCAGCAAGGAGTTTGCGATCGTCATTCCCGTCATTCTGACGTTGCTCCTGCTGAACCGTGAAGGCCCAGCGCCATGGCGGCATGCCGCGACGACCCTTGGGAAACGCCTGTGGCTGCACTATGCGATTCTGGCGATCTTCGGAATCCGGTACCTGTCGTTCGTGCCGCGCATGCGGGACTCCATGCCCCGGCAGCACCCCTACTATCTCGATCCGAGCCTTGGCACGGTCTTGCGATCCTTCGCTCACTACACCGCGCTGATATTCACCCTGGAGGACAGGGGGACCATCACAACTCTCTTTTTACTTGGGTTGATCTTTATCTTCGCCGGCGCCGCACTCATGCCCGAGCGGCGCTGGATTTTCTGCGGGCTTGCCGGCTATTTCCTCACGCTGCTGCCTGCGGCCATGCTTGCGAATATTCGCCAGCCGCTATATGTCTATGGTCCGCAGATATTTCTGATCCTGGCGATCTGCCTATTCCTGGAGAGCCTGCCAACAGCGCTGCCGATCCCGGAGTCCGGACGATGGGTAGCGGTGGTTTGCATTGCCGTGGCGCTTTTGGCGGGCGCATATGCGATCCGGACCAGCGAATACTTTCGTCTCAGGATTGGCTTCTTCCGTGACGTTCGCGAAACATGCGCCCGGACTGCCCGGTCCGCCGCGGCCCAATTGTCCGGCATCGGCACTGGCGCACGCCTGTATATAGCGAGCGGAAACAGCACCCCGTGGTTGATGACCGCCGGCCCCTGCGATTATTTGAAGCTCTGGCGGCGCGACCGTACGATTTCATGCGTGATCATGAAGGCCGAAAAGGACTTACTGGAACTGTACGGCCGCGATGCGGGCGCGGGAGGAAAGTATTTTGTCGACTACCACGAGGATGGCTCATTGCGAATCCGGTTTTTGACGCATAATGGTTATTCACCCCTCGGAAAAATCGATGTCCAAAACCACCGACGCATTTGTCGAACAAAATCGCGGCCGTCTTCTTGACGAACTGAAAGAGTTCCTGCGCATTCCCAGCATCAGCACGCTGCCCGAGCATCGCGGCGATATCGAGCGCGCCGCGGAATTCGTGGCCACCAGCCTGCGCAACGTGGGCATGGAGAATGTCGAAATCATCCCCACCGCCAAGCATCCGCTGGTCTACGCCGATTGGATGCACGCGCCCGGAAAGCCCACCGTGCTGTGCTACGGCCACTACGACGTGCAGCCGGCCGATCCGCTGGAAGAGTGGCACAGCCCGCCGTTCGAGCCGGAGGTACGTGACGGCAACATCTACGGACGCGGCACCGCGGACGACAAAGGCCAGATGTACATGCACGTGAAGGCCATTGAGGCGTTGCGCGCCGCGCACGGCACGCTGCCCATCAATGTGAAGTTTCTGGTGGAAGGCGAAGAGGAGGTGGGCGGTGAATCCATTGCCAAGTATGTGGCGGAAAATCCCGAGAAGCTGAAAGCGGATTGCGCGCTGGTTTCCGATACCGAGCTATTCGCCGACGGCGTCCCCACGCTGTGCATCGGCCTGCGCGGATTGGTCTACATGGAGGTGGAATCCAGCGGTCCCGCGCGCGATCTGCACTCCGGCCTGTACGGGGGCGCCGCGCCGAATCCCATCTTCGGGCTGGTGGAGCTGCTTTCCAAGGTGAAGAACGCCAACGGCGTGATCCAGGTGCCGGGCATCTACGACGATGTGGAAGCGCCCGCGCCCGCCGAGCGCCGAAGCTGGAAGCGGCTGCCCTTCAGCGAAGAAGAATTCCGGCTGAAAGAAGTTGGATCGAGCGAACTCACCGGCGAGCGCAAGCCCTCCGTGCTGGAGCGCGTTTGGGCGCGCCCGACCTTCGAAGTGCACGGCATCGCGGGCGGATTCACTGCCGCGGGCGCCAAGACCGTGATTCCCGCCAAGGCTACCGCCAAGGTGAGCATCCGCCTGGTGCCCAAGCAGGACCCCAACAAGGTGATCGCGGCCTTCCGCGAATTCGTCGAGAAGCACACGCCCAAGGGCATCCATTTCGAGGTGCGCGTGTTGAGTGCCGGACCCGGGCTGGTGGTGAATCCGGACCATCCCGCCATCAAGGTGGCCGCCAAGGCGTTCAGCGACATCCTGGGCAAGAAGACCGTCTTCATCCGCTCGGGCGGATCGATTCCGATCGTGGGCGACTTCGCCACTTACCTGGGCATCCCCACGGTGCTGATGGGCTTCGGCCTGCCGGACGACGGCCTGCACTCGCCCAACGAGAAGTATAATCTGGAAAATTACTACAAGGGCATCATGACCATCGCCCACTTCTTCGAGAAGTACGGTGCGGCGGCCAAGGCGGCAGCGGCGTAAAATGACCATCGTTCTAACGCCGATGTGGAGGAGCCTGTTCAGGAGAGCGTCGAGCGCGGCGAGTAGATCGAATACGACCTGACAACATCCTCCTGCTGCGAAAGACGTGCGTGCATCGCCGCGAAGTTATCGCAAACCCATGAGCCGCTTGCCAGCCTCGCCGGAAAAGGCGATACTGTAAATGCTGGGCACCCCAGCGATTGCGCTGCAAGGCGACGTCCCAGTGACGTATGAAATACGGCAGGGTGAGTATTTTACAAGGAGAGTACTCGCCGGACAACAAAACAGGGAAGACGTTAGCTTAAGGAGCTACGAAATGATCGACAGAGTATATGGAGAGATGGGTGGTCCGCTGTACGGGGCGATGTCGATATCGTGCACCACTATTGCGTGGCTCGAAACGCAACAAGTGGCTCGAAACGCAACAAAAGGAAGATTCCGAATTTGAACTTCAATTCCGCTTCGCCGATTTAGCGCGGAACATGGAAGAATTCATCACCGCGACCGAACGAAACCCGTTAGGCCCATGCCCGCAGGATCTTATTCGGAGGCTTGTGGATTCTGTCGAAACGCTTAACCGTATAACGGAAGCGCTAGTGGAAAAGACGCGCGAAAGACTACCGGGCATTAGTGCTAAGTTCGCGCAGCCACTCGGATCTCTGTTGGGTCAGATAGACGATTTGATTTATCGAATCGAAGACATCCACGAAGCGTGGCAGATTGCTCTAGACCCGGTGCTCGCCGCCCGGCTGGATACCGCTATATCCCAGATCGAGCCGGCGAAGACAGACATGCCGGATTGGCGAGAGTCCCTTGATCTCATTTCGAATTGACGTTTAATTTGCCGGTCTTCGTCTCCGATTACAAAGCGGCCTTGAAGAAGTTTCCGAAGCTTAAAACGGATCTGAAGACATTACTCGAAACCATAGAAACCGATCCTCGCGCTGGCGACCGGATTCCGCGCCAAGGAGCGGACCTATACAAGACCAGGCTTGGCTTAAAGGACAGTTTGGGAAGAGCGGAGGGTACCGCCTCATCTATCAAGTTGACCAGAGCCGGAAGGTAGTGACTTTGGTGGCTTTGTACTTCAAGCCGGAGAGGCCGAAGTTGACCGAGGCGGAGATGCAGGACCGGCTTGACAAGATAGCCGTGCATATCGCTGCGAGCGCGCAGGTTGAACCGCCGCTACCTGACTGATCTTCCATCGCATGGCCTGGAGCAAAGCCGCGGCCTTCCCGCATGTAAATAGGACGAATCGAAGATCTGGTCGCGGATAACGCGGCTCTTTCGTTGAGGTCATGATATGAGCACTTCGGGGACTCGCCTGGTTCCCGCGTTTGGCGCACGGGACACCAACAGAGCGCCCCAACTGGCGCCTCATTGCGGGAGGCGTGGGGATTCACTGGCCGGATCTGGACGAAGACATCAGCGTGGAGGGTCTCCTGGCAGGCCGCCAATCCGGTGAGACGCAGGAGTCTCTACGCCGCTGGCTCCAACTGCGGTAATCGCCCGGCTGACGCGGCGGCGAATTTCATGAGCGCGGCTCCATCTGAAAGTCCGCCCCGCATCGCTATATAATTATCACCGGCACTCCATCGCATGCATCTTCCACGCATCCTCCGCGCGGCAGCCCTACTCGCATTGCCCGGTCTGGCCCATGCGGTGGATTTCGCCACCGAAGTCCATCCCATTCTGGCGGCGCGCTGCGCCCCTTGCCATAGCGGCGCAAAGCCCGCCGCGGGCCTGTCGCTGACCAGCCGCGCGTCCGCGATCGCCGGCGGCGCGAGTGGTCCCGCGATGCTTCCCGGCGATAGCGGCGCCAGCCTGCTGATCCGGAAAGTCTCCGGGCAGAGCGGCGCCATAATGCCGGCTTCCGGCGATCCGCTGACGGCATCCCAAATCGCCACGTTGCGCGCCTGGATCGACGCGGGCGCGGTTTGGCCGGAGGCCGCCCCGATCCCCGCCGGTTGGACCGCCCCCATCGCCCCGCGCCAGCCCGATCTGCCTCCGGGCAGCGAGCCGCATCCCGTCGATCGCTTCATCGCGGCCTACTTCGCCAAGCATGCGATCGCCTTCCCCGCCGTGGCGCCCGATGCGCGGTTCGCGCGGCGCGTCTATTTCGACCTGTGGGGATTGCCCCCGACACCCGCGCAACTGGAAGCCTTCCTGAACGACCGCGATCATGACCAAAGTCCGGGCAAGCGCGCGCTGCTGATCGACGCGCTGCTCGCCGATCAGCAGCCCTACGCGGAAAATTGGATCAGTTGGTGGAACGACTTGCTGCGCAACGACCTGGGCAGCAATTATGCGGGCGAGCGCAAGTCCATCACCGACTGGCTGCTCGGCGCGCTCGAACACAACCTGCCTTACGACAAAATGATCGCCGCCCTGGTGAACCCGGTGGAGAAGAGCGACCCGGACGGCTTCCTGATCGGCGTTAACTGGCGCGGCGATATCAACGCCAGCCAGACCCCTTACATGCAGGCGGCGCAGAACACCGCGCAGATTTTCCTGGGGATCAATCTGAAGTGCGCTTCCTGTCACGACAGTTTCATCAACCGCTACAAGCTGCGCGAGTCGTATGGCATGGCGGCATTGTTCGCGCCCCAGAACCGGCTGGAGTTGGTGCGTTGCGACGTCAAGACCGGCAAATACACCGGGCCGGAACTGCTCTATCCCGAATTGGGCGCGGTGCCCGAGGATGCCCCGCTCGCCGCGCGCCACGCCGCCGCCGCGCGATTCTTCGCCGACGCGCGCAACGGCCGCGTGGCCCGCACCATCGTCAATCGCTACTGGCAAAAGCTGTTCGGGCATGGCTTGGTCGAACCCGTGGACGAAATGGATGGCGAGCCGTGGAACGCCGACCTGCTCGACTGGCTGGCATCCGACTTCACCGCGCACGGCAGCGATCTGAAATATCTGCTGCGGCTGCTGATGACTTCGAAAGCGTATCAACTGCCGGCGGCCGTCAGCTCCGAGCAGCCCGAAAAACCGTACGTGTTTCGCGGCCCCATGGTGCGGCGGCTCTCCGCCGAGGAATTCGCGGATTCGGTGTCGGCGATCACCGGCGAATGGGGACTGGTCGAAAAGGACCCCGAGAAAGGCGCGCCCGCCGTTCCGGGGCGCGACTGGCAGTTCAAGGCCTCGCCGCTGGCCCTGGCGCTGGGCCGCCCCATTCGCGACCAGGTCTACACCACGCGCGACAATCGCCCCACCACTTTTCAGGCGCTGGAACTGGTCAACGGCGCGAGTCTGGAGCACACGCTGCGGCGCGGCGCGCTGCGATTGCTGGGTCAACTGCCCGCCGCGCCGGAGAACTTGTTCGATAGCGGCCGGCTGCGCAGAGGCGCGGTGAATTTCGATATCGACATCTCAGGGCTAAAGCAATTGTGGCTGCTCGAGGAGGATGCCGGCTGCTACGATCCCGCGCGCACCGTGGCGGGCTGGATCCACGCGGAATTATTCGGTCCGCAAGGCGTAAAGGATCTGGCCGATCTTGTGCCCGCCGGGTTTGCGCGCCAGCGGTTGACCGCCAACAAGGAGCCGATCGGAGAGGCGATCGCCATGCCGCCCGGCGGCCATCTGGTGATTCCGCTCGATGGCCTCGGCTACGTGCGGATACGCGGCCGGGTGGCGCTGGACGACCGCTCCACATCCGATGACATCGAAGGATCCGTTCGCTTCTTCATCTTCGGCGCGGAGCCCGACCGCGAGCGTCTGGTGCGCGTCTCGGGTGCGCCGCCGGAGCCCGCGCCGCCGCGCTTAGCGAGAGCCGATGAGGCGGGCGAGCGGCTTTATTTGCAACTTTTCGCGCGAAAGCCGAACTCGCAGGAGGCGCGCATCGTAAAGAACTATTTTGCGGGCGGAAAACCGTCGCCGGCGGCCTTGGAGGATCTTCTGTGGAGTTTATTGCTGCATCCCGAATTTCAATACTTGTATTAGCGAGCTGTAGCACGGCGGCTCTGGCGCAAGATAGTGGTGGAGGCGCCGCGCTCTACCGGAAGCATTGCGCGCAGTGTCACGATAAAGGCTTGGGGCGCGCGCCGCAAATGCTCGCCATGAGTCTATTGACGCCCGAACAGGTCCTGGCGGCGCTCACTACCGGCAAGATGGCGGAGCAGGGCAAGGAGCTCACGCTAGCGGAGTCTCGATCCGTAGCCATGTTCGTCGCTGGCGGTAAGTCATTCGGCTCCGCCGAGGCGCCCAAGCTAGGCGCATGCGCCGAACCCGCGCCGGCTTTCGATAAGCCGTTCTCCGTCCCTTATTGGAACGGCTGGGGCGTGGACGCATCCAATCGCCGCATGCAGCCGGCGGCCATGGCGGGCCTGCGCGCGGACCAGGTGCCGCAATTGAAGCTGAAGTGGGCTTTCGGCTTCCCCGGCTCCACCAAGGCATATGCGCAACCTACCGTGGTGGGCGGGCGCATCTTCGCCGGCAGCGACTCCGGCAAGGTCTATTCGCTCGATGCAGGCACCGGCTGCACCTACTGGATCTTCAAAGCCGATATGGCGGTGCGCAGCGCCATCAGCATCGGGCAGGTGGGTACCAAGTGGGTCGCATATTTCGGAGACCAGCACGCGCAAGCTTATGCGGTGGATGCCGCCACCGGCGCGCTGCTGTGGAAGGTGGGCGTGGAAGAGCATCCCGCCGCCATGATCACCGGCGCTCCGGCGCTCTACGACGGCCGCCTGTATGTGCCGGATTCCTCCTACGAGGAAGTCACCGGCGCGTCGCCCAAATACGAATGCTGCAAGTTCCGCGGGGCAGTGACCGCGCTGAATGCGGCCACCGGCGAGCGGATCTGGAAGAGCTACACCATCGCGGAAGCGCCTCATCCGGTGCGCAAGAACAAGCAGGGCACGCAGCTTTGGGGGCCGTCGGGCGCGGCGGTGTGGTCGTCGCCCACCATCGATCCTAAGAAGCGCGCCGTTTACGTCACTACCGGGGACAGTTACTCGGATCCGCCCGCCAGCACCAGCGACGCGTTTGTGGCCTTCGATATGGACACCGGCAAGCTGCTTTGGTCGCGCCAGTTGACCGCGGGCGATGCCTACATCGTAGGCTGCCCCGCCGGAGACAATTGCCCCGTGGCCACGGGGCCAGACTTCGATTTCGGCTGCTCCCCGAACCTGGTGGATCTGCCCAACAGCAAGCGCGCACTGGTGGCCGGGCAGAAGTCCGGCATGGTGCATGCGATCGATCCCGATCAACAGGGCGAAGTGCTGTGGAGCGTGCGTGTGGGCAAGGGCGGCGCGCTGGGAGGAGTGCAGTGGGGCAACGCGTCGGACGGCCAGAACGTCTACGTGGCCGTCTCCGACCAACTGCAGGATTCCAAGTTAGCCGGCAGCGTGTGGGCTCTGAAGCTCGAGACTGGAGAGCGCGTGTGGAACACGCCGCCGCCCGGATGCGGCGGGAAATCCGGTTGCAGCCCGGGGCAGTCGGCCGCTGTCACCGTGATTCCGGGAGTGGTCTTCTCCGGTTCGCTGGACGGCCACCTGCGCGCCTATGCGGCCGGCGACGGACGGATCGTCTGGGACGTGGACACCGCCGTGGAATATCAGGCCGTGAACGGCGTGAAGGCCAAGGGCGGTTCGCTGGACGGCCCAGGGCCGGTGGTGGTCGGCGGAATGTTGTACGTAAACTCCGGTTACGCCATGTTTTGGGGCGGAATGCCGGGCAATGTGCTGCTGGCCTTTTCGGTGGACGGAAAGTAAACTAATTTATAGCGAGGGCGTTGGCCTGGCGGAAGCGCTTTCTGGATCATTTCCCGAAAGACGTCGACAACGGGATGCGTAAGGTGCGGAAGGTGCGCCTGGAAGTTCGGAAAGCCTGCCACACACCAGCGATTCGCCCGGAACAAAGTTGGCCCCTGCGCTAGTCGGAGAGGGAAAACTGCTCTGCTGTTTCGACTCGCAGGCCGATACTGCACCTTACCTTGAGCCGGATCCACAAAGGAGAAATAAGATGGCAATAAACAAAGAGAAAGACAAGGAACACGGGAAAGGGCATCTCGCAATGAACACCCCTCCGACCGTGTCGCAGCAGGAGTGGGAGGCTGCGCGCCAGCAACTCCTCGTGAAGGAGAAGGCCTTGACCCGCTCCCGTGACGCGCTGGCCGCCGAACGCCGTCGGATGCCGTGGATGGCAGTGGACAAGAAATACGAGTTCGACGGACCCACGGGCAAGGTAAGCCTGCTCGATTTGTTCGAGGGCCGCCGTCAGTTGATCGTCTACCGCGCCTTCTTCGAGCCTGGGGTATTCGGCTGGCCCGAGCACGCCTGCCGCGGCTGCTCCCTGGGCGCCGATCAGGTCGCCCATCTGGCCCATCTGAACGCCCGTAACACCACGCTTGCGTACGCCTCGCGCGCGCCGCAGGCGGACATCGCGCGCCTGAAGGCGCGGATGGGCTGGGAGATGCCCTGGTACACCATCACCGACAGCTTCGACGCGGACTTCGGCGTCGATCAATGGCACGGCCACAACGTGTTCTTCCGCGACGGCGAGCGTGTGTTTCGGACGTACTTCATCAACAACCGCGGCGACGAGGCGATGGGGAGCACCTGGAGCTACCTCGATATCACGGCGCTCGGCCGTCAGGAGACTTGGGAGGACTCGCCGGAGGGCTATCCTCAGACCCCGCCGTACAAGTGGTGGAACTGGCACGACAACTACTGCGCCGAGGCCTCGCCTGACCCGAAGTGGGTCGAGATATTGTCCGATCCTGAAGAAGCCTTCCGAAAGCGCACCGCAGAGGCGAAAGCGAGCTAAAGAAGGGTGGCCATTTGCCGCCTTCGAGCAGTAGCCTGGGGCTTGGGCGTCATGTGCGTCACGTGGAAGTCCGCTGCAACGAATTCCTCGTAAACATTCGGTGGCGACGTAGCGCAGGAGTGCGTGCGCCACGTCATTGGGCTAGCTAAGCCCACAAGTTGAGGGTACGCACCAGCGGTTCCGGCTGCTCCTCGAATACCAGCGCCACATCGCGCCCCACCACGCGCCAGCGGTAGATGGCCAGCGCCACCCGCACCAGGATTACCACCGCCGCCAGCGAGAAAAAACGAAGGGGACGCTGCAACATCCAATATTCCAAAGTCAGAAATGCCGAAACATAAGTGGTGAAGCTAAACAGATAGATCGGCCACATCACCTTGAGGTTTCGCTTGCCGGGCAGATAGGAACAGGTAAATGGAAATTTCTCAAAGTTGACTAGCAGCACATCCACCAACAACAAAGATACGACGGCGCCGAACAACATGTGGAGCAACGCCGTCCGCCAGCCCCAGAACAGCACGTGCAGCGGCAGCAGCAGCGCAAACAGCGGAACCACGCCCAACACGATCATGGCTTTCTTGACGCCGGCCAGGCACCGGCGGGCCTCGCCGCGATCCGACACCTGGAACACCCAGTTGGCGCGCAATTCGGCGGGCACCGCGAAGACATGCCGCATGCCGCACAAGGTGAAGAAGGCCAGGATCAACGGCGCGGGCAACAGCTCCGGTAGGGGGTGGTGCATCCAGGAATTGCCGCCGCGCGCCACCAGCACCGCCAGGTCCTCGAAAATCAGGGCGCAGCCTCCGGCCACATAGGCCGCGAAGAGCAGTTTGTGGCGGCGGCTGCGAGTGAGAGTCTTCCAGATGAAGTAAAACGCGGCCTGTTGCAACCCGTCGCGCACCACAAAACGGTCGAGCACGCGGCTGACGAAGCGCTCCATGGCCGATGGCACCGTGGCGAACTCGTCCGCGCTTTCGAGCGATCTGGTGACATGCCTTTTGTAACTCAGAAGGTAAGTGACCAGGGCGCCGGCCGTGGTCCATCCCGCGGCCATACGCGCCGACCTTGCCAGCTCCCGGAAGACCGGATTGGTCCAGCCCAATTGCGTCTGATAGAGGCCCAGAAACCAGAGCGGCGGAAACGCGTAGACCGCCGCGGGATTGGCCGCGTGCAGCCGCAGCTCGGAGACCATGCGCCCGGAGAGCAGAAACATCAGGATCAGCAGCGCCACCAGCGCGAACTGCACGTAAGGCGACACGCGCCTGAAGACGCGGTATCCCAGTACGTTCATCAGAATCCCTTGCACCGCGACACAGAGGAAGAATACGAAGGTATTCGCCGCCAGAATGCTGACGATGTGACAGCGGGCAAAGGGGATCACTGACAGCACCGATCCCTTCTGGATGACTACCGCCGGAAACATAACGGGCGAGAACGCGTTGATGACCAAGGAGAAAATCGCCAGGAAGGCCAGCAAGGCCGCGATTTTCGCGCCGAACATGGTACGCAGCCGGATGGGCAGTGGAGTCAGGTTGGCATAATCGCGGCGGTCCGGAAAGAGCATCTCCCATTCGATGACCGTCACCAGCCCCATCACGGTCATCGAAAAGCAGATGAAGAATTCCTTTTCGCCCAGGGAGGCCAGGTCGCGCACATACATGGGGGCCTGCTGCAGCTTGACGTATTTCGTCATAAACAGGAACGGCAGCAGCATCCCTGGCGCGGCCAGTATCGCCAGGATGTTGACCACCGTGGCGCGCATGTCCACGTCGTCCGAATTGATCGCCACCAGGTCGTTATCGAAGAAGCGGCTGAAGAAATGCCGCGCCAGTTCGCGGAATTGAGAAAGTTCGTTCTCGAGCGCGGGCGCCATCGCGATTCCTCAGGCTTGCATCACATCCACGATGTCTTCGGCGATTTTTTCGGTGTCTTCCTGCAGCACCAATTGGGAAAAAATATCTTCCAGTGAAGGCAATGCCATGAGATCCCGCAAGCGCGCCACCGAGTCGTTCGCCACCACGCATCCCCTGCGCAGAATGATGACGCTGGTGCACACTTTCTCCACCACCTCCAGCACGTGCGAGCTGTACAGTATCGCCTTGCCCTCGCGCGCCAGCGCCTTCATCAGGTTCTTGAACACCAGGCTGGTGGTGACGTCCAAGCCCGACAGCGGTTCGTCGAAGACCAGCACATCGGGGTTGTGCAGCAGGGCGGCCGAGATCAGGATTTTCTGCTTCATACCCTTCGAATAGGAGGAGATGGGCGAGTAGCGGTGCTCGTGGAGCGACAGCAGATTCAACAGTTGGTCGATTCTGGATTCCAGCGGCGCGGCCGGGAGGCAGCGCAGGCGCCCCACCAGTTGCAGGTATTCGCGGCCCGTCAAGTAGGGGTAGAGGTTGGGTTCTTCGGGCACGTAACCGAGGGACTTTTTGTAACCGATCAGATCCTGCCGGATGTTGCGCCCCTGGTAGAGGATCAGTCCGCGCGACGGCTCCAGGAGGCCGGTCAGCATCTTGACCGTGGTACTTTTTCCTGAGCCGTTGGGACCCAGGTACCCGAGAATCTCGCCCGGCCGGATGGTAAAGCTGACGTCGTCGACCGCCGGCCTGCGGGTGTACAACTTCGTCAGGTGGCGGACTTCGAGCATACCATTGAGACACCTGTATGCCTTTGATTGTTCCGGCTATGTGCAGCGTCTGGTGCGGCCCGGCGGCCGTGTTTAGGAAATCCTAGGCGGTCTCCGCGTAAGGCAAGCGGGACATGTACACGTGCCGCTGGACCGGGCGAGATGCACTAAGCCGTGTATCACACCGTCCTCCGTGTCAAACTTAGAAATAATCTTATCGAGCAACCTCGTATCCCCGCGTTCATATCTTCGAAAAACGGCGTAGGCCACTAAGTCCGCCAACTGCAAGAGTCGCGTCGCCCTTGAGTTCGCAAAGAACGGAACGTCCGCGAAGTTCTTGACTGTGCCGCCATACCGCGTACCAAGGCTTCTGTATTCAGCCAGCAAAGTCTGAAGACTGTTCTCGTAACGGCTTTCATCAAAAATTATGAGAGCGCGTTGCGTATCGCCTCGTGAATGCAATCGCCGCAAGAACAAATCACAACGGTTGCAGATCTCTTCAAAGGCACGGGCGAGCGCATTGTTCACCGTCGCCTTCTCAAGCGCTATTCCGAACAACGTCACGTGGCGCGAAGATATGGTATTGCACAGTTCATCGATGATTTGGTTGCGTTGCTCCGTTGGGCACGAATGCCATGGCTCCTCCCTATGGGACGCGATTGCCTGCGTGTGAAATTCGATTTGGGTGTCCGGGAAATACTTAGCAGCGATCGCATTGACCTGTTCATTGATCCAATAGACCTCGCGCTCGAACACCGCAACTCCGCCCAGAACAAAATATTTGTCTTCCGCGCCGTCGGGGTTACCCGACTCGTCAACGTAGAGCAGGTGCATATCTTCCAGAAGGCCAAAAAAAATAGCCAGGCGGGCGTGAACCCAACGAGCCACGAAGAACGTAGCCCTACCTAGCCAACCTCAGTTTAGGACATCTATCGGATCGTGTCAACAGAGAACAGTTAAACGTTTACTCATCAATGCCTTAGCCCGCAAAAAGAAGCGGCCCAACGCATGGAGCGGGCGATTGCACGCCGCCAGCATCGCAGCGCGTGCCAGACAATCCATCATCCAGTTGCTATCCCGCCCCAAAAAACGCAAACTGTAATTGTAATGGCCTCCAAAGTTCGCAAAGCCGTATTCCCGGCCGCGGGCCTGGGCACCCGCTTCCTGCCCGCCACCAAGGCGCAGCCCAAAGAGATGCTGCCGCTGGTCGATAAACCGCTCATCCAGTATGGCGTCGAGGAGGCCCTGCACTCCGGAATTCAGAACATCATCATCGTCACCGGACGCGGCAAAAGCGCCATCGAAGATCATTTTGACGTGAGCTTCGAGCTGGAAAACATGCTCGAAATGCGGGGCAAGAAAGATCTGCTTTCCATCGTGCGCAACGTCTCCGACATGATCAACGTTTCGTACACGCGGCAGAAGGAAGCCCTGGGCCTGGGACACGCCGTATTGCGCGCCATGGAACTGGTGGGAAACGAGCCTTTCGCGGTGGTGCTGGCCGACGACGTGATCGACGCCGAAACGCCCTGTCTGCGCCAGTTGCTGGACGTCTACGAATTTTTCTGCTCGCCCGTGCTGGCGGTGATGGAGGTTCCTCCGGAGAATATCTCGGCCTATGGCGCAATCGACGCCGAGCCGATCTCCCATAACGGCACCCGGGATCGCGTATTCCGCATTCGCGACCTGGTGGAAAAGCCCAAACCGTCCGAGGCGCCTTCCAACCTCGCGATTATCGGCCGTTACGTGCTCATCCCGGAGATATTTCAATCGCTTCAGGCAATCGAACCCGGAACCGGATCGGAAATCCAACTGACGGATGCGCTACGCCATCTGCTGCGTACACGGCCCATTTACGCGTACCGGTTCGAAGGTACCCGTTACGATGCCGGCGACAAGCTCGGATTTCTTAAGGCTACGGTTGAATTCGCTCTGCGCCGCCACGATCTGGGTGGCCCGTTTCGGGAGTACCTAAAGAGTCTTACGCTTTAGTTTCAATGGCTTCCAGCCTTAGTAACAGGCGTACTAGAAATCTTATCGAAAGTTATTGCACCATAGGCCGGTGGGTGCTATGATTATCTGGCGGTTTTCCTATTACCGCTGGGCCGTAGGGTTGATGGTTGAAACAATACTGATCGTCGTATTTTCACTGGCTCTATTTGTGTACTGGTTCCGCTACACCGTTCTTCTCCTGTTGAGCGAAGAGCCGATGGAGGAGCACGGCACCGTGATTGGCCAGTTGAGTGTGTTGGAAACCCGCGAAGCTTTGCGCCAGATGCCGGTGGACTTGCCGTTGGATCGCCTGCGGCGCGCCCTCGATAACGATTACCGAATGCTCCGTTATCTTCTGGACCACGCCGCGGGTATGGGTCTGCGCCCGGTAGAGCATCATCTGCTGATACTCGACTACCGGATCATGAACATTTGGTATCGCCTGAGACCGAATCGGCGCGCACTGGATGAGATGGCCGGCGTGCTGAGCTACATCGCTTACAAAATGGGCGAACGGTCCGCCAGTTTTTCGCAGGCATAACTCGCACAAAACAAAAGAGAAACTCAATAATTGGTTTCGATTGGTCAATTTGCAAACTGACCCCCTCCACCCACCCCCAAAACATCCGTCAAGACCCGCCTCGCGCCCATCCAACCCCGCTCCGCCACCACCCGCCAACCCAATCTTGACACTTTAGTACAGATTTAGCATCCTAATAGATGAGCATAGATTTCTTGAGGAGAACTGCGTGAGCACCTCGGCCAACACCATCGAAACCTTCGCCAATCAGGAATATAAGTGGGGCTTCGTCACCGAAATCGACGCCGATACCGTCCCGCCTGGTCTGAACGAAGACGTTATCCGCCTGATTTCAAAGAAGAAAAACGAGCCCCAGTTCATGCTGGACTGGCGTCTGAAAGCCTACCGGCACTGGCTCACCATGCAGGAGCCCACCTGGGCCAACATCCACTATCCGCCCATCGATTACCAGGCCATCAGCTACTATGCCGCCCCCAAAACCAACATCGACAGGCCCAAGAGCCTCGACGACGTCGATCCGGAACTGCTCCGCACCTACGAAAAGCTCGGCATCCCGCTGCAAGAGCGCGAGTTGCTCGCCGGCGTCGCGGTCGATGCGGTGTTCGACAGCGTCTCGGTAGCCACCACTTTCAAGGAAAAACTGGGCGAGATGGGCATCATCTTCGGCTCGTTCTCCGAAGCCGTCCAGGAGCACCCCGACCTGATCAAGAAATACCTCGGCACGGTGGTTCCCTCGTCGGACAACTTCTTCGCCGCCCTGAACTCGGCGGTCTTCAGCGACGGCTCCTTTTGCTACGTCCCCAAAGGCGTGCGCTGCCCCATGGAGCTTTCCACCTACTTCCGGATCAACGCCAAGAACACCGGCCAGTTCGAGCGGACCCTGATCGTCGCCGACGAAGGCGCTTACGTCAGCTACCTGGAAGGCTGCACGGCGCCCATGCGCGACACCAACCAGTTGCACGCGGCCGTGGTCGAGCTGGTTGCGCTGGATAACGCCCAGATCAAGTACTCCACCGTGCAGAACTGGTATCCGGGCGATAAGCAGGGCCGCGGCGGCATCTACAATTTCGTCACCAAGCGCGGCGCGTGCCGCGGGGTCAACTCCAAGATCTCCTGGACGCAGGTGGAAACCGGTTCCGCCATCACCTGGAAATATCCAAGCTGCCTGCTGATCGGCGACAACTCGGTCGGCGAGTTCTACTCGGTGGCGCTCACCAATCATTACCAGCAAGCCGATACGGGCACCAAGATGATCCACATCGGCAAGAACACCACCAGCACCATCGTCTCCAAGGGCATCTCGGCGGGCCACGGCCAAAACACCTATCGCGGTGCGGTCAAGATTCTGAAAAGCGCCTCCCACGCGCGCAATTATTCGCAATGCGATTCCATGCTGTTGGGCGACAAGTGCGGCGCGCACACGTTCCCCTATCTCGAGGTGAAGAACACGTCTTCGCAGGTGGAGCACGAGGCATCCACTTCCAAGATCGGCGAAGATCAGATTTTCTATTGCCGGCAGCGCGGCATTTCAACCGAAGACGCGGTCTCCATGATCGTGCACGGCTTCTGCAAAGAGGTCTTCCGCGAGTTGCCCATGGAGTTCGCCGTGGAAGCCCAGAAGTTGCTGGGTGTCAGCCTCGAAGGAAGCGTCGGATAAGATGTCATTACTCGAAATCAAGAACCTGCATGCCAGCGTCGCCGGACGCGAAATTCTGAAAGGCATCGACCTGTCCATCGACGCCGGCGAAGTGCATGCCATCATGGGACCCAACGGCTCGGGCAAGAGCACGCTCGCGCAAGTCCTCTCCGGCCGCGATCTTTACCAGGTAACCGCCGGTGAAGTCGTTTACAACGGAAAAGACCTCCTGGAAATGTCCCCCGAAGATCGCGCCCGCGAAGGCATCTTCATGGCGTTTCAATATCCGGTGGAAATTCCGGGCGTCAGCAATCTGTATTTTCTGAAGGCGGCGCTCAACGCCATCCGCAAGCACCAGGGCCTGTCGGACCTGGATGCCATGGATTTCCTCGCGCTGGTCAAGGAGCGCATGGCGCTGATGGAAATGGATCAGAGCCTGCTGAACCGCGCCGTCAACACCGGCTTCTCGGGCGGTGAGAAGAAGCGCAACGAGATTTTTCAGATGGCCGTGCTGGAGCCCAAGCTGGCTATTCTGGACGAAACCGATTCCGGCCTGGATATCGACGCGCTGAAGATCGTGGCCAACGGCGTCAACGCCCTGCGCAGCCCCGCCCGCGCCATGATCGTGGTCACGCACTATCAGCGCCTGCTGAACTACATCGTGCCGGATTTCGTGCATGTCCTGGCCGAAGGCCGTATCGTGAAGTCCGGCGGCAAGGAACTGGCGCTGGAATTAGAGGAGTCCGGCTACGTGGGTATCGAGGAGGTAGTGGCAAGCGCATGACCGCCGCTCCCACCAGCTTTCTGGAACGTATCCGCGAGGATGCCAAACAGCGCTTCTCCGCGTTGGGCTATCCCACCACCCACGACGAAGACTGGCGCTTCACCAACGTCGCGCCCATCGCCCGCGCGAAGTTTGAGGGTAGGACAGGCCTCCCGGCCTGTCCCGCGGAACTCCCGCCTGGAGTCGAAATTTCCAAACTCACCGAAGCGCCGCCAGATCTCCTTGAAGCTCATCTAGCCCGTTACGCCAGCTTTCAAAACAACGCCTTCGTAGCCCTGAACACAGCCAACTTCCATGATGGCCTGTTCATCCGTATCGCAAAAGGAGCGGTAATCGAAGATCCCATTGAACTCGTCTTCGAGTCCTCGGCGAACGGACATCCGACCATCGCCCACCCGCGCACGCTCATCCTGGCCGGCCCCGATAGCCAAGCCACGATCATTGAAAGCTACACGGGTAATGGCGGCCACTACTTCACCAACGCGGTCACGGAAATCGTAGCGGGCGATCATTCCGTCATCGATCATTACAAGCTGCAAACCGAGAGCGCCCACGCCTTCCACGTGGCCACGATGCAGGTGCAACTTGGCCGCGACACCAACTTTCGCTCGCACTCGCTATCCTTCGGCGGCGCGCTTGTCCGCAACGACGTCAACGCCGTGCTCTCGCAAGGCTGCGAATGCACGCTCAACGGCTTGTATCTGGTCGCGGGCGAGCAGCACATCGATAATCACACCACCATCGATCACGCCAAGCCGCACGCCGCCAGCCACGAGTTGTACAAGGGCATTCTGGCGGGCCGCTCCAGCGCGGTTTTCAACGGCAAGATCCTGGTCCGTAAGGACGCCCAGAAGACTGACGCCAAGCAAACCAACAAGAACCTGGTGCTCTCGGAAGACGCCGTCATCAACACCAAGCCCGAGCTGCAGATTCTTGCCGACGACGTGCGCTGCACGCATGGCGCGACCATCGGCCAGTTGGATACGGAAGCAATTTTTTACTTGCAGTCGCGCGGCATCGGTCTCGCGGATGCCCGCAATCTGCTCATCTTCGCCTTCGCGCGCGACATCGTGGACCGCATCAAGGTCGCGTCGCTGCGGGAGCAGTTGGAGCAGATCTTGCTGGAGAAACTCCATGGCAGCCGTAACTGACCCGCGCATCACCGATCCGCGCGCGTCGGCAAGCGATCGCCGCGAGAACTTTCCCGTACTCGACCAGCGCGTCCACGGCAAGCCCCTCGTGTATCTGGATAACGCCGCCACCACGCAGAAGCCGCAGATGGTTCTCGACGCGATGAATCAGTTTTACCAGATGGACAATTCCAATATCCATCGCGGCGTGCATGAATTGAGCGAGCGTTCCACGCGGCACTATGAAGAGGCCCGCGTCAAAATTCAGCGCTTCCTCAACGCCGTCGACTGGCGCGAGATCATATTTGTCCGGGGCGCTACCGAGGCCATCAACCTGGTCGCCTATACCTACGGCCGCAGGCACGTCCAGGCCGGCGACGAGATCGTGATCTCCGCCATGGAGCACCATTCGAACATCGTTCCCTGGCAGATCCTGTGCGAGGAAAAGCAGGCCATCCTGCGCATCGCACCCATCAACCAGCGCGGCGAACTCCTCATGGACGAATTCGAAAAACTGCTGAACCCGCGCACCAAGCTGGTTTCCGTGGTGCATGTTTCGAACGCCCTTGGCACCATCAATCCGGTCGCCGATTTGGCGCGCATGGCGCACCGCCACGGCGCGCCCATATTCATCGATGGCGCGCAGGCCGTAGCCCACATGCCGGTCGACGTGCAAGCGCTCGATTGCGACTTCTATGCGCTCTCCGGCCACAAGATGTTCGGCCCCACCGGCATCGGCGTGCTGTACGGCAAGGCGGCCTTGCTGAATAAGATGCCGCCCTACCAGGGTGGCGGCGACATGATCAGCACCGTAACCTTCGCCAAGACCACCTACAACGAGCTGCCCTACAAGTTTGAAGCCGGCACGCCGAATATCGCCGGCACCATCGGACTGGGCGCGGCCGTCGATTACATCAACGATATCGGTCTGGATCGCATCCAAAGCTACGAACATGAGCTGCTGGCTTACGGGACCGCGCAGTTGGAGCGTATTCCGGGGCTGCGTCTCATCGGCACGGCGCGCGAGAAGGCCAGCGTGCTTTCATTCGTGCTGGAAGGCGTGCACCCGCATGACGTCGGCACCATCCTCGACCGCGAGGGCGTCGCCGTACGCACCGGACATCACTGCGCGCAGCCCGTGCTCGAGTGGTTCGGCGTGCCCGCCACCACGCGCGCCTCGATCGCCTTCTACAACACCAAACAGGATATCGACGCGCTGGTCGCCGGTCTCGGCAAGGTAAAGGAGATCTTCGGGTAGGACAGGCCTCCGGCCTGTCTTGGAGAAATTGACAACACATGCTCGAAGATCTCTATCAGGAAGTGATCATCGACCACAGCAAGCGCCCGCGCAATTTCCACCACATGGCGGATGCCACGCGCCGCGTGGAAGGATACAACCCGCTCTGCGGCGACAAACTGGCACTCTTCGTAAAACTGGACGGCGACACAGTAAAGGACATCAGCTTTGTGGGCGCGGGCTGCGCCATTTCCACGGCGTCCGCCTCGCTGATGACCGAAACCGTCAAAGGCAAGTCCCGCCAGGAAGCCGTGCAACTGATGGAGCGCTTCCACGACCTGCTCACCACCGAGAAGCCCGCTGCGAATCTCGGAAAGCTGGAAGTCTTCTCCGGAGTGCGCGAATTTCCCGCGCGCGTCAAGTGCGCCACGCTAGCCTGGCACACGTTGAAATCCGCGTTGGCCGGCGCGGAAGAAGTGGTATCCACCGAATGAGAGAGAAAATCATCGCCGCGCTGAGTACGGTCTTCGACCCGGAGATCCCCATGGATATCTATAACCTTGGCTTGATCTACGACGTGCAGGTCAACGCCGCGGGAGAAGCGCGCATCAAGATGACCCTCACCGCGCCAAATTGCCCGGTGGCCGGAACTCTCCCGGCGGAGGTCGAACGCAAAGCGCGCGCGGTGCCCGGCGTAACGGACGTCAAGCTGGAGCTGACCTTCGACCCGCCCTGGGATAAGAGCAAGATGTCGCCGGAAGCCCGCATGCTGCTGGGTCTGGACGATATCATTCCTATCGGCAATCTGTCGCGTAAACGGCCATGAAACTGAGCGCCCACGAGGAATACGGATTGCGCTGCCTGCTGCGTATCGGCCTGGCGGGCCCGGACGAGAGCCTGACCATTCCTGAAATCAGCCAGGCGGAAGCGCTCTCGCCGGCCTACGCCGCCAAGCTGCTGCGCATTCTGCGCCGTGGCGGATTCATCACCAGCTCGCGCGGCAAGGCAGGCGGCTACACGCTCTCGCGCCCGGCCAGCCAAATCGTGATCGGCGACGTGATCGGTGTGCTGGGCGGCCGCCTCTTCGAATCCAAGGATTTTTGCCACGAGCACGCCGGCCAGATCCAGGTCTGCACGCGCTCGGTGGATTGTTCGGTACGCTCCCTCTGGCATGCGGTGCAATCGGCGGTGGACGATGTCTTGAGTAAGACCACGCTGCAAGACCTGCTGCGCAGCGAAGGCGAAATGAACTCCTGGGTGAAAACTATCCCCAGCCACAACCCGCTCACGTCAATTCAGTAAGCCGTCGTGCTCATGCTGCATCATCTCCGCCGCCCCATTACCAGCCCCGCGAAGATGGCAATCAACGCCGCCAACGTGGCCAGCGTGCCGACAATCAGGTAGTCGGCCTTGGTGTGGGGAGGCGGCAGCACGCGGTTCAGCGCTACGGCGAAGACCGCGAAGGCCATGCCGGCGCTACCGGCCAAGGCGGCCCATCGCGGTATGCGGAACCGGCGCGGCGCGGCGCTCTCTTCAGGCTTGGGATCGTCAGGCTTTGGGGTGGGCTCGGTCATAAACCTCCATCAGATCGGTGAGCGAAACCTGCGTATACTTCTGCGTGGTGGAAAGGCGCGCGTGACCCAATAACTCCTGAATGGCGCGCAGGTCCGCGCCGTCGGCCAGCAGATGCGTGGCGTAGGCGTGGCGAAAACCGTGGGGGTGAATCGAAGAGTCGCCGTTCACCAGTATGCCGTAGAGCTTGACGATGCCGCCGGTGCCGCGCGCCGTAAGCCGCCCGCCGCGATGATTCAAGAAGATGGCGCGCTGCTGGGGCGCCGCGCGCCGCTCCGGCAAGTAGCGATCCAGCGCGGCGGCGGCCTGCGAGGTGAACGGCACCTGGCGCTCCTTCTTCCCCTTGCCGCGCACGCGGATCCAGCGTTCGGCGCGATCCAGATCCTCCAGGTTCAAGCCCACCAGCTCGCTCACGCGCAGGCCGCAGCCGTAGAGAAATTCGAAAATGGCGCGGTCGCGGGCCGGATGCGTGCGCTCGAATTTATCCGCGGCCACCGCGTCGATGAGTCCGTTCACCTGTTCCGCGGTCATCACATCCGGGAGGGTCTTGGGGGCTTTAGGCGTGCGCACCAGGCGCGCCGGATTCATGGGGATCAACCCCTCGCGCGAAAGAAAGCGGAACAGCGAGCGCACCGCCGCCAGTTTGCGCCGGATGGACACCGCGCGGAGGGGCGCCCCCTGGGCCCGGCTATACAGGTCCGCCAGCCATTCGCGGATTTCGGGCACGCCGAATTGGGCCAGCGGCGGCGGTTCGCTTTCGGGCGAGGTGAAGTATTCCAGAAATTGGCGCAGATCGCCGCCGTAGGATTTGAGCGTGTGCGGCGAGGCTTGCGCGCGCGCCAGCTCTTCCAGAAAACGTCCGATTTGAACTTCCAGCTCAGACACCGGACTAGTGGCGAAAGACTTCTCCGTTCTCCTCCGTGACAGCGTAATCGGCGGGCGGCTGAAAGAGGCTGGGGTCCGGCTCGGCGCGGCTGACATTGACCAGCCTCTGCGTGTGTTCACCGCTGCGCGGGTCCATGTGTTTCGACAGCACCACGATCTTCAGATCCGGCGACATCCAGGTCTCGTTCACCTGGGTGATGGGACGGTCGTTACCCATCGTCGATCCCGCCGGCCAAGTGGTGGTGTGCCGCGTACCCTCCACCAACAGTCCCTGCATGGTGTCGCTGCCGAGCTTCTCGGACGTAATTTTGGGGCCCTCGGCGTCCGCGGTCTCGCGTCGTGATGGCGCAGGCGGCGGAGGGGCGCCAACGGCGTTCAAAGCCCGCCGCGATTCCAGAGGCGCAAGGGCTCGCTTGTGAGCGGTCTTATCCGCGGTGCTCAGCGTGTAATGCACATGCGCCACGGGATCGGAGATTTCAACGATGACCGGGCCATCCGCGGCGTTAGCACCAGGCGCGGCCATGAATCGCTCGGTGCGCGTCCGGCCTTCCGAATCGCGATACATCTTGACCGTTGACTTATGGGTGATGTGCGTTCCATCCGCCAAAGTCTGCACGTTCTCGCTGACCTCTTCGGCGGAATAGGGCGTGCCCGTGACCGCCGCTCCGCGAAATCCTTCTTGACCGAGCACGGCTACCGCCAGAGGCGCCAGAATTGCCGGCAACCAAATGCGACGATTCATATCTACCCTCCAGTAAGAGTGTAGCGGGACTGTCCAGCGTAAGCAAGATACCGATCCAGCTCTGCGAGTGCCCGCCTGCAGACTTCCGCGTGGCGCGCGTGCTTGTCGTGCCGCAGCCGCTCGCGGGTGGCGTCGTCGAGCTGCGGCAGCAGGTCGAAAGTGATATTCGCCGGTTGATAGTTACGCGCATCGGCGCCGGATATGTAGTGGCAGAGCGAACCCAGCGCGGTCTCCCGCGGGAACGGGCGGGGCTGGCCGCCGGATGCAAGTTCCACCGCGTGCAGTCCCGCCATCAGCCCGGTGGCGATGGCTTCCACGTAGCCCTCCACGCCGGAAATCTGTCCGGCGAACAGGATTTCGGGCCGCGCACGCAACTGCAAGGTGGGCGCGAGCAGCGCCGGCGCGTTGATGTACGTGTTGCGATGAATCTGGCCGAAGCGCAGGAATTCGGCGTGCTCGAGTCCCGGAATCATACGCAGGATGCGGGCCTGCTCGCCGAACTTCAGATGGTTCTGGAAGCCGACCAGATTGAAGCTATCGGCGCGCAGGTTTTCCTGACGAAGCTGCACGGCGGCCCAGGGACGGTGGCCGGTGCGCGGGTCGATCAATCCCATGGGCTTCATGGGACCGAAGCGCAGCGTGTCGCGGCCGCGGCGGGCCAGTTCTTCGATGGGCAGGCAAGCTTCGAAATAGGGCACGTCTTTATCGGGCAAATCCGTCGAGATGTGGGAGGAGACGGCCTCGGCGGCCAGCAGGGCGTCCACGAAGGCCTCGTATTGGGGGCGGTCGAAAGGGCAGTTGAGATAATCCGCCGTGCCGTCGAGCGATTTATCGTAGCGGGAAGCCCGGAAAGCGATGGATTGATCGACCGAATCGGCTTCCACGATCGGGCTGATGCTGTCGTAGAAGAACAGACGGCCGGAGCCGGTGAGTCGTGCGATTTCGTCGGCCAGCGCGTCGCTGGTCAGGGGGCCGGTGGCAATGATGGTAATGCCGGTGATGCCGGCGCCCGGCACTGCGCGGACTTCCTCGCGCCGGATTTCGATGCGCCGATGCGCGGTGATCGCGCGGGTCACCTCCGCCGAGAAAACGTCGCGATCCACGGTGAGCGCATGACCGCCGGGAACGCGGGCGTGTGCGGCAGCCCGCAGCACCCGCGATCCCAAGCGGCGCAATTCCTGCTTGAGCAGCCAGGGTGCGGAATCTTCCTGCTCGGACTTGAGTGAATTGCTGCAGACCAACTCCGCGAGCCGATCCGTTTGGTGAGCCGCCGTGGGGCGCACGGGGCGCATTTCGTGGAGCACGGCGGTGAGTCCAGCTTCGGCGATCTGCCAGGCGGCTTCGGAGCCCGCCAGACCTCCGCCGACGATATGAATGGGCGCGGGCATGGATATACCTCAGTGTACTGTGGGGCAGGAGTGCGACGCGGCGACGCGGCGACACGGCGACACGGCGACACGGCGATCCTAGCGGCGATGCGGTCCTTCCTTGGGGGCATGGGTCTCCGCGTCATGCACCCGCTCGCGGAAGCCCCCCTTCAGTCCGGCGGCCAGGGAGACGGCGGAATCGCCATACTTGTCGCGCAGACGATTCGCCTGGGGGTCGAGTAGATTTTCATCGCTGATTAGGCGCGGGGCAGGAAGAGGAATGCCGCGATGCCAAGAACCGTGGAACTCATGCGTCGGAACGTCCGGGCGCCGTAAAGTTTATAATTGTGTTGTAAAGTATTTGCTAACGCAAGTCTAAGCGACCATCCTTATTCGTCCATTGACGGGCGTCACGACGATTTCGGCGGGTGTAAACTTGGGAAAATGAACGATTGGACAGCGCTGTCTCTGCTCATTCTTTCCTGCGCGGCGTCATCGTCCCCTTCATTAGCCGTTGCGGCCGAGAAGGGCGTTGACGAAAGGTGCTTTCTCGCCCTTCATTACGCCGACGGAAACGCCGCTTCTATTCAGCTCTCGAATGCCGAAAATAAGCAGCGGGACGTTACTATAGAGCGCTACTCGTCGGACGGCAGGCTGCTCGAAAACGTCACCAAGACTCTCCCTGCAAATGGAAGGACAGAAGTGCGCCTTGATCTATCCTCGGCGATCCCGGAGTTCGGGTGGGTGCGAGTGCTCACCCGCGGCAAGGCGGTCACCATCTCGATGACCCTTGAGATGACTCAGCAGGGGACGCTTGAGAGCCTCCCAGAGCAAGCAGTCCATCGGCATCCGGAGCCCAAGGCGCGTCTCTCGGCACAGCCGCACAGATGGGCATTCGACCTTATCGACAACTTGAGCGCGCTCGCTTACTTCGTAAACCTGTCGGAGTATCCGGTCCAAGTCGCGATGTGCCAAGACGAGGTGCCTGGCTGCGCGAATCCGACTTTACCCTACACCGTCGCGCCGATGGCCAGCATCTCATTTCCCCTTGATCATTCACGGCGCTACGCTGTCATTGAATCTACGCCAGGTTATTCCGCCGCAGCCTCGCTCAGATTTACTGAAGGAGCCAAACAGTATTTCGACGCCTCCAGCTGTATCAAGTTCGAGGAGGGCACTTCTTGCGCTCCGACGCCGCTGCCACAGCCAAGAGCCGTCGCGCCGAAGTACGTTTCACCGATTGCGCAGAAGACTATCGAGAATTCCGATGCAGCAAAAAGCTCCCCCGCTGCACTCGCACACGAGCCCGGCGACCCTTCAACCCCTGAGGAGGTCGCCGAGTGGATCAAAAATGGCAAGGCGTCAAAATGCGCAATAGCGAGCGTGCCGACGGGTGCTGAAATCTACCTGGACGGCCTTAAAGTGGGCGTCGCCCCGATTGTTTTCGTTCTGCTTAAACGGGTCGAGCCCCGCACCATAGGAATCCGCATGGCAGGCTACAGGATCATCGAGAAACGTGTGACCCCGGACGGGCAGCCTATAATCCTTGGCGTTGATCTAGAGAAGCAGTAAGCCCCAGCGGTGGAGTCGCAGTGCGACAGAATCGACCATTTGTGCGTACGGATACGGAAGCGTTAACCCCACGGGCGGTCCGTACAGATTGAACCATCCTCTTTAATCCAGTGCGCGTGGGCCATTAGCATAATATCCATCTCGCTCCAGTAGTCCGAGACGATGCCAACCAGTGCTCTGTGGAGGTGCCTTTCTGCGAAGACCGGTCCGCCGCTAGGCCGCCCAACATGGTTAGATCGGCTAGTTCGGCCCTGCGCGACATCCATACCCAGCGACTGCGCTCAAACCTACAGCCAAATAGCCTCTCAGATGCCGAGGTCACAGCTGTTGCACCAATTCCGTAGTAAGGCATGATTATCTCCTGGGCCTTGGAGTGCTTCCGCCGCCACTGAGCGGGGAATCCTCCTACGGCAACCGGCTCCCCTTCTCTTGCGGGGTCCAGAGGCCAGCGGGTCGGCTGGTAAAACTGGGCCGCGATTCCGTCCTCACTCACCAAGTCCGCGGCCTGTTCGTCGGACAAGCGAATGGTCGCGAGATCGAGTTCCCCGTCGAGTGCAGCCAGTTGCGAGGGCAAGACCCTGGTATTGCCGACGCGGATCAATGCCTCTCCGGACTTCCACTCTTCATGGTACGGGGCTATAACGTGGAAGCAGGTCAGAGCTAACGGCCCACGTCCGAAATCCACAAGTGTCGCTGTCGCCGTATGGAACTTGTGCCCAATATTGATCACGACGCTTTTCGCGAACATCGCTGGGAACTCGCCTAGATTCTTCCACAACGCGGCGGTTGCCTCGATCAATGGCCTTGCGTCATTCATTGAATTCTCCCGCTGCTCGGGCCGTACGCGTGCAGTTTCAAACCCCAGCCGCTTCACTTGATCTCGCCTCACGTCGTCATTGCGCCGGTTGATCGAGGCCGGCCGCCTTTCGCCTTCGAGTATCCGGCCGATGCGCTGCGCGACCCTGATACGCCCCCGTTTTTCAGGTAATCGGTTATGCCGGTCGCGCTGAACGTATGGCCCGCTGTCGCCGTCTCAACGCCGGCACGGATATACCTCAGTGTACCGATCTTGCGGCTGAGCGGGCGAGCGGGCGACGGGGCGATCCTAGCGGCGATGCGGTTCTTCCTTGGGTGCATGGGTCTGTGCATCGTGCACCCTTTCGCGGAAGCCTCCCTTCAGCCCGGCGGCCAGGGAGACGGCGGAATCGCCATACTTGTCGCGCAGACGGTCCGCCGCGGCGGTGGCCTGCTGCCAGCGTTCGTGCTTGCCTTCGTCAAGCAGGTCCAACTGATCGCGCACCTCTTCAAAAGACGAGGCGTGGACTCCCAACAGGCGCACGCGCGCGCCGGGTTTCCAATTCTTCAGGAAGAGCGCGCGGGCTTCGTCGAAGATCTCGGTATCGAGCTGAGTGGGGCGCTCGACGGAATGCGCGCGCGTGATGGTGGAGAAATCCGCATAGCGCAGTTTGAGCTGCAAGGTGCGCGCGTGCAGGCCGTTTTCGCGCAAGCGCCGGCCCACCATCTCGGAGAGCCGGGCCAGCGTGGATTCCAGCACCGCCAGATCGCTGGTGTCTTCGTTGTAGGTGTGCTCGTGGCTGATCGATTTGGGATCGGAGTTCGCGCCGATTTCGGAATCGAACCAGCCGCCCGCATCCAGGCCGCGCGCTTTGCCGGCCAGCGCCAGTCCCCACTTGCCGAAGCGCTCTTCCAGGTATCGGTCGTCGAGGCGCGCCAGGTCGCCGACCTTGCGAATCGACAGCGAGTGCAGATTCTTTTCGGTGACCTTGCCCACTCCGGGGATCTTGCGCACGTCCAGCGGCGCCAGAAACGCGGCTTCGGAGCCGGGCACGATCCATAGCACGCCGTTGGGCTTGGCTTGATCGGAGGCCACCTTAGACACCAGGCGCGCGGTCGAGATGCCGATGGAACAGTTCAGGCGGGTCTCGGCCTTCATGGTTTCATGCAGGGCGTGGGCGGCACGCAGGGGCGGGCCATGCAGGCGTTCGGTGCCGGTCATATCCAGGTAGGCCTCATCGATGGAAGCCATCTCGACCAGCGGCGAGAAGCGGTTCAGCGTCTCGCGCACGCGGGCGGAGCAATCGCGATAGCGGGTGGGGTGGCCGTCCACGAAGATGGCGTGCGGGCACAGGCGCGCGGCGGTGCGCAGCGGCATGGCGGAATGCACGCCGAATTTGCGGGCTTCATACGACGCCGCCGAGACCACGCCGCGCTCGTGCGGGCGGCCGCCCACCACTACGGCCTTGCCTTTGAGCGATGGATCGAACAGCTCTTCGACGGATACGAAGAACGCGTCCATGTCCACGTGGAAAATGGTCTTCACGACTGCGGCCCGATCCTGATGGTAACAGGCGGGGCAGACCGCTGGCTGAACCAACGCCCTGCCCCGCCGGACAGGCCCGGAGGCCTGTCCTACCTGTGGTTATGACAGCATTGCTGGCCGCAGCAGGACTGTTGGCTGCAACAGTCGCAGTTGGGCAATGCCAGCGCGGGCGACAGGGTTAGCAACAACATAGCCGCCAGGCTGAGCACACTAATAGCTATCTTTTTCATGATGGCTCTCCTTTCGTGAATTTTGACTGAGTGAGATACGCCTGCTAACTGGCGGTTTAGATCAGGAGAACGCGGTTGCGCAGGAAGAGACCGGAAGCATTGAGGAGCCGGCAGGGAGCATCGACTGTCCGGCTGACGAGGGGCAGAGCGGCGGTTTGGCTGGCGCGGGAGACGGAGCCAATCCACTTCGCATGCGTGGCCGCTGGGTTGGTTTTGCTCTTTTGCAGGATTGAATACGGGCAATCCGGGACGGTTTTCGATTGCGGCTTGTGGCAACAGCCGGATTGCGCCTGAGAAGACGCAGTCAGAGGACAGGCGATTGCGGGACAAAGAGTGACGACGCTCAGTAAGACCAGAATCATCGCAGATGCCACGAATGTGCGCATAAGTTCCGCATGATTAGTATAAGGTATAGGCGACTTAGTTGCAATGGGAGTTTTGTAAATAGTGAAGAGCGGGTCTGGAGACCCGCCGCAGGCGTGGACGCCCGCCCCACATTATTGAGCGGATTCGATGAGCTTGCGGATGGCTGGCTCCACGCTCAGCAGGAGTTCCGCCTTCGGCTGTTTGGCGCGGTCCAGCAGCGCGCGCTTCTCCGCAATCCAAGCCGGATCGCGCTTTTTATCGAGCGCCTGCAAGCCGGCCTCGGCGATCGCCGACAAATCCTTGGATAGGTCCCCATCTTCGGCGAGCAGCACGGAATTCGCCAGCATAGGCGTCAGACGCGCTTGGTTATCGCGCCATAAGGTCAGGTATTCGCGGATCTGTTGCAGATCCCCGGGCGACCGGCCGCCATCGACCAGCGCGGCAAAGCGGCGGACGGTCTCGCTGTCTGGGCGGGCGGCATCGATCAGCCGGTTCAGCGGCGAAAATCGATCGTACGGATGCGCCTCTTCGCGCGCATAGTCTTTCACCGGCTCGACCACATCGGCCAGCGTGCGCACGGGCGCAGCCGGACCGCTGGCCGCCAGCCGCGCCAGCATCCGCTGGTATTCCGAGACGTGCCGCAGGCCCAGCCATTCCAGATCGCGGCTCACTACCGCCAGCCGCCGGTACATGTCCGGCACGTCCGTCACGTCTTGCGGCGACCAGAAACGCTCGGCGATGGCCGCCATGCGCGGCCAGACGCGCGTATCCAGCAACTCCGGAGTCACGAATTCGGACCACATGCAGGCTTCGCCGCCCAGCACCAGGCGCTTCTGCTCGGCGGTGAGATCGGCCGCGCCCTCACCCAACGGATCGACTGCGTAATGATGGGCCGCGGAGTATCCCAGGTCCAGATAATATCCGTTCGACAAGATGCCGCTCACGCCCTGCCGCGCCGCATCCGCCAGCGCTTTCTGCCCGCGCCAGGATTGCACCAGAACGCTGTGCGGCATGTCCTTGCTCAAAACCTCATCCCACCCGATCATCTTCTTCCCGTACTTCTGCACGATGGCCTGCACGCGGCGCGTGAAATACGCTTGCAGCTCTTCGTTGCCTTTGATCCCGTGCGCGCGCATGAATTCCTGAATTCGCGGGTTGGCATCCCACTGCTTGCCGTTCACTTCGTCGCCGCCGATGTGGAAGTATTCGTCGGGGAACAGCGCGGCCATCTCGCCGATGAACGCGTCCAGGAATTGGTAAGTTTCCTCGCGAGTGGGGTCCATGGCCGGATCGAAAATGCCCCATTGGCGCTCGATCTGGTAAGGTCCTGGCCCACTGGCCAGTTCCGGATAGCCCACGAACCAGGCGGTGGTATGGCCGGGCATGTCGAACTCCGGGATGACGCGAATGCCCCGATCGCGGGCGTAGGCGATCGCCTCGCGCACCTGATCCTGCGTGTAGTACTGCCCATCCGAACCCATTTCCTGCAGCTTGGGGAAACGCTTGCTTTCGATGCGGAAGCCCTGGTTCTCCGAGAGGTGCCAATGGAAAACGTTCAGCTTCACGGCGGCCATGCCGTCCAGAGTGCGCTTCACCTCCGCCAGCGGCATCCAGTGGCGCGCGACATCCAGCATCAGGCCGCGCCACGGGAAGCGCGGGTGGTCCTCGATGGTCACCGCCGGCACGCCGAAGCCGCCCGATTCGAGATCGACCAGTTGCAAAAAGGTCTGCATGCCGCGCAGCACGCCCAGCGGATTGGGGGCGTCCAGGCGCGCGCCTAAGGGCGTGACGGTGAGCCGGTAGGATTCATCCTCCTGCGCGGTTTCGACGGGAGCGCTGGCATGGTCGCAATAAACCACCAGCGGCGCTTCGGGTGCATGCACGCCGATACCGGGCGCCATGGGAATTCCGGTTTTGCGCGCCACCTGCTCCACCAGCCGCGCGGCGGCGGCCTCCAGCCGCGGCTCGCGATATCCGTTTAACTGCACGAACGCGAAATTCCGGTCGATGCGCAAGCGCCCCGCGCCCGGCTGCAGCTTCGCCGGCGCCGGCATCAGGTCATGCGCAAATAGAGCCAAAGGGGCCATCAGGAGGATCGGAGCTTTAGGCATCATTACCAGCCTACGCCGTTTTGTACTTATACTGTGGGCATCATGAAAATTCCACGGCGAACCGCCATCTTTGGACCGACGCTTGGCCTGCTGCTGGCGTTGTGCCCGTCATATCCCTGCCCGGCGGCGCCGCCGGCCGGCTTCTATTTGCACGATGGCGACCGGGTGGTTTTCTACGGCGATAGCATCACGGACCAGCGTTTGTACACCACGTTCGTCGAGACGTACGTGATCACCCGCTTTCCGCATATGCAGGTGAGCTTCGTGCATTCCGGCGTGGGCGGCGACCGCGTAAGCGGCGGCGCAGCGGGCCCCATCGACGTGCGCCTGCCGCGCGACGTGGTGGCCTATAAGCCGAGCGTGATGACCATCATGCTGGGCATGAACGACGGCGGCTACCGCGCATTCGATCAGAAGATTTTCGACACGTATGCCTCCGGATACCGGCACATCGTGCAAAGCGTGAAAGAGGCGCTGCCGGGCGTCCGCATTACCGTGATCGAACCCTCGCCCTTCGACGACGTGACCCGTCCGCCCAATTTCGAAGGCGGCTATAACAAGGTCCTGGTGCGCTACGGCGAATTCCTGAAAGAGCTCGGCCGCGAAGAGAAACTTGCGGTGGCCGATTTGAACGGGCCGGTGGTGGCGGCCCTGGAGAAGGCCAACAAGCTGGACGCCGAAACATCCAAGAAGCTGGTGCCCGACCGCGTGCATCCCGCGCCGGCCGGCCATCTGCTGATGGCCGAAGCGCTGCTGAAGGCGTGGCAGGCGCCGGCCGTGGTCACGGCGGTCGAGATCGACGCCGCCGAGCCAGCCATCGCGAGCGTCACCAATACGCAGGTGACCGATCTGGCGGTGGGAGAACGCATCTCCTGGACGCAAGTGGATGAAGCCCTGCCCATGCCGGTCGATACCAAGGACGAGGTGGTGGCACTGGCTCTGCGCGCTTCGGATTTCGTGGAAGCCATGGACCAGGAGCCGCTGAGGGTGACGGGATTGACGGCGGCCCGCTATACGTTGAAGATCGATGGCGAAGCGGTGGGCACTTTCACCAAGGAAGAATGGGCCAAGGGCGTAAACCTGGCGACGCTGGCGACCCCCATGGCGAAGCAAGCCGCCGCGGTGCACGATTTGACGCTCCGGCACAACGTGGTGCATTTCGCGCGCTGGCGCATGGCGGGGGTGAATCTCGACAAGATCGCCATCCCGCCCGCGCATTTGCAGGCGGCGGCCGATGCGCTAGATACGCTGGAGGCGGATGTGGTCGTCGAGCAGCGCGCCGCCGCACAGCCCAAGAGCCATCGGTACGAACTCGTCGCGGAGTGAAGCCAATTCTGTGGGCTAATTTAGGTTAGTTAAGGTTCTGCGCCATTGCGGGCTGTGGGAGTACGCGACCTCGCGCTGGCGCGTGGAGGAGTGAGCCTCGATAAACATTGCCATTTCCGCCCGCGCATTTGGCAAGCGGCGGATGGTGCGCTGGACATTCTGGAAGCTCGGCCAAAGAGCCATCGGTACGGGCTAGTGGGCGTGAGGCCAACGTCGCGTACGCCCTGCCGTGCCGTGTCGGCGCTCCTGCCGACGCCGGCGAGCGCAAGCTCGTTAAGTGCGCACACCGCCCCTCACTCGATGCTGGCGGTTGGCTGACGCCATCCCGGGGCACCGCTAAAGGCATGCGAGGTTTTTATGGCGCCAACATTTCCTGGAAAAAGGTACGAATATATATCGGATTCTCCCACAAATTGGTCTGAGGCGAAAAGAAAGCCAGAATAAAAACTTGACAAAAAAGACAAAAGGGCGCAGACCTGAGTGGACTTAGCGGGTGAAGGGCGGAGCGGTTGCTGGGTTGAAAGTCCGCGTGCCACCGCGACCGGCGAAGAAGAGGTGGCGGTGAAGGCCACCGCCGGCCGACCGCGTCGGCTAAGAAAAACGGGACACCACTTATCGAGGTGAAGAAGGGGATATTTCGAGCAAGGCCCGGCATGCTGAGTTCGCTCCTCTAATTTGGCCCACTTCGATCGTCTAATTTGGCCCCCCTGAACAGCCCCGGATGAGAAGATTCCGGGATGGATAGGAGGAGCAAAGTGGAACTATTCGAAGAGATCCGGCGG
>Ga0302324_100000550_pt1 | contig 97928 bp, 89 predicted proteins | sample Palsa_T0_1_FD_201949 | JGI IMG/M metagenome (GOLD analysis project Ga0302324, IMG submission 201949) | Peat permafrost microbial communities from Stordalen Mire near Abisko, Sweden - Palsa_T0_1 | ecosystem: Environmental > Terrestrial > Soil > Palsa > Peat permafrost | place: Sweden: Abisko... | reverse complement strand
TGACCGGGGACATGAAGCGCGGCGGGTCTTCTTGTTTCAGGCCGCGTCGCGCGCGTCCTTTTTGAGGCGGGAATGCTCGCGCCGTTCCGGGGCCGCTGGCAAGGGGAATCGCGGCGCCACAGGGGCTGCAAAGAACAGGGAATTTCGGAGCGGTACTTTCCGAGAACGAATTCCCTGCTAGCAGGGAAATTAGCAGGGAATAATATTATCAGGGAATTGCAGGATCGGATTCGAGCGGCTTTTCCCCCTCGCTCCCTTCGGGAAAGAGGGCGGGGTGAGGCCGGCAAATGTCGGCTCCGGGTGCAGCCATGACGCTCTCGCGCGACAGCAGGTGGCCCGCGTGTGGGGGTGGTTTTTCACAATGTCAAAGAGCCGCCCCATAACGCCGGGGCCATTTCACGGTTGACAATAAACCATTTTGGTTATAATGTCAACCGGCAAATTCGAGGAGCAGATCGAGCCTTGAACAATCATTGCAAAAAAGATATATACCCGAATGGCTTGGGCCTTCGCATTTTTGAATGACGAGGTTCGCGAAGAACTGGAATCCCAGCCACAGGAGATCCGCGCCAGCTTCGAGCGCATTGTCCGCCTGGTCGAAGCGGTCGGTTTGGAACGCGTGCATGAGCCTTACATCAAGCATCTGGAGGACCGGCTCTGGGAGATGCGACTTCGGGGCAAAGACGGCATCGCCCGCGCCATCTACGTGACGGCACTGAAGCAGCGGGTCGTGATCGTGCGGGTGTTCGCGAAAAAGACCCAGAAGACGCCGCGCCGCGAAATTGAATTGGCGCTTCAACGCGCGAAGGAGGTGCGATGACAAAAAAAATGATACCGGTCGAGCATGTCTTTGCCGAATGGCGCAAGGATGCGAACTACCGCAAAGCCTATGCCGCACTTGAGGATGAGTTCGCGCTTGCCGCCGCCATGATCAAGGCGCGCGCGGGGGCCGGCCTCACCCAGGAACAGCTCGCGCACAGGATGCATACGACCCAGGCGGTGATCGCCCGCCTTGAAAGCGGACGGGTGAAACCCTCGACGCGTACGCTCGAACGCCTCGCGGCGGCGACGGGCACCAAACTCAAGATTTCGTTCGAGCCGGGAGCACACAGAGCATAAGCGTGTTCGCGACGCAGGCATTGTTCGACACCCTCGATCGAGAAACGACCGACGGGCGGTAAGCCGGCCGCTATGAGATACGGCGGCTCAAGGAGGTCAGACCATGACAGGCCATTTCACGCGCATGGCGTTTCCCAACAAGAGCCCTGCCCCGGCACGCTCGATTGCCTCGACGGCGCCGCGCGCCGCAACGCATGCCGGTCTACATCGTCGCCAAATCGCCCGGTTGGCGGCCTGGGCGCACGCCCGCGGCTGGGATCATCTCACGCTGCCGTCGACCGCCGGAAAGTCGCCGTCGCGCAACTTGCAAATATCGCACCAATGCTATATTGACCGACCGATGGATGCGTGGCGGGTCGAGGTTCTGAACGAGATCGTGCAGGCTGAGATCGCGGCGTTGCCTTTGGATATCCGCACCAAGCTGACGCATATCGCGGACCTGATGGCGGCAGTTGGCCCGCAACAGATGCGCGAACCCCACGTCAAGCCTCTGGGCGACAAACTGTGGGAAATGCGCATGAGCGGGCGAGACGGCATCGCGCGAGCGATCTACGTGCTCGCGCTGAAACGGCGGATCGTCATCCTGCACGCATTCGTCAAGAAGACGCAGAAAACGCCGCCGGCGGCCGTTCGTCTGGCGCTGAAGCGCGCAAGGGAGTTGGAGCGATGACGATTCCGTTCAAGAAACTCAAGAACGAATGGCTGAAGGACCCGGCGTTCCGCGCCGAATATGAGCGGCTGAAGCCCGAATATAAGCTGGCGCTGGCCCTCATCAAAGCGCGCGAGAAAGCCGGCCTCACACAGGCCGAAGTGGCGCGGCGCATGGGCACGACGCAATCGGTCGTCGCCCGGATCGAAAGCGCCAACAATCCGCCCAACCTCAGGACGCTTGAGCGTTACGCCTGGGCTGTGGGGCGCCGCATCGCGGTCAAGCTCGTGAAAGCGGCTTAGTTCGCTGGGCCTCTTTTGCCTCGGAAGAATCGCGATCAAAGCCAAGCTGTTCCGCGCCCGGCGCCGGAGAAGAAGATGACCGGCCATTTCACGCGCATGGCATTCCCCAATGAGAGCCCGGACTATCGCGCCGCGCGCAACGCATGCCGGTCTGCATCGTTGCCAAATCGCCGATCGCCCGGTTGGCTGGCTGGGCGCAGGCCCGCGGCTGGAATCATCTCACGCTGCTGTCGACCGCCGGCAACGACTACGACGCGGATTATTTCGGCGACACCTCGCATCATTCCGAGGCGATGCGCGCGGAGCGCGGCTTTGCGCCCGGCAAGAATTGCGACGGGCCGATGTAAAACGTGTTCCGCAAGGACGGCGACACGGTCCGCCATTTCCGGGGCAGCGAGATTCTCTACGCGCCGGAAGAGCCGGGCCAGCGCCGGCGATCTGGTCGATCCGGTCTGGGGCCCCGAAGGCCGCGGGGAGTTCTTTCCGAGGCTGGAATATTAGCGATTTGCTGCCGGCCCTGGCACCCTTGAGACGACAAAGCCCGCGAGTGAATCGGTATCATGTCGCCACAACTGCCTTCCTCCCCAGGATTGCATAGCCGTCGCGGACTTAGCTACCATCTTCTTCGTCGTCGATTTTTATATCCAACAATATTAGCGACGTAGGAAGTCCGCTTTCATCGAGTATCCGACGGCAAGTCAAGTGGACGTTATCCCTTTGCATCGCAGCAAGTATCCAGTCTCGAAGTTCATCGCGGCGATAAACGGGCACAATAAAGTTCAGAATCCTATGAAGGTCGTTCGATTGGACTTTTCCGACTCCGGCATCGCGATCATAACTTTTCACTCTGCCAACGATCGTTGTGACATCTTCCTCAGGCGAACGCGTTTGAATGAATTGTACAATCGCGTCTGTTAAAAAAATAAAATTGTCGTTTGCCAAAGTCGAGCCAATGCTCATGCGGGTTGCTGATCGCTTCAGGGGCAGTGCAATCTCCGATACCATGGGGCGAAGCCGCGAGGTCAATTTGTTGATGCTTGCTTCGTCAAAGCCGGCCAGATCGCTTTTTATGTTGTTTATTTCGTTTTCCCTATCCCTCTCAGCGATTAATTCAAGAAGTACCTCCGCCCTTTCGGCTACAGGAACTTCCAATTCGGAGAACTGTATATTTGCCGTATCGACTGACCATTGGACGAGATCGATGCCTTGCTGCGGCGACGCGCGCTCTCCGTCGGAAATCTCACGCAAAATGTCGAGTTGTTTAGTCCGTTCTTGCGACTGAAGAGTTCTCTCCTTTTCTTCGAACAATTTGAACTCAGCGAGCTTTGTCAGTAGCGCGTCTACTTTTTCGCGCCGAGGAGCCAACTGATGCCAAACGTAGGCCAAAAAGCCAATTACGGCTCCCGACGCAACAGTCGAGGCTACCTGCACTGCGACATCGTATAGAAATGATCCCCGCTCGGGCGCCTTAACGGTCATATTGATGTAGGATTTTCCCACAATTTTGTCCGCGACCTTCCCGGAACGTCGAAAATATTCGACCGTCGCTATGAATCTTGCTGTCGCGTATTGTGATCTACTGTATTCATAGAATTCCAGTTGACCTTCGGCAGCTATCCCCCCTTCAAAGGTGATCTTGACGACCTCTTCTGCCATCGTGAACCCCAAGTGAAGTCAAGACCGGATTGTTCTTGATACGAAATTCAGCGACAGCGTTCCCTACGCTCGAAACATCAACGGTGAACACTGCTGCTGTCACCGCGTTACTGTCACCACATCAACATTTCTACGGACGGACTGCGATCAGTAACAACTTTATAACAACCTTCGCCGGATGCCACAGATCTAAGTTCATCGAATCCCTTGCACCAACGCAAATTGACTTCCGCCTAAAGCCCACTGATCTCCAACTTGATGTTCCGTAACCGGTTTGCAGTCCGGGTTTGAAACCCCTGGAAGCGGTGGTTGGTACGTCAAACAAAGACTACTCTCTGACGCTTGCCACGTACCCTGCACACGATAATTCGAGCGTACTTCCAGCCCGGAGAACGAGCCGTCGCCATTAAAGTAGAAGTGCCACTCTGCCATTGACGATTGAGATATTACAGTGTTTCCGAAACGATTCTGCATGGCAGCAGCGATAGCTGCGCTGTCGGAGGCGTGAGACACCGGTGGCGGCTGCGCTTGAGTTTCATCTCCAGTCGCCGGGGTTGTACTCGTTGGATTTCCTCTGTTGCCGCTCGTATCCGCAGACTCCGAATTGGGCGGCGATTGGTCTGCTCGATTGGTTGTGCTCTGCGGTGCCGTCGAGTCGGGTGATCGTGTTGAAGCTGATTGTGATTCAGGGTTTCCAGTCGCACCCGTCGGGAAGTTCAGTGACGTGAGACCGAGCAGCCACGCCGCCGCGATCATCAATGCCACGGCGCATACGGACTGCAACCATCCTGAAAATGGAAACCGCCAACTCGATTGCACGTAAGCATTAATGGGTGGTAGGGCGACGAGCGCGCTTAGGAGGGTACATGCGCCGGCACCCTCGTCGCCAAGGGAGACCATCGTGATGCCCAGTACGGCGAAAAACGCGGCCCACACCCAGCCGACTACAACCCCCAAGGAAATGTCTTGGAGTTTCCCGACGCGGCCATCTCGCTCAATCTCAGAGCCGTTCGCGGACTGATCCATCGAGAAGCGCCCCTTGTGATGGTCACTTTGAGTGCAACAAATCTACCCAAACAAGCTCATCATGCAGTCTGAGCAAAGTCTAGACCCGCGCCCTTTGAGAGAGGGCATACATTGGCTAGACTTTGCCACAAGTATTTGGTGGCGAGGCAGGATGGGCTTTTATATCCGAAAGAGCGTTTCAGCTGGTCCTTTTCGTTTCAATTTATCGAAATCCGGGCTTGGAATTTCGGTAGGAGTCAAAGGATTCCGGCTCGGGACAGGTCCACGAGGAAACTACGTCCACATGGGGCGGGGCGGGCTTTACTATCGTGCATCGCTCGGCGGAGGCCATTCGCGTAGTAATGCACAACCCGTAAGAAGACCGCCGCCGCCTGAACCCCAGACGTATCACCAAGCGTCGCTTCAGGACGTCGAGTCGGGCAATTTGATGGAAATGGTCCCGTCCAATGGCTCGGCGGTTCTGGAGCAGATCAACGAGAAGATGGCGCTGCATCGAGTGTGGCCCTGGGTACTCGTCCTTGGTCTGCTGATCACATTGTTCTTAGCTAGCCAGCCGCAAACGGAGAATCTCACGGTCGGATGTTTTTTCGCTGCAATCGCAGCGGCGGCTGTCGCCAGTTATATGGATCACCAGCGTAAAACAGTCGTCATTCTTTACGATCTTGAAGAGGGTTCACTTCAAGCATTTGAGGCGTTGGCGAATGCTCTCGACCGAGTAAGTCGGGTACAGCGAATCTGGAACATTGAGAAGTCAGGGCGAACGAGCGATTGGAAACGCAATGCAGGGGCAGGCGTTTTGATCGACCGCAAGACGGTACAGCTGGGTTATAGGTTGCCGGCGGTGGTTAAAACGAATGTTAGCGTTCCATCGATTACCGGAGGTCGGCAGGCGATTTATTTCTTCCCCGACGTGGTACTTGTGATGGAAGGACAGCGAGCTGGCGCGATCACATACAATCAATTCAATGTCCAATGGCACGACACGGTTTTCATAGAGAGCGACGGCGTACCTAACGATGCGCAAGTTGTTGGTCACACATGGAGGTACGTGAACAGAGATGGTGGTCCAGACCGTCGCTTCAACAACAACCGTCAAATTCCGAAAGTGCGCTATCAGGAAATGGCTTTGACCGGGCCGGGGGGGTTTAACAAGGTACTACAGATTTCAAAATCCGAGGATCGCGCTGACTTCAACTCTGCGCTAACCCAATTGCGCCGCGTCATTCGAGATTTGGAGCAGCTCGCGCTGCCGGTGCCGGCAAGCACCGCATCGGCGGGGTAAGGACCGTATTCCGGTATGACCTACGTTAGCGGTAACAAAGAAATATCGGGGTCAGAGTAGAATTATTCACCACCGTGCGGATCACTCGTACGCCAGAGCCGCTGCAAAGAAGCAAATTGCATAAGGTGACTTCCTACTCAGACCCCGACTATTCAATCAGTAGGTTTTTGTATACGTGGTCTTGCCAACACGCGTTGAAACAGTTGTTTTCGGCTTCTTTCCTGCCCCTGATGTTCTGGTGATGGTGGTGTTGCCAGACTTTGTGCGGGTGGTGACCCGCGTGCCAGATTTTGTCGATCGGATCGTCGTTCTTCCCGACACCATACAAATCACCTCCTTCGTGGAATCTTCATATCACAAATGGTTTTCTGTGAAAATATAGAGCGAACCGCGCGAGGCGACTTCGTACGCTGACCCCGATTGTCCACAAAGATTCGGATTGTGCACGCCGCTCACTCCCCGCTGAGCTCCGCCTGTTGCTTGCGGGTGAGACTTGCCGAAACAAGCGCGTAGGACTGCGCCGCGAGACGCTCGATCTCCTTTCTGGGCACATCGGCATCGAGCTGGACGGCGATCCAGTGGCGCGGATCGAGATGGGTGCGATGGCCGACCCCCTCATATTGCGCGCGCAGCATCTCGGCCAGAGCCGAATCGCATTTGAGGACGACGTATTCGTCGCCGCGAAGCGACAGCACGGCGAACAGCTTGCCCATGATCTTGAACATCAGGCCGATGGGCGCCGCGCCCCTGGGCGCGGTTACCGGCACGGCCACTGCACCCGGACGCGCCGCGAGAAACGCCTTGAGCGCCTTCGTGCGCGCGGACGGCTCGGTGCCGGCGGCGGACTTTTTCCTGACGGGATGTCTGGTCGTTGGCATGGGGCGAAAACCATCCGCGCCGGCAGCGATGAAAGCTACGACGATGCTACCCCGGCTTCGGCGTTCCCGGGTGCATTTCCCAATTCATCCGCCGCCGTTGCGGTTCCGGCATATCAGCCGTGAACTTTCGCCGTCAGTTCGATGCCGAGCGCCTTCATGACGGCGATGGTGGTTTTCAATGTCGGATTGCCGTTCTCGCTGAAGGAGCGATAGAGCTGCTCGCGGGAAAGGCCCGTCTCGCTGGCAATCTGCGCCATGCCTTTGGCCCGCGCCACCACGCCAAGGGCGTGCGCGATATAGCCCGCATCTTCCGTCTCGAACGCTTCGGCCATGAAAACCGCGACCGCTCTGTCGGAGGTCAGGTCTTCTGCGGGATCGTAGGTCGAGAGTTTTTCAGCCATTTCGTTCACTCCAGCTCGCCTGCGAGGCGCTGCCGCGCTTCCGGAAATAAATCCGGTAACCGGGGCCGTAGTGGATGCGCAGCTCACTGATCCCTTCTCCCACCGGCGCCGCGTCGCCCGCATGCCCATATGCAAGCCGATCCAGACGCGAAGCGATCAGGGCGCGGGCGCGCTCGTCCCTGAGACGCGACCGCCATTTCCGGAACGTCTCGGTCTGCTTGAGTTCGACCATGGAGGATAGTAGTTTATAAACTACAGAGTGTCAAGAACATTGTGCCGCAAGAGTCCGGCGACAGGAGCAACGTTCCCCGGTTGGCAAGCGAGACCATCTCGCAAGGCAGCCTACCGGCATGACGCGTATCACATGACGTATTCGAGAGGTGCTCCTGTCACCGGATTTACGCGCGACTACAAGAACGCGTCGGATGCCGAATATGGCTTGATGCTTTCCGCCACGGAATCGGCGACGTGCTCCTTGGTGATCATGCCCACGACGTTGGCTTTTCGCGGCACTCTGCCGCCTCCCGCCACGACCACAGCCATCGTGGCTTTGCGTCGCCACATGCGGCCGATCACGTTGAACATGATGTCGTCCTCGCGCGCGATCGTAAAATCGAGACTTGCGACAGCTCCCAGCGTGAGGCCCGTGAACGCGCCTTCGAGCCCACGACGCAACGCCGTGTTGACCCGCAGGACGCCCGCGATGTTATCGCCATGCGTAACGACGACATGACGCATCCGGCCCCCATGCTCGGGCTGGTGAAGGAATTCGTCGAAGGCCATCGTGTCTGGCAGCACGAGAACATCATTGTCCATGACATCCGCGGCGCGGCGGACAAGAAACATGTTCGCGTGCAGCGCCTTCGGAATAAAGTGCCGTCTCGCAAGCAGTTTGATCGAGTAGATGTTTTCCGCCGACAGCACGCGCCGGCACCCGATGCTCACCGCCACAGCGATGATCATCGGCATGACGATGCTGTAGTCGAGTGTCATCTCGAAGATCATCGTCACGGCCGTCATGGCCGCGCCCGTGGCGCCGCCCACCATCGCGGCCATTCCCACCATCGCAAACGCGGGAACGCTGATCCCAACCCACGGAAACGCCATATGCAGCAGCGCGCCGAACGCGCCGCCGAGTGTGGCGCCCATGTATAGCGACGGCGAAAAGATGCCGCCCGACGAGCCGGACCCCAGGCTCAACGATGTTGCAGCAAGCTTGGAAGCGAACAGCAGCGCAAGGAACGGGGCCGTCGCCAGTCCGCCCATCATCACAGCCTCGATGGTCGAATATCCAACGCCGTCAATCTGATAATGGCCCGAGAAACGCAGGAACGCATACATCATCGTCCCCACGATGGTCATTCCCATGGCATGGCGGAGATAGGGGTTCTTGATGCGCTCGAACTGATCCTCGGCGAAATGCAGCCCGCGAATAAAGCCGGTTGCGCCTGCGCCGGCAATTGCGCCCAGCGCGGCATAAGCAACAAGCAGATAAACATCGGCAAGATGAACGGGAAGAATACCGACGTCCGGGACATTGAAAGCGGGTCGCGGACCAAAGAACAATCGGCCGACAAACGTTGCCGTTCCCGTGGCCAAAGCGACGGGCAGAAATGTGCGCGTGCTGACTTCCGGCATCATCAGCTCGACGGCGAAGATCACGCCGCCGATGGGCGTGTTGAAGGTCGCCGCGATGCCCGCCCCTGCGCCGGCCGCCACCAGCGTGATGCGTTGCCACGCTTCCAGCCGGATCATCTGGCCTATGCTGGAACCGAGCGAGGCTCCGATCTGTATGATCGGGCCTTCACGGCCGACCGCCGATCCGCTGCCGATTGCAAGCGCGGAAGCAAGCGATTTCACGATGGCGACGACGGGCCGAATGCGCCCTTCATTGTAGAAAATTGCGTCCATGACCTCGGGAACGCCGTGCCCGCGGGCCTCCGGCGCGAACGTTTTCACAAGAGCAACCACGCCCATCCCGCCAATAACGGGCACCAGAATCACGAACGGCCCCCACGGCGAGGCGGGCGTGTAGACATTGGCGTCGTAGACGGCTGAAAAGTGACCGAGAAACAGCAGATTGTGAACCAACGCGATCAGAGCCCGGAAGAGAACCGCGCCGAATCCGGTGATGATTCCCACAGCGATCGCGATGATCGAAAAGATGAAAAGATTGACGGAGCGTTCCGGAGATGCGGCGTGATCCATGGGACCTCGGCAGAATGACAGTAGCAGGCTCGTACTTCATCGCAGCTCAGGAGACTAGGGAGAAAGCCGACATCGTGTCGCTTTTTGATCCGCCGGAACATTGAAACGGCAAGTGCCGGCGACGGCATCCGCATCAGCCTATGCGGTGCCCGATCAGGGCCAGGATCGCTGCATCGAGGCTATACGGTCCGGCGCCGGCGGAAATGACCACGATCAGCATCACCGCATACAGGGTTTCCGGCAGATACAGCCAATCGTCGATGCGGTCTGCTCCATCGATCGGCTTGAATGCCTTGATCCGCGCGCGCCCCGATGTCGCGTTGGCGACGAGGATGATGACCAGAAGTCCAAGTGCCGCAAGCGGTGCCAGAAGCCCAGCGACAACGGCGCCGCCGGCCGAGAACTCGACGAGCGGCACCCGCCACTGGTTGATCCCGACGGCAGGAACGCCCAGAGACCTCAGCTCGTCGGCAAACGCGCGGTGACGCTCCGTATTGAACAGCTTGTGGTAGCCGGAGAACATGAAGAACAGCCCCACCGCGACGCGGTTGAGCGTGAGCGCGATGTCGGTCCAGCCAACTCCGTGGAACAGGATCTGGATCATGGCGATTCACCATGCATACCGAACGCCGGCGGCACGCGGGTCATGGAACGGCGAAACCGCACACGGCATCGACCGAGTATTTCCCCGCACCGGCAACGAACAGCAGCAGGAAACCTCCCATGACGCTGAGGTTCTTGTAAAAGCCTTCCATGCGGGTGACGCGGTCCGGGCCCGTAACCGTCCAGTAGCGGTGCTCGATGAGCGAAGTTCCCAGCGTATAGAAAACCATCAGCAGTGCCGAAAGGCGCGCGAACACGCCGACGGCGACCGCGAACGCAACCGGCAGCTCCATGAAGATCGCGACCGCGGTGGCCAGTACCGGCGTCGGAACGCGATCCTGCACCATCTGACTGACCGTGCCCGGATAGTCCCTTACTTTTCTCCAGCCGAAGATCAAAAATAGTGTCGCGAGAAAAAGACGCGCCGCGAGAATGACCGCATCGGTGACGTCGCCGGTCATAACGCCACGTGAAGCAGCGTTTGCCGGGTTGAAGAATGAAACATGAGCAGCGGCCGCATGACCGATTCCCATTCAGCCGTAGGTGAACTCCGGCTTGCTCTGCCCGACTTCTATGATGTATCCGTCGGGATCGCGAATGTAGCAGCGCGTCTCGCCGTATTTGTCCTTAGGCTCCGTGATGAACTCGGCTCCCCGGCTTCGCCACAGTTCATAACACGCGTGGATATCGGCAACGCGGATATTCATGAAGCTGCTGACCAGATCGGGATCGGCGGGAACGCGGAGCGTGACCGTCGGTTTGTCGGGTGTCGGACCGCCGCCGACATTGACAATGAGCCAGGTGTTCGCGATCTGGATGTAACCAGGCGCGCCTTTGCTATCGCCTCTGCTCAGGATGCGACTGCCGAAGACCGTTTCGTAAAATCGCAGCGATCGCTCGATGTCGGCGACGGTGAGAAAATGTGCGACGGTGATCCCGTCCTGCGGCGGCATCTGATAGTTTTTCTGCCCGACCTGGCTCATGGATGGCTCCCATCAAATGCGGTCCATGTCGATAACCGCTTTGGCGAAGGCGGCTTGCCGCGGAAGGTTGGCAGAATCCGGTGACAGGAGCAATGTTTCCCTCGCCGGCAAACCGGATCATCCTACAAGGCGGCGACAGGTACGGCGCGTATCGTGCCCTGCATTCGAGTGCTGCTCCTGTCACTTGATTTAGAGTCGGTCCCGCGGCGCCGAAAAAAATAACGCCCCCTCCCGTAGCAGAAGGGGGCGCAGGATTCAGATTCGCATTCGGTCAGGGAGCCGTTGGAACCAGTCTATGTGCCTGGTGCTGCGAAGGAAGGTGCGGAGACCTGAGTGCGGCGCCGCTCGGACAGACGCTCGCCTTCGGACAATAAAGATAGCCGGTGAATGTACCGTCGGAGTTTTCTCCGTCGATGGCGACGACGCCATTGTCGTTGAGGCCCCAGACTTCCACATAGGTCGATCCGGGCACGGTCAACTCGGTGAATTTCTGTTTCTTGATATCGTAGGTGATGCCGTGCCGGTTGCCGTCCGCATCGGTATAAAGCCCGCTGATCTCGCCGTTGTTGTTGATGCCTTCGAGATTCGTGGTGCCGTTCGGGTCGTCGATGGTGGTGGCCGTCTTGCCGCTCAGCAGGAAGCCGTGCTCGACGCCGTCGGTGTCGATATACCAGCCGACGAGGTCGCCCGCGTCGTTGATGCCGCGGCCTGCCACCGCGGTCGTTTTGATGCCCGGCAGTTTAATGCCCTTCTTGTATTCCGCTTTCTTGCCGGTATAGCCGAAGATGTTGCCGTCCGTATCCTCATAACTGCCCGTGAAGGTGGCCTTCTTGTTGATGCCCTGGACCAGGTAGTTCAGTGGATTGCCGTCCATGGTCACGTCGGTGACGGTCCCGCCCGGAGAGCGTTCGAAAGGCACATACGTGGTCGGATCGTCGGTCCCTACACCGTCGATGCCGGTGACATAGCCTTTTGCGTTTAGCCCGCGCGGCTGCGTGCCGTAGGTCGGATCATCGAGAAAGGTGGTGTAGTCGGTGCCGTCGGCCGGCCCGATAAAGCCTTCCTCGATGCTGTTGCTGTCGAGCCAGAACCCGGTGACGTTCAGGTCGTCGTCGACTCCGAATGCGATCGTTTCGCTGCTGCCGCTCACCAAGGGAAGCGTGTACAGCGAGCCCTTTGCCATGGCCGGCGCCGCAGCCAACAGGCCCACGAGCGCGGCCGAAACCATCAATGCTTTTCTGGTCATTGTAACCCCCGATGTCATGTGAATTGGTAAGGGGAAGTCAATTCCCGAACGTGCACCCTGTCAATGGATGCCCGCGACGCCTCAGACCATCGCGGAGTTGTTACTTGCGAAATCCAGGCAATATGCCGACGGTTTCCCGGGCCTTGGGGGAAAAAAGTCATGCGACGATGCGCAATTGTTCTGACGGTGGTGACATGCCTGGCGACGGCCGCGCGCGCGACGGAGTACCCCGCGATGGCGCCGCACGAGCAATACATGATGGACCGCGCCGCCGAGATCGCGATGGCGAAGAGTGCCGCACCGCCGTCGATCGCTGACAAGGCGACCGTGCTGGTATTGACGCCCCATGGCTACGAGACTGCAATCGAGGGTAGCAACGGCTTCGTTTGCGCGGTCGAGCGCGGATGGATGTCGCAATACGACTTCCCGCAATTCTGGAACCCGCATATGCGCGGGCCGCTGTGCTACAATCCGCCTGCCGTGCGCTCGATCCTGCCATACACGATCAAGCGCACGGAGTTGGTTCTGGCAGGGCGTTCGAAGCCGGAGATGATCGCCGCTATCAAAGACGGCATAGACAGGCGTGCGCTGCCGCATCTCGAAGCCGGCGCGATGACCTATATGATGTCGAAGCAGGGTTATCTGAACGACAGGGCGCGCAACTGGGTACCGCATCTCATGTTTTATTTCCCGCGGTCGGCGGGCGCTGCATGGGGCGCCGATCTGCCTGGCGCGCCGCCGATGCTGAACCCGCAATTCCAGAATTCGCCGGAAGCGCTCAGCGTGCTCATGGTGCCGGTAACGCATTGGTCCGACGGCACGCCCGCGCCCAGAATGTAGCGAGCTAAGTGTCCGCCCGGGGATGCGAGGCGATTTCACTCAAAACGATCTTCAAACATCCTTGTTCGGATTGATCAGATATTTCTCGCCCGTCGATTTCCTGTTGTAGGCGGCGATGGCGTCGGCGCCGAGAGCTTCCGCGAGCGAGATCGTTTTCGTGTAGTGGCTAGCGAAGGTCGTCTTGATTTCGCGGGCGACGCGCTGGCGGAGTTTCTCGGTCTCCTGAGGTCCGATTTTCATCAGGAACGGCGTCAGCAGCCACCCGCCCAGACCCCACAACATGCCGAAGGCGCGATTGAGCTCCGTTGGGCCGGTATCGAGCACACCATAAATATAGACCTGCTTGTAGGTGGTCGAACCGTAGCGGCTGAACTCCTTCATCTTCACGACCGCTACCGCTTCCATCGCGGTGAGGATCTGTCCCGCAAGTCTGCCGCCCCCGATGGCGTCGAACGCGATCGTCGCACCCGTATCCGCGAGCGCGGACTTCAGATCGTCCGTGAAGGAAGGCTTAGACGAATCGACGACATGCACCGCGCCGCTGTCGCGCAGGAGCCTCGTCTGCTCCGCGCTGCGCACGATGTTGACGAGCGGAATGCCATCCTTCAGGCAGATCCGGTTCAGCATCTGGCCTAGATTCGACGCGGCCGCGGTATGGACAAGTGCTGTGTGGCCTTCGCGGCGCATCGTCTCCGTCATGCCGAGCGCGGTGAGCGGGTTGACGAAACAGGAGGCGCCTTCCGCGGCGCTCGTGCCCGCGGGCAATGGCAGACAGTCCTGGGCTTTCAGTGTGCGGTACTGCGCGTACATGGCGCCGCCGAAAATGGCGACGGTCTTGCCCAGCAGGTTTTGCGCATTGGCGCCCGCCTTGACGACTTCGCCGGCGCCTTCATTGCCGACCGGCAAAGACTCGCCGACACGCCCGGCCATGACGCGACGATAGGCTTCCGGGATGGGAGCAACGACCTTTGCGTCCGGACCGCTGCCGGAGAATGTCGCGTGTGCCATGTCCGCGGCACCGAACAGCAGACCGATGTCGGACGGATTGATCGGCGTCGCATCGACCCGGACCACGATTTCGTCGGGTCCCGGCTCCGCCACCGGCACGCGCTCCAGCGATAGCTGGAGCTCGCCGCCGCTCGTTGCCAGCGAACGTAGTTGTAACCCGTCCATGCGCATCTCCCACGTTTTCGTTCGCACCATGAAGACCGCAGCCAAGCCGTGGCGCAAGCGAATAGTTGGCGAATCGAGAAGCGGAATCAGAATCGAATTGTTCGCCGCCGCGCGGGTCGCCCGCGGACCGGAGTCACGCGAAAATGATGTGACGCGCGCCGCTCTGTGCGGCGATTTTCCTCTCCGACACGACTAGCCTCGCTCCGATCGCACGTGTCCAGGGGGAGGCAGAGAAATCATGACCGCGGATAAAACGACGATGGGGTTCGGCTGGCGCGTCTATGGCCTGGGCCTGATGGCGATGGCATTGGTGTGCCTCGCCTGGGGAAAGTTCGATCCGGGGCAGGCCGTGCCCAAAAACTTTCCCGACCGCACCGCCCTCGCCTATGCCGCCGCCGCGTTCATGCTTGTCGCGGGCGCTGCCGTCGAATGGCGCCGGACAGCGGCTTGGGGCGCCGCGGCGCTCACCGCCTATTACACGCTCATTGTCGCCGTCCTCATGGACGGCCGCGCAGTGTTCACCCAATACGCCGAGTTCGGCACCTACAGCAACATCGCCGAACAGCTCGCGATCGCGGCGGCCGGGCTGATCGTCTACGCCACCGACGCGCAGATCAATGCCGTGCTGGCCGCGCGCCTCACGCGGCTCGGCCAGATGATATTCGGGGTTTGTGCGCTGTTCTTCGGCGGCGCGCATTTCTTTTATATGAACTTGACCGCTCCGCTCGTCCCCAAATGGCTGCCGCCTTCCCAGGAGTTCTGGGGTTATGCGACTGGGTTCGGACACATCGCGGCGGGTCTTGCGATCCTCACGGGCGTGCAGGCGCGCCTCGCCTCAATCCTGCTCACAGTCATGTTCGCATCCTTCACGCCGCTGGTGCATGTGCCGATCCTGCTGGCCGATCCCTCCGTCTATTTCAACTGGACGGAAAACGCCCTCAATCTCGCTTTGATCGGCTGCGCCTGGGTGGTGGCGGATTCGCTCGCGCGGCCGAAGCGCTAGTTTGATATCATTTGTTGTTCAATCGCCTTCGCAATCGTCATCACCCGCCCTGCGCGGCGAGGTAAGCGGCGATGGCGATACGATCATCGGCGCTCAGATGCGTCACTTCGGGCAGCATCGGCGCCACCGCGGATCCTCGGCGAAAGCCATACTGGATGTCGTAGAGTTGGCGCACGAGGTAGCTGGGCGAACGTCCCGCGAGCGGCGGCGCAGTGCCCATGCCTTGTAGCCGGGCGCCATGGCAGGACGCGCAGGGCAACGCGCCAGCGCCCGTCTGCACCAGGAGCTTTCCGCGCGCGGTGCTGCCCGGCGGCACATAGGCGGTGAGCGTCGTGCGCCAGTCGCCATCCTGGAAACGCACAAGATTGTCGGGCACTTCGAGAATGCGATGGCCGATCGGCTCCGAGCCTTTTGCCCGCACGAGTGTAAAGCCCTCGGTCTCCGTCTTCGGCACAATCGCCGCTTCGATCACATGGATGCGCGAGCGATAGGAAAGTCCCGCAAAATAGGCGGCAGCGTGCTGCAATTCAGCCGCGTCTATCGCGCGTGCCACCCTCGCCATGGCCTGGCTGCAAGGGCGAACCGCGGGCACGGCGCATTGCCGCCGTCCGGAGCGGAATTCGTCGAACTGCTCCGCGATATAGGCGGCCGGCAATCCGGTGATCACAGCGTCTTCCGGTCCGCCGACTCCGGTGGGCAGATGGCAATAGCCGCACGCCCACAGATTGGGCGCATGGCCATGCAGCACGACCTCAGGCGGCTTCGCATGGTCCGCGGGAAACCAGTCCGGAATGTTGAACCTGTCGTCGACCGACTTGGGCGTGACGTGCAGCCGCGAGCCCGGCACGGTCACCAGCTTCGGTTGCGGTACGGTCGCTTTCGCTTTGCGAAAGATCACGAAGGCCCAGTCGGGCGGCGGATCGCCGGACGGCGCAGCCAAATTCGGCGCGGACGCGCCGCACAGGATGACGCTTGCCGCCACGCCGGCAGCCCCAATCGCCCACCATCGCCGCATTCTGTCCCCCTCGCGATGGTCCAACCTTGGCCGATTCACCGAGGCGGAACAATTGCCAGGGCGCGTTTCGACGTGGAAAGAGCTGCTCTAGTGGGCGCCACTTTTGCTGATTGCATTTAGCTTGGCGAGCACAACGTCGGACAACGAAAGCGAAGTTGCCGCCAGATTCTCGCGCAGATGCGCGAGTGACGACGTGCCGGGGATAAGCAGAATGTTGCGCGCGCGATGCAGCAGCCATGCAAGCGCCGTCTGCATCGGCGTGGCACCGAGATCGCCCGCCACGTCCGAGAGCGTCGAGGATTGCAGCGGTGTGAAGCCGCCCAGGGGGAAGAAGGGCACATAAGCGACGCCCATGTCCGCGAGTTCATCGATGAATGCATCGTCGGCGCGATGGGCGAGATTGTAGTGGTTCTGCACGCACACGACAGGCGCGATAGTGCGCGCCTCGGCGACCTGCGCGGACGTGACATTGCTTAGACCCAAATGGCGGATGAGACCCTGCCTCTGCAGTTCCGCAAGCACGGTGAACGGTTCCTCGAGCGATCCTTCGCCGGGTTCGTGAATCCGTCCCATGAGCCGCAGATTGACGACGTCGAGCGCGTCGACGCCCAGATGCCTGAGATTGTCGTGCACGGCGCTTGTGAGGTCCGCGGGCGCCATCGCCGGGTTCCACGAGGCATCGTCGCCGCGTACCGCACCGACCTTGGTCACGATCACGAGATCGTCCGGATACGGATGCAGCGCATCGCGAATGAGCCGGTTGGTGACGTGCGGGCCGTAGAAATCGCTGGTGTCGATGTGGTTGGCCCCGCTCGCCACCACTTCGCGCAGCACTGCGCGCGCGGCGGCGGGGTCCTTCGGCGGTCCAAACACGCCGGGGCCGGCCAGCTGCATCGCGCCATAGCCCATTCGATTTACGGTCCGGTCGCCCAACGAAAATATGCCAGCGGTGGTGAGGTCGGTCATGTCTGGTCTCCAATTTGATACGACCACAATATGGGTCGTTGGCAGCGCACGATAATGGTACATAATCGGCACGGGTTGTACGGAATTTCGAACAATGGCCGTGGATCTGAACGATCTTTCCGCCTTTATGGTCGTGGTGCGGGCCGGCGGGTTTCGCGACGGCGCGCGGGTGAGTGGTGCCTCGGCCTCCGGCCTCAGCGAGGCCGTGCGACGGCTGGAGGCGATGCTGGGCGTCCGGCTGGTCAATCGCACGACGCGCAGGATCGCGCCCACCGAGGCGGGAGCGCGCTTGCTGGAGCGATTGGCGCCCGCACTGGGCGAAGTCGAGGCGGCCCTTGACGTTGTGAATGCGTTTCGCGACCGCCCCGCCGGAACGCTCAAGCTCAATGTGCCCGGAAGTGTCGCGCGCCTCGTGCTGCCATCAATCGTCGCTCCGTTCCTGAAAGCCTATCCGGATATCAGGCTGGAGGTCGTCGTCGAGGAGAGCTTTGTGGACGTTCTGGCGGCGGGTTGCGATGCCGGGGTCCGCTATGACGAGCGGCTCGAACAGGACATGATCGCTGTGCCGATCGGGCCGCGCGTCCAACGTTTCGCCACCTGTGCATCCCCCTCCTACCTCGATGCCCATGGCCGACCGGAGCACCCGCGCGACCTGCTCGCGCACGCCTGCCTGCGGGGCCAGTTCGCCAGCGGCGCGATGCCAGCATGGGAATTCGAGCGCGATGGCGAGATCTTGAAAGTCGATCCCACCGGCCCGCTCGTGGTGCGCCTGGGCGCCGCAGTGGATCTGGCGCTCAGCGCCACCATCGCCGGGCTCGGCATCTTCCATCTGTTCGAAGACTGGGTGCGCCCGCATTTCGACAGCGGCGCGTTGGAACCGGTGCTGGAGCCTTGGTGGCAGAGTTTTTCGGGGCCGTTTCTCTACTATCCCGGCCGCCGCAATCTGCCTGCGCCGCTGCGCGCCTTAGTCGATTTCATCAGAAACGTACCGTCGGCGTAGGCCGAATCGACGGAAAGTCACAGAGGTTTTTATGTAGGGTGTCGAGCGCCTTGAAATGTGCTACCTTTCCCTACAGGCGCGTCGCTCACCGACCGCTGCTGGTGAGGGGGAAACCACCGGATGCGAAAATATCCTTTACTTATCGCGGCCCTTTTCGCGGCGACCCTCGGTACTGCTGCCGCGGCGCCGACGGACAGAGACAATCGCGTCGCGCCGCCCGACATATCCGCTCTGTTGGCGAAAGTTCTTGCCGCGGCAAAAAGCGGCCAGGACGCCGACATCGAGTCGCTTCTGGCTGATGAATCCCGCCGGGCCCTGAACGCGCCGTCCGCCGAAAACAAAGCCCTGACAACCGCCCAGCGCGCCTTCCGCCAGGCGCTCGATGCGCGGTTCGGTCGTGGAACGCCAATGAACGATACGTTCCAAGCCCGGCCCGCCAAAACCGAAGGGTTGCGGGCGGTCCTGAAATCCTTCGAGTCCATGGAGCTGGTTTCGGTCACGCCGGGCGCAGATGGCAGCGCCACGGTGCTTGTGAAAGTCACGCGGCAAACGCGCACCGGAACATCTGAAAGCGTGGAAGGATCGCTCGCCGTCAAACGTGAAGGCGATGCCTGGAAGCTGGTGTTGCCGGATGCGGCGGATCAGAAATCCGACGACACGCGCATGTCCATCGCGCAGCAGATCACGGAGAAGGTTCGCGCGGGCGCCTATCCAAGCCGGCAGGCCGCTATGATCGCCATGTCGAACGCCCTGGCGGCGGGAGGCGGCCGATGAGCGCCTGGAGCAGGTTTTCCGGACTCGCGGCAGCTATCGTGGTGGCCTCAGCGGTCGCGGGCTGCGATGTCAAATTGAAGACGATCGACCTTATACCGGTCCAGACGTTTCAAGGCTTCGGCGGCGGCGGCGGGGCCAGCGGCTACTGCTTCAACGCGGATAGTCCGAACATGAACACGTTCTCGCCGGGTACCGGCCAGATCATCGTGGGCTTCGACGATTGGTTCAGTCCCGGTTCTGACCCTTTCCCCTGCAACGTTTATCGCAGCTTCGTGTTTCGCGCCGGCGTGAAATTCGATCTCTCGCAATTCAATTCGATCGTCGCCGCCAATCTGCTGTTCGACACGGGCAATTCGATATCGCGGCAAAATGGCGAGGTGGTCGGGCAGTCGCCGCCGGCGTCCTTCGCCACCACACTAGGTCTGGCACATAACACGCTCGGCACGGACAACGACCTCGTCGACGATGACGAGGCTTCGCTGGCGCCAACGTCCGGATCGCTCAATGTCGGCGTGAGCAGCCAGGTGCGGGACTGGCTGAACGGCTCACATGCGAACAACGGCTTCGTCATCGGCGGTCCGCTGGCAGTCCCCACCAACAACTTTCCCGAAGACAACAATGCGCAGGTGAGCTTCTATCAGAACTTCCGATTGCAGGTTCTCTACAATCCCGCGCAGAACCCTAACGCGCCGCAATAGGCACGATTCGGCTATCTCAAGCTCGCACAAAACCGCTGGATCCGGTGGCACGCGTCTTCGAGCACCGCGTTCGACGTGGCATAAGAGAGCCGGAAGAAAGGCGAAAGTCCGAACGCCGCGCCGTGAACGACGGCGACTCCTTCGGTTTCCAGTAGCTCGGTGACGAAATCTTCGTCGGTTTCGATCGCCCTGCCCTCAGGCGTGCGCTTGCCGATCAGTTTTCGGACCGACGGATATACATAGAACGCGCCTTCGGGTTTCGGGCATTCGATGCCATGCGCCTGGTTCAGCATGGAGACGACGAGGTCCCGGCGCTCCTCGAAGGCGCGCTGGAATTCCGGAATGAACGCCTGCGTGCCGTTCAGCGCCTCCACGCTCGCCCATTGCGAGATCGACGCGGCGCTCGATGCCGATTGCGATTGCAGCTTTGCCATCGCCTTCACGAGCGGTTCCGGCGCGCCGCAATAACCGATGCGCCAGCCCGTCATCGCATAGGCTTTCGACACGCCGTTCATCGTCACCGTGCGCTCGTAGAGGCGCGGCTCGACCTGCGCGACCGTCGAAAATTCGAAGCCGCCATAGACGAGATGCTCGTACATGTCGTCGGTCAGCACCCACACCTGCGGATGCTTCAGCAACACATCGGTCAATGCCCTTAATTGCTCGCGCGTGTAACAGGCACCCGTGGGGTTGGAAGGCTGGTTGAAGATGAGCCATTTCGTCTTCGGTGTAATGGAGCGGTCGAGCGCCTCCGGCGTCAGGCGAAACCCGTCCTCGAGTTTCGTCTCCACGATGACAGGCTTGGCGCCCGCAAGCAGCACGACGTCGGGATAGGTCACCCAATAGGGTGCGGGGACGATCACCTCGTCCTCCGGATTGAGCGTCGCCATCAGCGCGTTGAAGATGATGCTCTTGCCGCCCGGCGCCACGAAGCATTGCGCGGGCGTATAATCGAGACCGTTCTCGCGTTTGAACTTGGCGGAGACAGCCTTCCGCAATTCCGGAATGCCTTCGACCGCGGTATATTTCGTTTCGCCGCGACGGATGGCGGCAATGGCCGCTTCCTTGATGTTGTCAGGCGTATCGAAATCGGGCTCGCCGGCACCCAGCCCGATGACATTGCGGCCGGCAGCCTTCAGGTCGCGCGCCTTCTGGGTCGCAGCGATGGTGGCGGAGGGCTGGATGCGGCCGATCGATTCGGCCAGAAAACCTTTGGGCAGGGCGCTCACGAAACACAATCCTGAAAGTTCGGAAGCGCGTGTATCGGTCGCGCCGCCGCGAGAGGCAAGAGGGTTTCGCGTCGTAGCGACCTGTCAGCGCACCCTGAAACCGAAATACGCCGCCAACACAAGGAATACGAACGACACGGCGTGATTCCAGCGCAACGGCTCGCCTAAATAGAACGTGGTGAACACGCCGAACACGAGCAACGTGATCACTTCCTGCATCGTCTTGAGCTGGGCCGCCGAATAGACCGTGTGCCCGATTCGATTGGCGGGCACGGCCAGGCAGTATTCAAAGAAGGCGATGCCCCAACTGATGGGGATGACCAGCCACAGCGATGTCGTAGGGAATTTGAGTTGCCCATACCAGGCGAACGTCATGAACACGTTCGAACACAGGAGCAGCAGGATCGGCGCTATCCAGGGCAAATTCATGTCGTCTCCTCACGGTGAATTGAAATCTCGTGTCCGGCGGCTGCGAGCGCAAAGCGGAGGAATTGTTCAATATCTGCAAGCCCTTCGCGCGATCCGCCGATGGGAAACGACAGGTTTCGGCATGGCGTTCCTGTGCCTCTGCGGCATGGACGCACAGGACGGTCGGTGTAACATTTGCCCGCTTCGTCGGGGAGGACCGCCATGAAGTTTTTCACGATTTCCGCCATAGCTGCTTGTGCTGCGGCCGCTTATGTTCCGGGCGCTTCCGCCGCGGTGACAGTCCTGGGCAACGGCATCGCCCATGGCTGTTTCGAATATGCCGAATTCGGGGGCAATTCGCAGGATGGAATCACCACCTGCAGTATAGCCCTCGAACAGGCGGCGCTTCCCCGGAAGGATCGCGCTGCGACGTTCATCAACCGCGGCATTCTCAAGGCACGCATCGAAGACACGACGGGCGCACTCGCCGACTACGATGACGGTCTCGCGATCGACGGCAATCTCGGCGAAGGCTATGTCGATCGCGGTGCGACAATGATCGTGCTCAAGCGCTACGATGAGGCACTCGACGATCTCGACAAGGGCATCTCGCTCGCCGCCAATCGCGTACAGATCGCCTATTACGATCGCGCAATCGTGGACGAGGCACTCGGCAATATCCGTGCCGCTTACGAGGACTACAAAAAGGCTGCAGAAATCCAACCCGATTTCACACTGGCGACTGACCAACTGGCGCGCTTCAAGATCGTGCGCAAACATACCGACGGAACCTGACGCCACCGTCGCTTTGGAATCGCCGCGAAAAGCGCAGCGCGAACATTCGCGCTGCGCTTTGTGTTTGCGAAGATTGCTCGCAGCGGCCGCTGCGACACACTGATACAATTTGAGTATTGCGCGCACGGCGCACGGGAATATTTGTGTATCCGGCCACGCGGCGAATCGCGTGTCTTGAGAGGCACAATGGCTCTCCAACCGCTAACGGCAAGACAATCTTTGCGGCGTGCCCCCCAGCGCCGCCATCGCCTCGCGACCGTGTCCTCATCGGCGCTCCAAAGAGGACGCGTGCGCGTGGGCGGCCGGACAGTTTCTTGGACCCCGAACCAGGTTGCCTGTCCGGCCGCCCTTTACGCTTCGTTGCCGCAATGCCGCCACAGCATGGCTGTAGGCAGGGGCGAAGCATAACTTCCCCCTAGACCTGCCGGACGGGAACAGAAAGGCTTTCAGGCGCTTAATGACCGACCGCGCGGCTTTTTGCCCAGCCCTTGCTTTCGTTTTTGCAGAGGCTATTTAGGTAAGAACACGGCGTAGTTCGCGCCGCAGAGCGGGTTTCCCTTTCATGACCGTATCGTCCCGAATTCTTGCGGCCGTTTCCGCGACCGCTCTCCTCGCAGGCTGCTCGACCCCCGTGCCGCAGGCGTTGCAGGCGCCGGAAGTGCCGCCCGCTTTTACCGGGCCGGTCGCGCCGGGGGCGGCTGTCTGGCCGACGCCCGATTGGTGGCAGGGCTTCGGCAGCCCAGAAATGACCTCGCTCATCACGACCGCCGAAAAGGACAATCTCGATATCGAAGTCGCGATGGCGAATGTGCTTCAGGCACAGGCGAACACCGACATTCAGCGTTCCGCCCTGTTCCCGGATCTCAGTCTTTCCAGCACCGCGAGCCGCGCCCGCAGCCCCGGTTCGAGCATCACGATTCCCACCGCCACGGGACCGCTGACCTACAAATCGGCGACGACGCAGAACAGTTTCGGCCTTGGAGTCGATGCAAGCTATCAGGTCGATTTCTGGGGCCTCGCGCGCGACAATCTTCGCGCCGCGCAAGAGACGCTCAAATCGACACGTTACGCCCAGCAGGTCGTGGCGCTCACCACCGTCTCCAGCGTCGCCAACGCTTATCTCGACGTACTCGCACTACGCGAAGAGATCGCGTTGACGCAACAGAACGCCGACGCCGCCAGGCGGATTCTCACCGTCACGCAGGCAAAAAAGACGAATGGCATTTCTTCCGAACTCGATGTGGCCGAACAGGAAGCAACGGTTCACGGCCTTGAGGCGCAAATCCCGCCGCTGAGAGAGCAGGAACGTGAGGCGACATTTGCGCTCGCCATCCTGCTTGGCAAGCCGCCGGAGGGATTTCAAGTTACCGCCAAGAATCTCGACGGCATCAAAGCGCCCGCTGTAGCACCGGGAATTCCGTCGGCGCTGCTGGAACGTCGCCCCGATGTCGCCGAAGCCGAAGCCAATCTTGCTAGCGCACACGCCAATGTCGATGCAGCGAGAGCGGCATTCTTTCCACAGATCGGACTTACGGGCTCTGGCGGATTCGCAAGTTCAGCCATCGGCACAATTATCAACGCGTCGAGCCTGGAATGGAGCGTGGGTGCCAGTCTCGCGCAGACCATCTTCGACGGCGGCAAGCTTTTTGCCGAAAGCGACCTTGCCAAGGCCGAGCAGCGCGGCCTCATCGCCACCTATCGCAAGACGGTCTTGACCGCGTTCTCGAATGTCGAAACCTCGCTCGGGCAAGTGTCGAATTTCGGCGAGGAGCAGGATGCCCTCGACAAAGAAGTGAAAGCCGCAGCCGAAGCGTTCCGTATTTCGGAACTGCAATATCGCGAAGGTATCGTCGACATCACGTCTGTGCTGCAGACCGAACAGACATTGTTCACGGCTGAAAACCTGCTGGTGCAGTCCAAACTCGCCCGGGCGCAGGCCGATGTCAGCCTGTTCGAATCGTTGGGCGGCGGCTGGGCCGAAAATCCCGACGACAAGACGCAGGTCACCGCGCCGACGGCAGCGCCCGCCAAGACCTGAATCCAGACGCAGCAATATCCGGTGGCGCTGCCCAGCGCGATGAAACGGACTACTGCTTCGGGTGCTAGCCGCTGCCGAAAAAGCGCCGAATTTTTGGGTACTACCCTCGTCGTTACAATTGCACCATATTTGCGCATTCGCCCGCTCAAGGAATGATCCCATGATTTCCCCCTACGCGGACCTGCCTCCGCAGGCGTTTTGGCAAACGGGCGTCGCAAATCAGACCCCAGCCGCCATAGACGGGCTCTACAAGAAAAAATTTTCCATTGATCGAACTATGCGAATTGCGACGGCCGGAAGCTGCTTTGCGCAGCATATAACGCAATATCTTCGCAAGCGGAGGTTCTCCGTTATCGACGAAGAACCGCCGCCGCCAGGGCTGGATGCGGCTGCCGCCCGTCGATTTGGCTATGGGCTCTATTCGGCACGTTACGCAAACATTTATACGACGCGCCAGTTGCGACAGTTCGCACAGGAAGCCCTGGGCGAGTTCTGTCCTGCCGACGCAATCTGGGAAAAAGACGGGCGATACTATGACGCCATGCGACCATCCGTGGAACCGAGCGGCCTCTCCAGTCCCGAAGTCGTCCTAGATCATCGCGCCTGCCATTTGCAACGAGTCTTGCGCGTTCTTCGCGCCGCCGATGTATTCATCATCACCTTGGGTTTGACCGAGGCCTGGGAACACGCGCCCTCTGGAACCGTATATCCGACGGCGCCAGGCACGGTCGCTGGAAAATTCGACCCCGCCATTCATCGCTTTCACAACTTCAATTTCAAGGAAGTATATGAAGATTTGTCGACGTTTTTTGAATTCGTCAGAAAGATCAAAAAAGACACTCGTTTCGTATTGAGTGTTTCGCCTGTACCGCTGACCGCGACCGCGAGCGAAGAGCATGTCCTGCGTGCAACAACCTACTCAAAATCCATTCTGCGGGCGGTGGCGGGCCAGCTTTATCATGAACGCGCAGACGTTGACTACGTACCGTCGTACGAACTCATCACGAGTTCGTTGTCCCGGGGGCAGTATTTCGCAGAGAACCTTCGTACGGTACGGCCGGAAGGCGTCGAAGCTGCGATGAAGATGTTTTTCGCCCAGCATGACGGCGGCCGGAAACCCGCCCCCGCCGCGCCGGCGACCACGAATAGCAGCGACGTTCAACAGGATATCACCGCTGAAGAAGATGTCTTGTGCGAAGAGGCGCTTCTGGAAGCGTTCGCTAGTTGAGTCGGATTTGCGTGATCGGCGATTCGCATGCCGCCGCACTGAAAATCGGCTGGACGGCAATCCAACGCGAATTTCCTGAAACGCAGTTGGTCTTCTTTGCGAGCGGGGCGAACAGCATGCAGGGTTTGACAGTCTCCGCGGGATACTTGATTCCGTCAGAGCCTGTGTTGCGGCAACGGATAGTCCAGAGTTCCGGAGGACGAGAGGCAATCGCCAACGACTTTGCGGGATATATCCTTTGCGGTCTTGGGTTCGCACCTGCCCGTGCCGTTCACCTGTCGGAGGCATATCGAGTCGAAAGCAGCTATCGCGATAGCCGCTGCCCCATTTCTGACGAGTGTTTCCAATATGCGGTAGAAGGCATTTTGCGCCGGTCGCTGGCGACAGAAACTCTGCTGAAGCTTCGTGAAATTACACCAGCGCCAATAGCGGTAATTGCAAGTCCGATGAGAAGCGAAACCGACCCGTACCCCATATTTCCAGTCCCAGAGCAGGCCCAAGAAAGCGGACACGAAAATCAAATTGCCGCGCTGTTTGTATCGGCCGCATATAGAGTAGCGCAAGAATTAGACTTCAAATTTTTCCCACAACCGACAATAACATTGAAGAGTCCGCTTTATACTCGTGAACTTTACTCGCGGGCGGCAAATATAAAACCACATGAAACTGTCCTTGACAGTCACCACATCCACATGAATGGCAAGTATGGCTCGGAAGTCTTACGCTCTATTCTAACGGATTTTCCGGCAAAAGATCCGACTTCGCAGACGCGCGGATAATAAACCGGCAACGACTCCAAGGGTAAACAATAGCGAGCTCGATGTGGTCGCGCCCGAGCCAACGATGACCGCAGCTACCGAAACCTGTCCGGACGCCCGGCTCGAACGTTGAAAGCTCGGAAAATGAAGAACCTGACCAAAGTCGCGACCGCCTGGCTTGGGCTGCTGGCCGGATTCCTGGCTTCCACCAGCGCGCCGCACGCCGCTCCTGCTGTGGTCATCGCGAAGATCGCCGCCCATCCCGCGCTCTGGACCGTGCATTCCCCGACAGCAACGGCCTATCTGCTCGGATCGGTTCATATCCTGCCGCCGAATATCGATTGGCGGACGCCAGAGATCGAGGCGGCCATAGACAGGTCCGACGTGTTCATCTTCGAGGCGCCGCTGGGCGACGCCGGAAAAGCGGACGCACAGGCATTCATCCGCGACCACGGTCTTTTGCCTGCCGATATGGCGCTACCCTCGCTGCTCGATACGCAGGCGCGTAAAGACTACCGCGCCGCGCTCGCGACCTCGCAGGTGCCGCCTGATTCGCTGGTGCATCTGCGCCCCTGGCTTGCGGCAATCGTTCTCCAGGTCGCGTCCATGGAGCAAAAACACTATTCGCCGGACAGCGGGGTGGACCAGCAGATCTACAGGCTCGCTTTGTTCGAGGGCAAACCCATCCGCACCTTCGAAACCATTCCCCAGCAATTGGCGATGTTGATGCCGAAAGACCAGAGCCTCGAAGTGGCGGAGTTCGACGCCGGGCTCCGGCAGTTTCAGTCGGAACAGAATAAGCTGGGACCGCTCGTGGATGCGTGGGCGCATGGCGATGCGGCCAAGGTGAGCCGGCTCATGAACGCCGATCTGGAAAGTGTCCCGGGCGTCAAAAAAGCGCTTCTTGACGATCGCAACGACGCCTGGGTTGTCAAGCTCAAATCCATGCTGACCGAGCACAAGACGTTTTTCATTACTGTCGGTGCAGGCCATCTCGCCGGTCCGCATGGCGTCCCGGTGCTTCTGCGCACACAAGGCTATCGCGTCGACGGACCGTAGAAGCTATCGTCCAACGCAGCATGAGCGAAGACCTTTCGGACGCCAGGGGGCGCACGCCGGAAACGATCGCGGCCCAGGCTCTGGGCTGGATCGACGAAACGACCCGCGCCATCGCACCTGCCATCCATGCTTCGTCCACTTTCGAGCGCGACGCGGACAATTCCTATCGCAGCGGCCGCAACTATGCCCGCGCCGACAATCCAGCCTATGACCAGCCCGAGGCAGTTCTCGCGCAGCTCGAACAGGGTGCGGCCGCCATGCTGTTTTCGTCTGGAATGGCGGCGGCAACTGCGGTGTTTCAGGCGCTGACGCCAGGCGATCATGTTGTCGCACCCAGGGTGATGTATTGGTCGCTGCGTGCCTGGTTGCAGCAATTCGCGCAGCATTGGGGCCTGCGAGCTGACTTCGTCGACATGACGGATCTGAACGCGCTTAGGCGTGCGATGCGCCCTGGTACGACCAAGCTCGTCTGGACAGAAACGCCTGCCAATCCGCTATGGGACATCGCCGATATCGCTGCTGTAGCGGCCATCGCGCATGAAGGCGGCGCGAAGCTGGCTGTGGATTCCACCGTCGCCACGCCCGTGTTCACCCGCCCGCTTGCGCTCGGCGCCGATCTCGTCATGCATTCGGCCACCAAATATCTGAACGGCCATTCCGACCTCGTGGCCGGTGCGCTCGTCACGCGCACCGAGGACGAATACTGGCACCACCTGCAAAAGCTGCGCGTGCAGCAAGGTGGCATTCTGGGCTCGTTCGAGGCGTGGCTCTTGCTGCGCGGCATGCGCACGTTGTTCCCGCGCGTGCGTGTGGCGGCGGCGAACGCCCAGAAGATTGCCGAACATTTCGCATCCCATCGCCGGATTGCCTGTGCGCTTTATCCTGGCTTGCCCGATTTTCCCGGCCATGCGATCGCGCTGCGCCAGATGCAGGGCGGTTTCGGCGCCATGCTGTCGCTACGTGTCGAGGGCGGCGAAGCCGCGGCGATTGCGACGGCCGCGAACTTGCGCGTCTGGAAACGCGCAACTTCGCTCGGCGGCACCGAAAGCCTCGTCGAGCATCGCGCCTCTGTCGAAGGCCCCGATACGCCATGTCCGCGCGATCTTCTCCGCCTGTCGGTCGGTATCGAGGACGTTCAGGACCTGATCGGCGATCTGGAGGACGCGTTAATGCAGGCAGGTGCTACCGCTGGTTAAATTCCCGCTCACGCCTGTTTCGCCTTGATATAGTGGTCCACCACTGTCTCAAGCACGGTCAGGGGAACGGCGCCGCACAGCAGAATTGCGTCGTGGAATTGCCGGATGTCGAATCGCGTTCCCAAAGCCTGCTTCGCCTTCTCCCGCAGCCGCAGGATGGTGAGCTTGCCCAGCATGTAAGAACAAGCCTGTCCCGGCCAGACGCAATAGCGTTCGACTTCCGTCGTCGCGGACGCTTCCGGATCGCCCAGCATATCGACATAATATTTGATCGCCTGCTCGCGGCTCCAGCGCATCTGGTGGATGCCGGTGTCGACCACGAGCCGCACTGCGCGGAACATCGCATCATGCATGTATCCGATGCGGCCGAACGGGTCGTCCGCATACATGCCGATCTCGTCGGAAAACTGCTCCGCATAGAGCGCCCAGCCTTCGAGATAGGCCGAGAAGAACGACACCTTGCGGATGAGCGGCAGATTTGTTTCCTGCTGGATGCTGCCCTGCAGATGATGGCCGGGAATGCTTTCATGGAATGTGAGCGTGGGTAAGGTCCAACTCGGGACCTCGGCCGTGTCGCGCAGGTTGATGTAGTAGGTTCCCGGGCGCGAACCATCGAGCGACGGCGGATTGTAATAGCCGCCGGGCTGCGCCGCTTCGATGTATTTCGGCACGCGTTTGATGATGACATCGGCTTTCGGCAGCGTACCGAAATATTGCGGCAGCTTGGCGCGAATGGCGTGGACCTTCACGTTCAGATCGGCAAGCAACTTGTCCTTGCCCGCATCGGTGTTCGGGTAGCGGAATTTCGGGTCACTATACATGCCACGCAGGCGCTCGCCGACCGTGCCTTTGGTCATGCCATGCGTCTTCATGATGGTGTCGATGCGGGCCGTGAAGTCCTTCACCAGCTCGAGTCCAGTGCGGTGGATCTCCGCCGGGTTCATGGTCGATGTGGTCCAGAAGGTGAGCGAATCCGCGTAATAGGATTCGCCATCCTTCAGTTTCCACACGCCCGCGTCGTGCGTGGCATGCGCCTGCAATTCCTTCACCAGCGCGATCTGTCGGTCGAGCGCTGGATAGACCTTCTCGACGAGGATTTTCTTGGCATTGCCGGCATAGTCGCCAGGAATGTTTTTTTCCCTGGTGCGCCGCACCACCGATGACACCAGCACGGATTGATCTGGCGCGACATCTCTCAGCGAGGTCATCTGCCCCAGCGTACGCGTGAGCGAAAAGTCGGGCGGGACTGTGCCCAGACCCGCATCGTGCCGCACAACCTCAACTTCCTGGTCCATGGCAACCGCGAAAGCCGCTAGGCGCGAGAGATAGGCGTCGGCATCGGCCTTGTTGGCGATCTGGTGCTGGCTGTCGAGGAAATCGGGTATGGAATCGTAGGCGCCGGTAAGCTGGCTGACGACATAAGGCGTCCCCGCACCACCACCCCCGTATTCGTAGCGCCGGTCCGCCTCGTCTCCCGTTTGCAGCCCGAACAGCACGACATCGTAATTTATCCGGTCCATGTCCGAAAGCGGGGCGGGATCGAGCGCCTTCAACCGTTTGAGCTGATCGGTGACGATCCGCTTGTTCTCCTGGATATCGGCAAGCGAACGGCCGTCAAGTTTGCTTTTCTCGGCGGCGCGGGCGCCCGAATCGAGCCCCAGGGCCGTGGTACCCTCCGGCGAGCGGTCCAGGTTGACCGACATGAAATCGTCGAACAGCTTGTTGAGCTGTGCTGCGGCTGGCGCCGACTGTGTCATGAACGCCGCATGGGCCAATGGCGTGTTCAGCGACGCCACGGCTGCGCCTGCAACACCGGATAACAAAACTGAACGACGATTAAGCATAGAACATACCTTTCTGAATGTGATGCGACGATAAAGCCCCTTCCGAGGACAGGGGCAAGTAAGCTGGCTTCGAAAAGCCCCTCAAATTCTCGTGGGCGGCACCGCGGCAAACGCATCGATCCGAGTTAGCTTGAATTTGGCCAGCCTGTCGTAATGAGGGCGCGCGGCGTCCGCGATCGTCTGGAGATGCGCAGGCAGTGGCTCGGGAGGGGATGCGGTGGGCGGCGCAAAACCCGTCGAACGCTCAACCGCGTCATACCAGACGGGCGCCCAGACACCGTCGCTGGCGCGCCTGCCCGCGGGCCAGTGCAGCATGCGCTCCGAAAACGGAATGCCGAGACGGGCGCACAATGCGGTCAGCGTGCCCCGGGGATCGGCGAGCACCTCATCGGCGTCAATGACGACAGGCGCCCTGCCCAGCCGGTCGGACTCCCGATCGAACAATTCGCGCTGCTCGACGAAGCCGATATCGGCCAGCATCACCTCCCTTCGCTTTACGCTATAGGAGGCGAGCACGGCCTCGGGCGCGCGGATGAGGAAGGCATTGCGGCATTGCGCGATCCAGTCGCGTCCGATTTCCGGTAGCATGTGATGGGTCATGTGCTTCTGATAGAAGACCCGCCTGCCCCCCGGTGAGGGCCCAAGCATGGCGCGAACGATTTTGCGCCAATCCGTTGGACAAGCCGCCAGCACTTCGTCACGCAACGGATGATTGATCCCTGTCGATTTTAGATAAACGCCGTAGAACGGCTCGTCGATGACGCCGGTGTCCGGGCGATTCTCGAACGCGCGCATCATCGCGGTCGAGATATTGCGTGGCCCGGACCACATCGCAATTCGGACGGGCTCCTCGTTCATGCCGCAGCCTGCCGCGCCAGATCGCGCGCGGCATCTTCGTCCTTAAGAACTTGATAGAGCCCACGCAGGCGGCTTGTGAGGGGACCGGGAAGAGTGACGGGAAATTCCCGGCCGTCCAATCCACGCACGGGAGTGATGCCGCCGAACGTTCCCGTCACGAACGCTTCGTCGGCGGAATAAACCTCGTTGAGCGTGAAATTGCCAAGCGTGAGCGCAATACCGTGCGCACGGCAGAGCGAAATCACATTGGCCCGCGTGACACCGTTGAAACAAAAATCGCCCGCAGACGTGCAGACTTTCCCCTTGCGCACGAAAAAGAAATTGGTGGCGTTGCAGCTCGAAACGAAACCGTTTGGATCGAGCATTAACGCTTCGTCGGCCCCGACCGCGATCGCCTGCGTAAGCGCAATAATGAGATTGAGCCGGCTATGCGAATTGAGCCGCATATCGAACATGTCTGCCGGCGTGCAACGGATCGCAGACGTGAAGAGACGCAAACCCTTTGTGACGATCAAAGGGCTCGGTTCCTTGTATTCTGCCACGATGGCGATGGTGGGGCGGCCGAGCGCGTTACGCGGATCTTGGTTCGGTGTCTTCTTTTCGCCGCGCGTGACCATCAGGCGGATATGAACGCCGTCCGCCATCCCGTTTGCTGCAAGCGTGTGACGTAGGGCAGTCTCGACTTCCGCGCGAGAGCGGCCGATATCCAGCGCAATGGCCCGCGCACCTTCGAACAACCGATCCATATGCGCGTCAAGAAAAAGCAAGCCCCCGCGGTGCAGCCGCAAGCCCTCCCAGATCCCGTCGCCCAGCACGAAACCCGCGTCGAACAAGGAAACTTTCGCTTCGCCTCGTGGCACGAGCACGCCGTTCACGTAAATGCGTACGGCATCGTTACGTGGATCGGCGGCGTAATCCTGGCTACCAGGCATGGCGGAATCTTCTCACGTTCAACGGCGAGCGATTCTGACCGTTCGGCGCATGGAACGCAAAAAAGCGCGAGCCCGCAACGGACGAGGCCGTGCGGGCTCTTGCCTGATAGCGGTCCGGCCCGCGGGGAGGGGCTTTCTGCAAGCCGGGCGCCTCAAGTTCGCGAGGAGGATGACAGGGGTGTCCTGAACGGGTTCTGGACGGTGTGTTCATCTCCCGTTCAGGAAAGATTCACGGGATCTCCAATATGAACCGCCATCTCCTCCCGTTACATACGCTTCGCCCTCGAAATCACCTGCGGACCTTCGTATCTATCGTGTCGACACCGCCGATTGTATTGCGCCCATAAAGCGTGCCCTGTGGGCCACGCAGGATTTCGATTGAATCGATGTCGAACGAATCGGTCGTGGCGCCGTTGTTGCGGGCCAGATAGACGCCAACAGGCGCCAAGCCGACATCGGGAGACTTGCCGGAAAGATCAATCAGGCCGTGCATGGACGAGGCCTGCAATTGCTGTAGCTTGACGGCGTCGTCAGGATTTCGCGGGAAATTTGCTTGGGGGATCGCCCCAATCCTCGGCGAAGGCCTTCATCAGGTTTTCCACGTTCTGCTTGCCGATTCGTCGGGCGAGTTCGTTTGTCAGCAGCATCACCGCTCGGCGTGCGTCCCGCCTGCGCTCTCCGCCCGTCTTGCCGATCTTGAGAATTTTCGAACGACCGTCCTCGGGGTCGTCTACCAGCTCCAGCATGTTCATCTCGACCATCTGGGCGATTGTCGCATGAACCGCTTGGCGGCTGATGCCCAGCTTGCGAGCAATCTCCGAAGGCCGCGTGGTGCCGAGAATGATGTTGACCATGATCATCGATTGCGGTCGGGTTACGCCCGACCATCCGCGTGAGCGGAAATAGTTCTGCAGCCCTTCGTCGAACCAGTAAAAGCCTTGCAGGAGGGGTACAATAAGGTAGTCGGTGCTTTGCATGAGAGAAATTTGACCGTTTGGAAAAGACCAACACCCTAGGGCGGGTACGAAATTGCTTCAACGCGAACAAGCGCAATTCTTTGCCCCAGCCTTCGACGTTTCTTTCGTACCCGGATCTTTCGTGCCCGATCATTGCGGCAGAAGCGGATCAATTCTTCCAGCGAAAGGTTCAGATCAGACTTCAAAGCGAGCACGGTATGTAAGCGCTCACCCCATGCCTCGTCGGATACGCCGATAACGGCGCAACCGATGACAGCGGAATGCTGCAGTACAACATTTTCAACCTCGGTCGAACAGACGTTTTCGGGTCCGGTCACGATCATGTCTTTCAGACGCTCTGTAAGTGCGCTCGCCTTCTTCTATGCCCAGCACGCGCCAGGCGTCCGCCACCCGTCCCAGGCCATTCGGGCGAACGGCAACTGCCGACGCAGTTCCTGCGTGATGTGCATGTAGCTTTGCGTCCGGCCACCAGAAAAACGCGACGCAGTTCCCGCCACCGCAGTCGAAAAAGAAATGTTGGCCGCCATCCGGCAACGCCACGGTTTTGACGAGCGGCATGCCCAGCCGGTCGCGATAGAATCCAACCGTCTCGTCCATATCCCGGCAGACTAGCGCGAGATGATTGATGCCTCTGAACTCCATGAGTTCCTCCCGCTTGGCCGTCGCGCAGCAGCTGGAGACGCTGCAGCGTCCGACGAAATCGTCAAGTAAATTGATGATATGATCCGTGCCGGAGTTCCGCGTCAGCGGCAGGCTTCGTTCACCTGCAGAAAGGGAGGGGTTAAACCAGCCGCCGTGGAGCCGGCACCTCAGTTCTTCCCCACATTGTCGGTCTGGCGGATGAATGCCGCCACATTGTCGTGCAGCCGCTTGAGCGAGGCCTGATGCGCATAGACCATATGGCCGGACTCATAAAGCGCATACGAGATGTTCGCCTGCAATTTTGCCGGAATCTGCAAATGATGCATCTCGTATTGGCCTTCGTAGAACGGTGTCGCGAGATCGAAGTACCCCCCGTTGAGCAATATTTTGAGATTGGGGTTATACTTCATCGCGGTGGCGAGGTCGGGCATCACATTGGCGCTGACTGGCAAGGGCTGGTCGGCGCCGGGCGGCTGGTGCTGGAAGTTCCAGTATTTGAATGTATCGATCTCCGGCTTGTAGGCCCTGTCCTGGCCGAAATTGAGCTTGTTGCGCACGTAGTCGTTGAAGGCCGAGACATAGGCAGAACTGATGGACGCCGATTGTGGATCGTAATCGGCTTCCTTGCTCAATGGGTCCATGGTCGGCCCGGAAAAGCGCGTGTCGAGGCGGCCGGTCGTCATGCCAGCGTCGTCCTGCAAATTCTTTTCGAATTCGCCGCCATTGATGCGCAGATCGGCCTTGTAAATGTAGCTGAGCGGCAGCCCCGTGAACTGGTGCAGCTTGTTCGCCACTTCCGCGCGCCAGCCGGGCCCGATCGTCGAACCGCCCTGCAGCGCCAGCGCGTAGTCCGTCATCGCGAAGCGCTCGACCTGGGCAAGCAGCGTCGGCAAATCCTTCCAATTGCCCGGCAGCTTGTGATGGTACCAGGCGGTCGCTGCATAGGTGGGCAACGCCAGCTGATACGGCAGATCTACGCCCGGATTGACCTCCGGCCCGTCGGCGCTCATGTCGAAGCTCAGAATCTGCGAGAGCAGGATGACGCCGTTGAAATCGACGTCGCGCTCGGTTTCCAGCTCGTTCACAACTACCGCCGAACGTGTCGTGCCGTAGCTTTCGCCGAACAGATATTTTGGCGAATTCCAGCGCCCATATTTGGAGAGGAATTGCGTGATGAATTCGGAAAACGCATGGGCGTCAGTGTCGATGCCGTAGAACGCTTTCTCCTTGTCCTTGCCTGCGATGCGGCTGAAGCCCGTGCCGGGCGCGTCGACGAAGACCAGATCGCTGGCATCAAGCAAGCTCTGGTCATTGTTGACGACCTGATAGGGCGCTGCCGGCGAATGCGTGTCGTCGGCGGTGACGACGCGCCGGGGACCGAACGCGCCCATATGCAGCCACACGGTCGAAGACCCGGGACCGCCGTTGAACAGGAACGTGATGGGACGTGCCTCCGGCCTGGCGCCGCGTTTGAAATAGGCGACATAGAACATCGAGGCTTCGGCCGTCGGATTGTCGCCGTCTTTCGCCGCCTCCTTGGCCTTCTCGTCCCCGTTCGCATCCTGCGCCACATCGTCCCAACCCTTGGGATGGACGACCAGCGTGCCCGCATGCGCCTGATAATCGATGCTGTCGCCGCCGACCGAAATCGAGCCCTGACTGACTTTTTCCTCGGGCTTGAAAAAGTCGCTCGCGGAGGCTGCAGCGGACTTGTCCTTGTCCGGCGCATCCGCGGCATAAGAGGGCCACACAAGCGCGCCGAACGACAGCGCCGCGAACAGGCAAAAAGCAGATTTCATGGAATTCCCCTGGGACGACTAGTGCTCCGGCGACCGGCCGGAAGGGCAAGTCTAGTCGAACCGGCAGTCCCATGTCATTTGTGTTGGGCGCATAGTTCATCAACAAGTTGTTAGAATGGTTCCATGAGGCGATCCTGCGCGATATGACGCAACCGCTACCGAAGGCGGACGCTGCGCTCGGTCTGGGCAGTAAAAAGAGAGAATTGACGGCTGCGAGCACCTTCGAAAGGATTTCCCAATGACAACCAAAGCCCATGGAACGTTCGACGTGAAGCTCGCGCCGCTGGACCCGGCCGATCAGGCCCAAGGCTCAACGCTAGCCCGGATGTCGATCGACAAGGAGTTTCATGGCGAACTTGAAGCGACGAGCAAGGGCCAGATGCTGAGCGCAGGCACGGAGGTCAAAGGCTCCGCCGGTTACGTCGCCATCGAACGCCTGACGGGAACACTGCATGGCCGTGCAGGAAGCTTCGTCTTGCAACACACGGGCATAATGACGCGCGGCGCGCCCGAACTATCCATCGTCGTAGTGCCGGATTCCGGCTCGGGCGAGCTCGTTGGCGTTGCCGGGACGCTCACCATCGATATCGTCGACGGCGAACACCTCTATGATTTCGACTATACGCTTGGCGATCTGACTTAAGCGCGCAGGACACCTGACATGCAACGCTTCGACTTCACACCCTACGACCTGCCGGACGGTGCCGAGGAACTCCGCGCCGACGTGCGCGCCTTTCTCCAGGAAACACTGGGCGATATGGCGGCCGCGCGCCGCGCGCAGACCTGGTCGGGCTTCAATGCGGATTTCAGCCGGGCGGTGGGCGCGCGCGGCTGGCTCGGTATGACCTGGCCCAAAGCCTATGGCGGGCATGAGCGTAGCGCAGCGGACCGCTATGTGGTGATCGAGGAAATGCTGGCCGCCGGCGCACCGGTCAGCGCCCATTGGGTGGCCGACCGGCAAAGCGGCCCGTTGCTGCTGCGCTTCGGTTCTGAACAACAGCGCCAACGGCTGCTGCCGGGAATGGCGCGGGGCGAAACCTATTTCTGTATCGGCATGAGCGAGCCGGGCGCCGGTTCCGACCTTGCCGCCGTGCGCACGCGGGCGCGCCGGACGGAGGGCGGCTGGCGCGTCGACGGCCAGAAAATCTGGACCTCGATCGCGCAATACGCGCACTACATGATCGCGCTGGTGCGCACAGGCGAGGGCGAAACGCGGCATGCGGGGCTGAGCCAGCTGCTCATCGATCTCAAAAACAGCTCCGGCCTCACCATCCGCCCGATCGAAGACCTTGTGGGCAACCGCCATTTCAACGAAGTGTTCTTCGACGACGTGTTCGTGCCCGACGACATGCTCATCGGCGAAGAAGGCCAGGGCTGGCGGCAGGTGACGGCCGAACTCGCCTACGAACGCAGCGGTCCGGAGCGCTATCTGTCGAGCTTTCGCCTGCTCACCGAGTTTCTGCGGACCGTGGGCGACAAGCCGAGCGAGGCCGAACAATTGTTGATCGGCAGGTTCGTGGCCGAACTGTGGACGCTCCGGCAGATGTCGCTTTCCATCGCTGGGCAATTGGCGGCAGGCCACGCACCGGCCACCGAAGCAGCGATTGTGAAAGATCTGGGAACCGGTTTCGAACAGGACATTCCCCGCGCCATCCAGAGCCTCGCGCGCGATGACGCGGATATAGGTCTGCCGGGCGCCTTCAACGAGACGCTGGCGCAGCTCGTGCAAATCTCACCCTCGTTCTCGCTGCGCGGCGGCACACGTGAGATATTGCGCGGCATCATCGCTCGCGAAATCGGGCTGCGATGAACCTGTTTCGTGAAAGACGCTATGCGTTCGCGAAATTGCGATAGACGAATTCGCGAACGCCAGAGACGGATTCTTCCGCCGCGATGAGACCCAGTCTCGCGTGATCTTCCGACAGGCCGCAGGCCGGATCCGTGCGCGCCGCGTCGCCCGTAAGCGCGAAGGCCTGGCAACGGCAGCCGCCCCAGTCGATTTCCGCGCGCGCGCAGGAGCGGCAGAGCTCCGGCATCCACTCCGTGCCACGAAAGCGATTGAACGCTTCCGAGTTGTGCCAGATGTCGCTCAAAGAACGCTCGCAAGCGCTGTCGAATTCAAGTCCCGCAATCGATTCGGCCGCGTGGCAGGGCAGCACTTTCCCGGCGGGCGAGATATTGAGGAACCGCCTGCCCCAGCCGCCCATGCAGGCCTTGGGGCGCTGCGCGTAATAATCCGGTACGACATAGTCGATAACGAGCACGCCCTGAAGCCGCCGACGCGCTTCCTCCACAGTCGCAGTCGCGATTTCGAGTTGCGCGCGTGTCGGCATCAGCGCGGCGCGATTCCTGAGCGCCCAGCCATAATATTGCACATGCGCGATTTCGGTCCGGTGCGCGCCGAGCGCCACCGCCAGATCGAGCATGTCCGGCAGACGATCCAAATTCTGCCGATGCACCACGAAATTGGCCGTGAGCGGCAGGCCCGCGGCGCGCACCAGCCTCGCTACTTCGAGCTTTTTCGCATGGCCGGCAAACCCCGCGATGCGGTCTGCGCCCTCCGCTGCAGCGTCCTGAAAACTCAGCTGCACATGTTCAAGACCCGCCTGTGCTAAACGCGCCAGGCGTGTGGCATCGAGCAGGACGCCCGAGGTGATGAGGTTGGTATAGAGCCCAGCCTCCGCCGCACCTTTCACCAGTTCCTCGAGGTCGCGCCGCGCGGTTGGCTCGCCGCCCGAGAAATGTACCTGCATGCAGCCGAGTTCTGCGGCCTCGCGGAGCACGCGCAGCCAGTCTGCCGTGCCGAGCTCGCCGCCCGCGCGTTCCAGCTCCAGCGGATTTGAGCAATAGGGACATTGCAGCGGGCAGCGATGCGTCAACTCCGCCAGCAGCGCCAATGGCGGTTGCAGAGCGTTCACAGCGTTACGAGTCCCTTGTCCACAAAATCCTGGATCAGATTCACCACGTCGGTCTCGATCACCTCGCGCGGCGCATCGCCATAGAGTTGGTAAAGCGCTTCGACGATCGCCTCGATCGAGGTTGTGCCGTTGCAGCGCGAGACAATGGCATGCGCGATCTCGTCCAGCATGAAGGCGCGTTCGGGCGCCTGGATCGTCCAGCAATCGCGCGCCTTGTCGAAGCGCAGCCGCCGATGTTCCGCGAGCTTCGGAACCGATGCACTGTCCACCACCGCGCGCGCAGTCACTGGAAACCCTCGGGCACGAAGGCGCCCGGCGGAATGAGCGCCGGCGTTACATAGGCGTGATGCAGCGCGTCGAGCTGCGCCCACAACACATCGGTCTTGAAGCGCAGCGCCGCGAGGCACTGTTCTTGCTGCTCGCGGGTCCTTGCCTCACGCAACACATAGTTGAGACCGAACGCGACATCATTGGGCGCCTCCACGAGGCGCGTGCGGAAATAGGCGAGCGTCGTCTCGTTCGCGAAAGGGTAATGCGCAAGCAGCGCGTCGATGCGCGTCTTGTGCAGGTCGGGCGCGAACAATTCGGTCAGCGACGACGCGATCGCCTCCAGGAGGCTCTTCTCGCGTACGAAACGCACATAGGCGTCGCATGCGAACCGCGTGCCCGGCAACACGCCATCGCAGCTCGCGACATAGTCGCGGTCGAGGCCTACGCCCGCCGCCAGCACGAGCCAGCGTTCGATGCCGCCCTCGCCAGGTTTCGTGCCGTCATGATCGACAATGCGGCCCAGCCATTCGCGCCGCAGTTCGACATTTTCGGTGCGCGCGATGAGGCTCGCATCCTTGAGCGGGATCGATTTCTGATAGTAAAAGCGATTGAGCACCCAGGCCTGCAGCTGGCCCTGGCTCAGGCGTCCCGCATGCATAAGAATGTGGAACGGATGCTTATCATGATAGCGTTCATGGCCGATCTGGCGCAGCCGATCCTCGAAGCCGGCAGGCGTCAGCGGTGCGCTCACAGCCTCATCTCCATTCCGTCATAGGCGATCTCCCAACCCTTCGCTTCAGCTTCGGCGCGCTCGGGTGAATCGTCCACCAGCAGCGGATTGGTGTTGTTGATATGGATGAGCACTTTGCGCGCGATACCGAGATTGGCCAATGCCGCCATCGCGCCATCGTCGCCGGATACGCTCATATGACCCATGCGCCTGCCCGTTTTTTTGCCCACGCCCTGTGCGATCATTTCGTCATCGCGCCACAGCGTGCCGTCGAAGAACACAAGCGCCGCGCCGCGCAGCCGCGCCGCCAGTTCGTCGGTCATGCTCGCGCAAGCCGGAATATAGAAGACGGAGCGCGAATTCGCGCTCCGGATCTCGAGGCCCAGCGTGTCGCCCTCTGCCGTGCCGAGACCAGGCGCGGACGGATCTTCCAACCACAGTGCGATCTTGCCCGGCACCGAAAAGGCCGTAACGGTTACGCCGATGAGCGAGCTATCCGGGCCGGCGAGGGCAAGCGGTTCATCGAGCGGCAAGTCGCGTCTCTCCACATAGGCGGGGTTGAGCACGTTGAAGATGCTGTTCCGCGCCAGCACGTCATGCGCCCGCTTATGGGCATAGACCGCCAGCGGCTGGCTTTCGCGCAGGTTCAAGAGGCCCGCCACATGATCGACATCGGCATTGGTGAGCACGACCGCCGCGATCGGGCTGCTGCGGCGCGGCGCTTCTGGCCGCGGCTGCAGCTGCTGCCGTTCGTTGATCTGCTGGCGGAGGTCCGGCGAGGCGTTCAGGACAACCCAGCGCTCGCCATCGGCGCTCACTGCGATGGACGATTGCGTACGCGGCGTCAGCCCCCCAGCGCGCACCCGCCGCGACACGGCATCATTGGCATTCCATTGGGGAAAGCCGCCGCCAGCCGCCGCTCCCAGGACAAGAATTCGCAGCACGGCTCACCGCATGCCGCGGCGCATCCGGGCCCCGGCTACCCTTTGAAAAGGCTCAGATTTCGGCGCAGGCGTAGCAGTTGATTTCCATGCCGACGCTGATTTCCACTACGCGCGGGGATTCCCACTTTTTCATCGCCGTTTCCTCGAAAATGATCGCTCACTGCCGGTAGCATAACATGGTTCGCGGGCACGGGAAGACCCTTCTTGTGGCCGCCCTGCATTCCCTGCCAACTGCGCTCGGCCAGCGCTATCCGCACCGCATGCTCGAAACGCATAACGCCCCCGTCGTTTCGTCTTGTACTTTAATTTCTCTTCCCCGATCCTCATCTGACGCTGGGGCCGCCGGATCAAAACCTTGAACGACATTCACGCAATACCTCGACCTGACCACGCGTTAGCCTCGAAGCTGGGGCTCGGCCGCAAAGGGAGGCGCCGCTGGCTCTGGCTGTGGATTGGCGGCGCAGTCCTCATTCTAGCCCTCGGGTTGTGGTTCTTCCTGCACGGCGGACCCGCCCACACCTATATCACCAAGGCGGTCACGCGCGGCCTGCTCGCCGTGGATGTTAGCGCCACGGGCACGCTGGCGCCGCGCGACCAGGTCGATGTCGGCGCGGAAGTGTCGGGCCGCATCGACAAGCTCGAAGTGGACTTCAACGACCATGTGAAAAAGGGCCAGGTGCTGGCCCGCATCAACACCGATCAACTCGTGGCGCAGCTGCAGCAATCGCAGGCGAGCCTGGCGCAAGCGGAAGCCACGCTCGAGCAGATGACGCACACGCATGGTCGCTACGCCGCGCTGGAAAAAAACAACGCCGTTTCCCAGGAGCAGCTGAACATCTCCACCGGCGATCTCGCCCGCGCCCACGCAGGCGTGGGCCTGGCGCGCGCGCAGGTGCAGCAGGACCAGACGCTGCTCTCCAAGGCGACGATCTATTCACCCATCGACGGCGTCGTGCTCGACCGAAAGGTCTCCGCGGGCCAGACCGTGGTCGCCGCTTTCTCGACGCCCGTACTCTACACGCTGGCGAGCGATCTCAGAGAAATGGAGCTGGACGTCGACATCGACGAAGCCGATGTCGGGGATGTCCGGCCCGGCGCAAGGGCAACCTTCACCGTCGATGCCTATCCGTCGCGCAAATTCGAAGCCCGGCTCGTCTCGATACACAATGCGCCGAAGACCGTGCAGGGCGTCGTCACCTATCAGGGTGTGTTGCTGGAGGAGAACAAGGACGGCTTGCTCAAACCCGGCATGACGGCGACCGCGGAAATCGAAGCGGCCACTATCAAGAATGCGCTCCTGGTGCCGAACGCGGCGTTGCGCTTCGTGCCGCCCGACGATGCCAAGAAGGGCGCGCCACCCGCGCCACCAACGCTCAACGGCGTCAATGCCGCGCGCGTCTGGACCGAGGACGGCAAGAAGCTCAAGCCGCACGATCTCAAGCTTGGCGCGACGGACGGTCGCTCGACCGAAATCATCTCTGGCGATCTGAAGCCCGGCGACGCGGTCGTCACCGATCTCGCGGACAAACCCGCCAAGCCATCAGGCTCCTGATTGTGACCGACGGTCAGCGTCTCATCGAGCTTCGCAACGTCACCAAGATCTATGGGAGCGGCGAAGCCGAAGTCGCGGCACTCGCGGGCATCAATCTTGCCGTGCAAGACGGCGAATTCGTCGCCGTGATGGGACCGTCGGGATCCGGCAAATCGACCTGCATGAACATTCTGGGCTGCCTCGATGTGCCAACGGGCGGGAATTATTATTTCCGGGGTGCGGATGTCGGTAGCATGACGCGCGAGCAGCGGGCACTGCTCCGCCGTCACTATCTCGGTTTCGTGTTCCAGGGCTTCAATCTCCTGAAGCGCACCACGGCGCTCGAGAATCTCGAACTGCCGCTCATCTATCGCGGCGTGCCGCGGGCCGAGCGGCGGCGCCTCGGCATGGCGACGCTCGCACAGGTCGGCCTGGCCGATCGCTGGCATCACACCGCGGCCGAATTGTCGGGCGGTCAACAGCAACGCGTCGCTATCGCCCGTGCGCTGGTGAGTTCGCCGTCCGTCGTCTTCGCCGACGAACCGACGGGCAATCTGGATTCGGCGAAAAGCCACGAGATCATGCAATTGCTCAAATCGCTCAATCAGGAGCGCGGACTCACGATCGTGCTCGTGACGCATGAAGAGGACGTGGCGTCCTATGCCGGCCGCCAGGTGCGCTTCCATGACGGGCTCATCGCTTCCGACAGCGGGGCGCACCCATGATCTGGAACGCGTTGCTGCTGGCGCTGCGAGAAATCCGCAACAATCTCCTGCGGGCGGGGCTGACAACGCTCGGCATCGTGATCGGCGTCGGCGCGGTCATCCTCATGGTGACGCTGGGCGCGGGCGCCACGCAGCGCATTACCGCCGAGTTCTCCTCGCTCGGAAACAATCTTCTGGCGATCGTTCCGGGCCAGCAGAACGGTCCACCCACAGCGGTCACGCCATTCGACATGGCGGTCGTCGACAAGATCCAACGCGAGATTCCGAACCTTTCGGAAGTGGTGCCTGAACTTGCCGTGCAGGGCGTGCTCGTCAACGGCAACCACAACCACAACAGCCAAATCGACGGGACGACGAACGCGTATATGCACAGCCGCAATTGGGCTTTGGTTACAGGACGCGAATTCTCCCCCGCCGAGCTTCTGGCCGGAAAATCGGTGTGCATCCTGGGCGAGACCGACCGCCGCGAATTGTTCGGCGACCAGGTTCCCATCGGCCAGCGCATCCGCATCAACAAGATTTCCTGCGAAGTCATCGGCATTCTCGAAGCGAAGGGTGTGAGCACCTTCGGCCAGGACATGGACGAACTGGTGCTCATGCCCCTGAAGGCGGTGCAGCGCAAGATTGCGGGCAACACCGAGGTCAACGTGGTCCGCGTCCTGGTCGACAAGCCGGAGGATGTTCCCCACGTCAAGGACCTCATTCAGCGTCTGATGCGCGAGGTCCGTCACATCATTCCCGGGCAGGTGGACGATTTCGATGTTGAGGATCTGCAAGAAATCTCACAGATTGTGACAACAGTCACGTTTGTGCTTACCGCATTCCTCTCCGCTGTCGCGGCCGTGAGCCTGCTCGTCGGCGGCATCGGCATCATGAACATCATGCTGGTCTCGGTGACGGAGCGCACGCGCGAGATCGGGATCAGGCTTGCCATCGGCGCGCGCGCGCGCGACGTGCTGCTGCAATTTCTTATCGAAGCCGTCGTGATGAGCGCGCTGGGCGGCGTACTGGGCGTGCTGATCGGGCTCGGGGGGTCCGCTGCGGCCTGTGCCGCCCTGAAGCTTCCCTTCGTTTTTCAGCCCGGAATCATCGTGATCGCCGTGGGTTTCGCCGCCATCGTGGGCGTGGCATTTGGCTTCTTTCCGGCCCGGCGCGCGGCGCGCCTCGATCCGATCGAAGCGCTGCGGCACGAGTAGAGGTACCGCGCCCGTTCCGTGCGGGATTGAACCATCCGCCCCAACTGACATATTGTCAGATTAGCAAGACAGGAGCGCCCGCCATGAACGCGCCGTTTCGAGGGGAGATTCCGGGCCACGCGGAACTGGACGTCGCCATCATCGGCGCGGGTTTCTCCGGCCTGTGCATGGCGATCCAGCTGCGCAAAGCGGGCTACACGAATTTCCGCATATATGAAAAAGCCTCGGACCTGGGCGGCACCTGGCGCGACAATATCTATCCTGGTTGCGCCTGCGACGTGCCTTCGCATCTCTACTCGTTTTCGTTCGAGCAGAATCCGCAATGGTCGCGCCATTATTCGCAACAGGATGAAATCTGGCGCTACATGCAACGCTGCGCCGACAAATACGCCGTGCGTTCTCATATGCGCTTCGACGCCGCCGTCACCGAAGCGCGCTACGACGAAACCGCACAGATCTGGCGCCTGACGCTCAAGACTGGCGAGAGCGTCACGGCGCGCGCGGTCGTCTGCGGCGTAGGCCTTTTGCATGTGCCCGCGTTTCCCAACATCGCGGGGCTCGACACGTTCCGCGGCCGCGCCTTTCATTCCTCGCAATGGGATGCGTCCTACGACCTTGCGGGCAAGCGCGTGGGTGTGATCGGCACCGGCGCCAGCGCCATCCAGATCGTGCCTGCGATTGCAGATAAAGTGAAAGAGCTGCACCTGTTCCAGCGCACGCCGTCGTGGATCCTGCCGCGCCTGGATCGCCCTTTCTCCACGCGGACGCAGCGCCTGTTCCGCAACATGCCCGCACTGCAGCGGCTCTTTCGGCATTTCATCTATTGGGCCATGGAAGCCCGCGCGCTGGGGTTCCTGGGCCATCCCGGAATGATGAAGCAGATGGAAGCGATCGCCCGTAGCTTCCTCGAGAAAAGCATCGCCGATCCGAAGCTGCGCGCGGCACTGACGCCCAACTACATGATGGGCTGCAAGCGCATTCTCGTCTCCGACGATTTCTATGCGGCGTTCGCCCGTCCCAACGTGTCGCTCGTGACCGAAGCGATCGACAAGGCGGTGCCCGAGGGCATCGTCACGGCGGATGGCAGGCTGCACGAGCTCGATGCACTCATTTATGCGACCGGCTTCCGCACGAGAGAACCGCTCGCCGAGATTGCCGTGCAAGGCCGCGCAGGACATCTGCTGTCGCAGGATTGGCACGAGGGCGCAGAGGCCTATTACGGCATCGCGGCGGCGGGCTATCCCAATTTCTTCTTCCTGCTCGGTCCCAATACGGGGCTCGGGCACAATTCCGTCGTCTTCATGATCGAGGCACAGGCGCGCTACACGCTCAAATGCCTCAACTGGCTGTTCCGCGAAGGCGCGGGTGCTGTCGAAGTGCGCGACGATGTGCAGCGCGCGTTCAACGAACGTCTCAAGGCGGAGATGCACCGCACGGTGTGGCAATCGGGCTGTCAGAGTTGGTATCTCAACGCCAACGGCACAAACTCCACCATCTGGCCCGGCTATACAGTGAGCTATTGGTGGCAGACGCATCGCACGCGCAAACAGGATTTCACGATCCGACCTGTGCCGGCGCACGTCGCCGTGTGACGCCGCGCACATCTGCGTGAAGCGGCTTTGTATTGCGGACCGTAACGCGCTAAATCTCAAGCGTCCGGCGACGTCCGGCAGGGAGGGTTTCATGATGCGAGGGATTCTGTTGGCGGCTGCAGCCGTCGTTGCACTTGCGGCCGGCACAGCGCCGGGCATGGCCGCGGAAAAGATTTCGCCCGCCATCGCGGCTGCCGTCGCCGATTCGGCGCGGCCGGCCGAGGACACGGCACGCGACGCCAATCGCAAACCGGCCGAAACCCTAGCCTTCGTCGGCGTCAGGCCGGGCGACCGCGTGGCCGATCTCATCCCCGGCGGCGGCTATTTCACGCGCCTGTTCAGCGTGGCGGTCGGACCCAAGGGTTGGGTCTATGCCTATGTTCCCTCCGATCTCGACAAGATGATGAAGAAGCCGCCGGCAGTGATCGCCATCGCGGCCGATCCGCATTACGCCAACGTGTCGGTCGTGCGCGCGCCGGTGGCCAAATTCGTCACGCCGGAGAAGCTCGACGTGGTGTGGACCTCGCAGAACTATCACGACCTGCATGACAAATTCTTCGGCCCGGCCGACGTGCCGGCGGTGAATAAGGCAATTTTCGATGCGCTGAGGCCGGGCGGCGTCTATGTCGTACTCGATCATGTGGCCGAAGCGGGCTCGGGCCTGCGCGACACCGACACGCTGCATCGCATCGATCCGGCGCAGGTGAAAACCGAGGTGGAAGCGGCGGGCTTCAAATTCGTCGGCGAAAGCACTGTGCTGCACAACCCGGCCGACCCGCATACCAAGCTCGTGTTCGATCCTTCCATTCGCGGTAAGACGGATCAGTTCATCTACAAATTCCGCAAACCGCTGAAGTAATGATCGGCTGGTTTATCCCCGCGCCCATTCGTAGAGCGTCATGTCGCGCGCATAGATCTGTTCGATACGTGTGCGCTGCACGGCGCTGACGGGTTCCTCCCGTGCGCCCTCGGTGCGGTTGTCATGCGGCAGGATGAAAGCCCGGCCAAGCCTGGCCGACAATTCGCGCGCGAAACGTTCGCTTTCCTCCAACACGCCGCAATGAAAGATGGTACGCGCGAAAAATGCCGGCAGTTCTTCGGCGCCGTCCCAGCCCATATATTGGCTTGCCACATCGCCGTAAATCTCGCGATGGTCGTGCAGGAAATCGAGGAACCCGTCGAAATCGTGCCGGCCCGCCGCCCGGTGCAGGATGCCGGCATCGAAGCGGTTGAATATGGATTTGCGGAAATAGCCGCGGCGCAGATAGCGATATTCGGAAGCGACGCGTGCCACCGGATCGCGCAGCATCGCGATCGAGCGCAAATCGCGCGCGATGTTCTCCTGCGCGGTCCGGAAATCGATATGGCCGCCGCTGATGAGATCGCCCAGCCGTCCCTCATAAGCGATGCGCCGATAGACGCGCGCGATATTGAACGTGCGATAGTGGCGGAACAGGTTCTGCGACCGGCTCCGCAGGTAGCGCAGGTTCTGCAAACGTGACAGGCGCCCGTCGAGATTGAGCGTGTCGGGCAGATAGAAGATGCGCCTGTCCGCGAAGGCCGCTGCGAGGCCGCGCATCAGGCTGGCGCTGCCGCTCTTGGGAACGCGGATGCAGAGGAACAGGGCTTCCATGCCACCTGTTCTATGCGAGTCGCTGCGCGAGTCCGGCATGGCCGCGTTCGTGCGCGAGGTCGGCCGCGGATTTTCCGTCCGGCGCCCGGCGCGCGGGGTCCGCACCCGCAGCCAGCAGCACATCCACCGCGTCGTCGAAGCCGTTGCCCGCCGCGATCATCAGGGCCGTATAGCCCTGCTTCTGCGGCAGGTCGGGATCGCCCGTCGCCGCGACCAGCGTCGCAAAGGCGTGCTTGCCGATTTGGCGTCCGGCGGCGGCGGCGTGGATGGGGAAATTCTGCTCGAAGGCACGCGACAGGATGCGCGCGTCGGCGCCGAACTCCAGCAGCCGGATGAGGGCCGCGTCGCGGCCCAGGAATGCCGCCAGATGCAGAGCGGGCCAGCCATCCGGCGAGAGCGTGTCGATGCTCCAGGGCGCAGCCTTCACCAGCGCTTCGATGCGCGCCGCGTCGCCGGCAAGCGCCGCTTCCTGCAGCGAGAGCCCGCCCCGACGTACCAGCGCCTCGGCGCATTTCGCCTTGCCGCGGAACACGCAGAATAGATAAAGCGTTTCCCCGCCTTCATTCCGTATGCGGAACGTCTCGGGCCCATCCGCCAGCGCGGCGGTCAGCGCCTCGGCATCGTCCGTCTCGGCGATGGCGAAGAAGGTTTTCACGTCGGTCATAGGCGCCCTGCCCGGTCGGATTTCAGGGCGAACATAGCGTTGCCGTCACGCGAACGCATCCGCCGGAATTGCGAATTTCACGAGTTGCGTAACGCGCCCGGTGCGGCGCCGAAGCGCCGGGCGAAAGCGCGGTCGAACGCCGTCCGGCTGTCATAGCCGGCCCGTTGCGCGACTTCCGCAATGGGCAGGCGCGACGCGAGCAATGTCTGCCGTGCCCGGTCCAGCCGTATTCCCGCCGCATACGCGAACGGCGTTTCTCCGAACACCGCACGAAACGCCCGGATCAGGTGAAATGGCGACAGAGCCGCCGCCTTTGCCGTGCCCGCCAGCGTCGCGTCCGCGCCCACAGCGGACAGATAATCCTGGGCGCGCAGGAGACGCTGCAACAGTTCGCGCCGCGTCGTCGGGCGCAAAGCCGGAACGAGGCCTAGTTGCCCGCGGCGAAACGCGGCCAGCGCCACCATCTCTGTCAGCACAGCGAGCGATATTTCGTGCAGTCGTTTGCCGTCGGGCTTTTCTTGATGCGCCTCCGTTCGCAATGCATTGACGTGCGCCACAAGAGGCAATGGCGCCTCCGCCGAGAGCGGCGGAACCTCGGGCAGTGCATCGCCCGTTCCTGACAGCGCCTGCCAGGCGGCGTCGCAGAGCGGCTTCGGGAAGAACAGCACGAAGGTTTCGCTGGGCTTCAGCATGCGCAGCCGATAGGGCTGGCCGCGGTTGAGCATCAATTGGCGGCCGGCCGCCAGACGGTGGGAGCGGCCTTCGCTGCGATATTCGGCGGCCCCTCTGGGCACCCATTTGAGGGACAGGTCCGGCGCGTCGGAACCCCCTTCAAAGGCGGTTCCATTGCCGTTCAGAATAGCTATTTCGGGCGCGTCCGGCGCTGTCCAGCGCAAGCTACGGCTGGCGTCCGGTCGAACCAGATCCGGCTGTTCAAGGCGAACCGCGACTTCCATCCGGTTACCCTAAAGCGCGCGTGGCCGCTTGCCCACAGCGCCACGAGATAACGATATGCATATTTCTTTATGTCCTCCTTGAACCGCCCGAAACGGCCTGATATACCCCGCCCGCCGCCAAAGGGACGCCCGCCCATGACCCAGGATTATGCGATCAAAGACCTCTCGCTTTCGGAATGGGGCCGCAAGGAAATCGCCATCGCCGAGACCGAAATGCCGGGTCTCATGGCGACCCGGGCCGAGTTCGGACCCCAGAAAATCCTCAAGGGCGCGCGGATCGCGGGCTCGCTCCACATGACCATCCAGACGGCCGTGCTCATCGAGACGCTCACCGCGCTCGGCGCCGAGGTGCGCTGGGCCTCGTGCAACATCTATTCGACGCAGGATCATGCCGCCGCGGCGATCGCGGCAGGTGGCACGCCCGTGTTCGCGATCAAGGGCGAAAGCCTCGTCGACTACTGGGATTACACCCACCGCATTTTCGAATGGGCCGATGGCGGCACGCCCAACATGATCCTCGACGATGGCGGCGACGCCACGCTCCTCGTGCATCTGGGACTGCGCGCCGAGCAGGGCGACACGGCGTTCCTCGACAAGGCTGGCAATGAAGAAGAGGAAGTGCTCTTCGCCGCCATCAAGCAGCGCCTGAAAAGCAAGCCCGGCTGGTATTCCGAACTCGCGAAGAACATTCGCGGCGTGACGGAAGAAACCACCACCGGCGTTCACCGCCTCTACCAGATGGAGAAGGAGGGCAAGCTCTTATTTCCCGCCATCAACGTGAACGACAGCGTCACCAAGTCGAAATTCGACAATCTCTATGGCTGCCGCGAAAGCCTGGTGGACGGCATTCGCCGCGGCACCGATGTGATGATGGCCGGCAAGGTCGCCATGGTCGCGGGCTTCGGCGATGTGGGCAAAGGCTCGGCCGCATCGCTGCGCCAGGCGGGCTGCCGCGTGATGGTGTCGGAAATCGATCCCATCTGCGCGCTGCAGGCCGCGATGGAAGGTTATGAAGTCGTGACCATGGAAGATGCAGCGCCGCGCGCCGACATCTTCGTGACGGCCACGGGAAATCTCGACGTGATCACCATCGATCACATGCGGGCGATGAAGGACCGCGCCATCGTCTGCAATATCGGCCATTTCGATTCGGAGATTCAGGTCGCCGCACTCAAGAACTTCAAATGGCAGAATGTGAAGCCACAGGTGGACGAGATCGAATTCCCAACCGGCCGGCGCATCATCCTTCTGTCGGAAGGCCGGCTGGTCAATCTGGGCAATGCGATGGGCCATCCCTCCTTCGTGATGAGTTCGTCCTTCACCAACCAGACGCTGGCGCAGATCGAACTGTTCGCCAATCCGGGAAAATACGGGAAGAAGGTTTACACGCTGCCCAAGCATCTCGACGAGAAGGTGGCGCGGCTGCATCTCGAAAAGATCGGCGTCAAGCTCACCCAGCTCAGCGCCAAGCAATCCGACTATATCGGCGTGCCCCAGCAGGGCCCGTTCAAGCCGGACACGTACCGCTACTGACAGAGTTTCAGCCGAGCCCGCCCAGGAAACCGATGGCGGGATCGATCCATTGCAGGATCAGGAACGCCGTCCCGTCCTTGCTCGTCTTGCAGGCATACAGGGACGAGCGCGTGTCGTGGCAGGCATTGGTGCGCTCGACCCGGAGCGTGAGCGTCTTGCCGTTCAGCTCGACATAATTGTCGCGCAGATAGGAGTCGCGGATCAGCACCGCCGTACAGGATTTGCCGGTCTCGTCCGCCTTGCAGGGAAATTCGAACACGTCGCCGGCCGTCGTCATGCTGTGCAGCCGGCCCTGGACGATCTGGCCGCCGCCGGCTTCCTCGTCCATCAACACGTTGCGCACGAGGAAATCGTTTACGTCGGCACAGCCCATCAGCCCCAGCACGCCGCAGGTCAGCGCCGCAATTCGCGAAACAATCCGAATCATTCTTTTCCCCAGAGCACGCGCGCCCGTCTGTTATCACGAACGCCGCGGCGTAGCCCACCATTGCGGCGCGGCACAATGCGCAACAGATTGATCGGACTCGAGAATTGTCGCGCGGTCCTACCATCCATAGCGCAGATTTCCACATTTGGTTTTTTACGATTTCTTAACCACATTCGCTATGCGGACTCCGAGTCTCTGCATATCATGTTGATTCCAAAGTGATTCGTCCGTGAGGACTTGTGCAGTGGGGACCGCACGGAATGCGTCCCGATACGCAATAGAAGGGCCGCGGGGTGGGGAGCCGAGCAGCGCACGGATTCGCCATCGTCTATTGCGGCCTCGCCGGTGCCGCGGTGCTGGCGCCCTGCCCTGCGCTCGCAGCCGACAATCCTGGCGTCACCCTGATCGCAAGTGCGGCCGCTATCGGCGCCGTCGCGCTGGGCCTCGCCGCCGCGTTGTGGGCCTATGCCGAGCAGCGCATCGCACGCCGGTTGCGGCGCAAGCTGCGCTCAGCGGAAGCCTGGACGCGCTCGGCCCTGGCCGCGCGCGACGCGATCATTTCCGCCGGGCGCGAAGCGGTGATCGTGTGGGGCGCCGATACGGCCGAGCCGCGCGTCTATGGCAGCGCCGAACGCGCCCTCGATGCCTGCCTCGCGGGACCGGACGCGATCATTCTCGCCTCGGCGCTCGATGCGCTGAGCGAGCGCGGCATTTCGTTTTCGTTGACCGCGCACGATGCCGAGGGACATGCGCTGGCGCTGCGCGGCCGGGCCGTGGGCGCGCTGGCGACTGTGTGGGTCGAGGAAAAGCCCGCGGCCGAAACGGCGTCCATGGATTTTCGCGCCATGCTCGACGCGTTGCCGCTGCCCGTCTGGCTGCGCGATGAGACACGCTCGCTCGCCTGGGGCAATCGCGCCTTCATAGCCGCGACCGGCACGCCCGATGTCGACACGGCTGTCGCAACGCAAGTGTCGCTCGAAAAATCGGAGCGCGATCTTGCAGCGGCCGCGCGCACCGAAGGCCGGCCGCTCGAAGCCAAGCGCTTCGCCGTGGTGGGCGGCCAGCGCCGCACACTTGCCTTTTCGCACGCGCCGATCGGCGACGGCCGCGTCGTCGGTTCCGCGATCGACGTGACCGAGCTGTCGACGGCGCAGGCGCGGCTGCAACAGCATATCGACGCGCATGCCGATACGCTCGACAAGCTCGCCACGGCGGTCGCGATCTTCGACCGCGAGCGCAAGCTCACCTTTTACAACGGCGCGTTCGCGCGGTTGTGGAACCTGCCCGAGACATGGCTCGACGCGCATCCCACCGACGACGACATTCTCGATCGCCTGCGCGAAGCCCGCAAACTGCCCGAGCAGCGCGACTACCAGGCCTGGAAGCGCCAGCGCCTGTCGCTCTATGCGCGCGCGGGCGAGCCCTTGCCGGAGGATCTGTGGTATCTGCCGGGCGGCCAGACGTTGCGCGTGGTGGCCCAGCCGCATCCGTTCGGCGGCCTCATCTTCCTCTACGAAGACGTGACGGAAAGACTGGCGCTCGAAAGCTCCTACAACACGCTCATCAAGGTGCAGTCGGCCACGCTCGACACGCTGCAGGAAGGCGTCGCCGTGTTCGGCCCGGACGCCCGCCTCAAGCTCCACAACGCCGCCTTCGCGCGCATCTGGGAACTGGAAGAGGCCGAACTCGCGGGCGAGCCGCATGTGCAGAAGATCGCAGATATCTGCACCACGCGCTTCGGCGACGACACGATCTGGAATAAGCTCGCGGTCGGCATTTCGTCCGGCGCCGAACGCCGCCGGGACTGGGGCGAAATCGAGCGGTCCGACAAGACGATTCTCGCTCTCTCGCTGGCGGCGCTGCCCGATGGCGCAACCCTCGTCACCTTTGCCGACGTGACCGATCGCTTCAATATCGAAAACGCGCTGCGCGACCGGGCCGAGGCGCTGGAAGCGGCGGACCGGCTCAAATCCGAATTCATCCACCACGCCTCGTTCCTGTTCCGCGATCCGCTCAACGCGGTGCACGGCTTCGGCACCATGCTGGCCGACGGCCATGCGGGACCGCTGACGCCGAAACAGGCGGAATATGTGCGCGACATCCTCACCGCCTCCAACAGCCTGGCGGATGTGACGAGCGACATCCTCGATCTGGCGCTCATCGACTCGGGCGCAATGCGTCTCGAACTGGCACGCGTCGACCTCTACGAATTGCTCACGCGCGTGTCGGAGCCTTTGCGCAAACACGCCCAGGAACTCGACATCGTGTTCCGGCTCGATTGCGCGCGCGATATCGGCGCCATCATGGCCGATGCGCGCAGGCTGAGGCAGGTCGTGTTCAACCTGTTGTCGAACGCGTTCAAATACGCGCCGCGCGAAAGTGAGATCACGCTGGGTGCTTCGATCCAGGGCGACGACGTGCTCATCTACGTCTCCGACACGGGCCCCGGCATCGCGCCCGAAGTGAAGGCGAATGTGTTCGACCGCTTCGCCGCGAAAGGCCGCACCGGCCAGCGTCCGGGTGCAGGCCTGGGTCTGGCGCTCGTCAACCGCTTCGTCGAACTGCATGACGGCTGGGTCGAAATCGAAAGCAGTCCCGGACGCGGCACGATCGTGCGCTGCCATCTGCCCCGGCGCATCCGCGATGCGGAACTCTCCGGCAAGGCGAGTGCGTAGTTCGTGGTGGTTGCACGCAGCGCGCGATGGCAAACCGTATAACCATCTTTGAAGCAAAAATCGGGGTCAGAGTTAGAAATCGTAGAAAGCCAGACTCGATCCGCTTGCGCGGACCATGACCGACGATTTCTAACTCTGACCCCGACTTTTCAGCGCCACAAAAAATCATGGGCGGGTTAAACCCGCCCATGATTCGTACGCAAAAAACTCAGCCGTTCAGCGTGACGGACTTTCCCTTCGACGCGATGCCGTTGACGATGACCTGCAGCGTGCTCTTGCCGGTCTCGCAGGTGGTCGGGATGTCGAACACCGCATTTGTCGTGCCCTGGGTCCAGACGCCCATCGTGGAAAAGTCGTAGCTGCGTCCAAAACAGACGTCGCCCGTGGCTTTGTTGGTGATGCGCACGAGCGGGAAATTCGAGGCCGCCTGTGCGTCATCGCCGTAAGCACCACCCAGCGAAAAGCCGTTGAAGTTGGTGCCCGAGATCGTATTGCCGGTGCTGCCGACCGTGAGCGTCGTTTGCACCGCCGAAATCACCGGCGCCCACGCGCTGTTGGGTTTGCCCGTGGGGGTATACAGGGCGACTTCGTTGGGTTGGGCCTGACTGTTGACCCACAGGACCTGACCTGTCGGGAGAACGAGCAGATTGCCTTCGCCCGCGGCCGTATTTGGCGCCTGCGCCGGATCGCTGACCTGGGTCGCCGTCGCCTTGTTCTTTTTGTTCACGCTGAATTCCCAGAAATGGGAAGGCGCGGCGAAGTAGCCCGGGCTCGACTCCACCAGGACATTGCCGTCGGGCAGCGTTGCGGCCGGCCCGTCCGCCACGTCGTATATCGCGTTCTTGTATTGCATGACCGGAGCGACGCTCCATGTCGAAGTCGCAAGGTCGAGGATGTTGTTGTAGCCGGTCGCAGGGGCGCCCGAAAACTGGACAATTGACCCTTGCGTGCCGCCGAGCGGCGTCAATACGCCCGGGCCGATTTCATAAATCTGGTCGTCCGACATGAGCTGCGCGGTTTGTCCGGCAAGACTCCAGACGCCTGTCGTGGGATTGTAGATTTCGTAGTCGTTGTAATTGCTGCCCGTGTTCCATACGTCAACGGTCAAAACATTTCCGCCCGGCAGAGCAGTCCAGCCTTCTTCGTCATTGTAGTAATAGCTGTCTTGCGTCGTCCAGGTCACTTTCGTGCCGCTTATCGTGGCGATCCCCTGCTCGGCCGGGCTGCTGTCGCAGCAATTGGCGAGCATGTAACTGCCATTCGGCAGGATGATGCTTTCCGCGTCGCCGATGGTTGACCAGCCGCTGGGCGGCGAGACGGCGGTCCAGCTATTGGCCACCGGGTCGTACAGCGCGCCCTTGTTGGTCCAGTCGGAGTTGCCGGCATTGTATTCGCCGCCGTTCACGATCATGCGGCCATCGGGCAGGATTTGTGAAGCGAAGAACAGCGGCTCGTAGCCGGACGGCATCGCCGCGGTCTTTGTCCAGGTGCCGTCTTCGTAATTGCCCTTGCTGTCCGGTGTAAGCCTGTACCAGTACTGCGTGAAATAATCTTCAACCAGGACCGTGCCGTCGGTGAGCAATTGCGGCGCCCATGGCCCATCCTGGAAGGGGAGCTTGCCGGTCAAATCCGTCCATGTGCCGGATTTCGTCTTCTTGGGAGCGACATAGGGGCTCTCGAGCGGGCCCACATGGGCGACCGGCGTATTCGGATCGATAGGTGCGACCCCATGTTTGTGCGGCCGATAGATCGGATGCGCGAAGGCGCCCGTTGCCAGCGACGCCACAGCCGCGAGCGCGAGCACCGAAACGGATCGGTTGAGAGAATTGCAGATTTTCATGATAGTTCCTGATGATCGGATCGCCTTGGTGCTGGCAAAACCATTTTCACCGCCCCCCAGATGACCCTGGTTTCGACGAAACTGTATAGATTTTTCACGCGGCCGAAAGCCAAGGACGGCATTTTCGATACGTCTGACGCGCATTTGCGGTGACACCAACTATAATTCGGCGTTGGGCGGGATGACGTCGACAGGTCGCCCGCCTACTGCTTTCCGCCTGTCGCGCGCCGAACAATGGGACGGCCGGATTGCGCCCTTGACGCCTATCTCAGCAGCGAGCTGACCGGCCTGAGCCCATTTCGCGGCCGCGCACCTGCCTCCTCGACCGTATAGGTAATCGGCCCCGTGACGTTCTGTGTTATCCCGTTGGTCGTGTAATAGATCGTCACGGTACCGCCCGTCTTGAAAGGTTCGGTAAAGACCAGATCGTTGGCGGCGCCGCGCGCATCGGCCGATGTCCAACCGAACCCGTAGGTCTTTCCCAGGTGGTCGACTTTCGAGGGAAGGCCTTCGCCGATGTTTACGTCGCAGCCGTCGCCGGTCTCGATCATCGACGATCCGTTCGTCGAAATCGTGATGGTCTCGACATTGCAATAGCCGTCAAAGCTGACGACCACGGTCCTGCTCTTCGGGGCAATTGCGCTGAAGCCTCTGTCGGTGATGGACGGCCCAGCCTGCGCCCCGGTATTTGCGTCGCCGTCGACCGTGTAGGTGCCGGTTGTCGACGTCGACGTGGTGCCATCCGCCGATTTGTAGAGCGTCCATGTACCGCCCGTAATCACCGGCAGGGAAAGAACAAGATAATAGCCCGCCGGATCGCCCACGAAACGGACTCCAAGACCCGCGGCCTTACCGGATTTGAACTTCGCGGCGAACCCTGTGCCCAGGCCTTGCGGGCACTTCTTGCCGGCGAGCACAGCGTTCTCAGCGGTACGCCAGGTACTCAGGCTCAGCGTATTGCAGGCGCCATCGAAGCTGATATTGACGGCGTCCGAAGCGCGCGCGGCAGGTGCTGCCACGACCGCCATCATGAACCCCAACGAAAAAATAATCTTCTTCATGGGACAACTCCTGAAATCCCGCAACGCAATGGCTGTGCCTGCTCAGAAACTCATTGGCCGTAAACGCCGAAGGACAATTGCGGAATCTGGTAGCCGGCAACCTGCCACCCGGTACCGGAGTTCACGGCAAGCGGCAGGCCATAGATCTGATCGGTCGAGTTGTCCGCCCAGACGGCAAAGGTGTCCGAAGCACCCGTGGTAACGGCAACCCAATAGGGTCTCCCGCCCGCGATTGCGATGCCCATCTTATCCTTGCCGACGGCGAGACCGCAGCACCCGCTGATTCCCTGAAGCCCGGTGACCTTGAATTTCTTCAGCAATCTGCCGGGAAGCCCGTCTTTGTCCGTATAAAGATCGATATCGATTTCGTTCGTTCCATCTGCCCATTCGGCGGCAACGTCGATTTCCGTGACCGCCACGTCGTTGGGCGACGCGAACTGGGCCGCAACCCATGACTGGGCGCCAATGATGCTGTCTGCTCCCGAGATCGTATCGCCGAAGCAGCAGAAATATTCCCCCTTCGGATATTTCACGCCGATATTGCTGAAGATTTCCCTCGTGCCTGGGTCGAGTTGCGGCGGCGCGATGTAACTGCCGGCGCCTTCCGCAAAGATAGCCTTTCTTTTGTCGTCGCTCAGCGTGATGCCGTCGAGCCCGGCAGCCGCGGCACCGCTCACGGCGAATATCGCGATACAAAAAGCGATGATAGCTTTTCCGGTCATACCATTCCCCTCCTGTGCGCGCGACTATTTGCCGTAAACGGCGAACGACGCCGCAGGAACGGCGCCGCCATTGGTCACCCAGCCGGAGCCTTTGTTCACGGCGCTCGGAAGCGGGTCCAGCTGATCGGTGGAATTGAATTCCCAACTGCCAAACGTGTCCGTGCCGTTCTTGTCGGTTGTGACTGCGACCCAATAGGGCGTGCCGGCGACGATCGCGATGCCGTCCTTGTCTTTGCCGACAGCGAGGCCGCAGCACCCGCCGTCGCTTTGAAGTCCGGTTGCCGTAAACGTCTTCAGCAATGTGCCGGGCACGCCGCCGGAATCGGCATAGAGATCGAGATCGACTTCATTTGTCCCCTCGATCCATTCGACGGCAACGTCAAGCTCGGTGACCGTGGCATCGGTTGACGGGACAAACTGCATCGCGGGCCAGGATTGGAATCCAAGGCCGCTGTCCGGCCCCGACACGGTGGCGCCGCTGCAGCAGAAATAAAGTCCCAGCCTGTATTTGTTGCCGATATTGCTGAAAATCAGCGTTGCACCATCGTCGTGCCGCGGCGGCGCCGTGTATATGCCCGAGCCGCGCACGATGGCGGTTACGCGTCCATCCTTGCTCAACATGATGCCGTGACCAGGGGCCGCCATGGCGGCACTGCTGCCAAACGCTATGACTGCCGTGGCGAGCAAAATCCTTTTGATCATGCCCTCTTCCTCTTAAATTGCGGCAAACATGTTTCATCAAGCCGTCAGTGAGCTTTAACGGACCTGTCGGCGCTCCAGAGCAGCCCGCCCAGGATTACGGCGATGGCGAAGAGTGCCGGGACGTCGCCCATCAGATGCCCCATGTGATCCATGCCGTCCGTCATGCCGAAGGACTGCTGCGCCATGATCGCGCCATGCACGATGCTGGACACCACGGTGAACCAGATCAGGCTGCGATTGCCGAGCGGATCGCGCGCGGCGAGGATGAGGAAAATACCCAGCACCGCGTAAACGCCGACGATCATCATGTAGTAGTCGTTCGAATAGGGTGCGCCTTCATGCCAGGCCCAGCCCGAAGGCCAGACGATCGCGAGCGGATAGATCAATAGAAAGGCGATGCCGAAAACTACAAGCGCAATTTTGAGAAGTGACATTGCGTTCATGGTGTAACCCCCGGTTGACGGCAACGAAGAGGCCGCTCCAACGCAGCGGTCGGTGAGTCTGCCCGGAATAACAACGGACATTCCCCGGATGACTCTGTGCCCAAGCGGACGATAGAGCTTTTGCGGACTTCTTCAAAGCTCTGGGGTCGCCACGTTGCGGGAGTTGCCCGCACCGAACTTCGTGAATCATTCCATCTGCGTCCCGACAAACCGAAGCGCATCAGCGCGTGATATGTGCGGGATAAGCAGACCCAATCCTGCGGCGCTGCCGGGATATGGGCAACAAATTTATTTCTCAAGCCTGAAAACGGTGCCGCAACCGGCCCCTCCGGTGCAGTCCTCGAGATCGCCGCCCTCGGACGCTGTGCCATAGAGCGCACCATCCGCGCCTTTCATGAGGTCGCCGGAGGGACCCATGCCGTCGCTAATGTTGTGTGCAAAGGCAAACAGCACTGTTTCGGTGCCATCGGGTGCGAGCTTGAAAACCGTGCCGCAACCGCGGGGATTGGACTTACAGCCTTCCTGGCCGCCGCCGCCTCCTTCCGTCGTGCTGTAGAGATTTCCTGCCTTGTCGCGAATCAGGCCACCCAAAGGGACAGCGCCGTCGCGTCCGCCCGCAAACGCATAAAGCACCGTCTCGGTGCCATCGGGTGCAAGTTTGAAGACGGTCCCGCAACCTTTGTCTTGATGGCAGCCGGTGCCGCCTGCTGCCGTCGTGCCATAAAGGTTGCCTGCCTTGTCCCGGATCAGGCCGCCATCGGGGACGGAGCCGTCGCCGTGCAGCCCACGGAAAGCATAGAGCACCGTTTCCGTGCCGTCGGGCGCGAGCTTGAACACAGTCCCGCAACCGATTGGTTGATTTTGGTAACCTACGCACCTGTCGGTGCCACCCTCGGACGTGGTTCCGTACAGATTGCCTTGCTCATCCAGGATTAAATCACTTGAGGGGTAAGCGCCGTCGCCGGTTGTGTGGCCGAAGGCGTGAAGCACTGTTTCCGTGCCGTCGGGCGCGAGCTTGAAAACCGTTCCGCCGTGATATGCGCCACCCGAACTCGTCGTACCATAGAGGTTGCCCGATTTGTCCTGAATCAGCCCGGCCATAGGGTTCCCGCCATCGCCTTCGCCGGCAAAGGGATAAAGAACCGTTTCGGTGCCGTCGGGCGCAAGCTTGAAAACTGTGCCGTACCCATACGTTCCACCGCCCAGCGTCGTACCATAGAAATTGCCAGCTCTGTCCTCAATCAGGCCGCCGGATGGCCACGCCCCATCGCCGTTTCCTTTGCCGCCAAAAACATGCAGAACCGTTTCTGTGCCGTCGGGCGCGAGTTTGAAAACGGTACCGCTGCCGGAATTGCTCAAGCAGCTGCCGTTGCCAGGTTGTGTAGTTCCGTAAAGATTGCCCGATTTGTCTTCAATCAGGCGGGCATCGGGGTAACAGCCATCGCTTCCGCCCTTGAAGGCGTAGAGAACGGTGACGCCAGCATGCGCCGCCCTGAGTGGCGCGAGCGTGGCGAGTGCGACAACGCCGGCCAACACGCATTTGCCGAGAAAAGCATGAGTTCGCATTTTACTTCCTTGCAATTTGCGGGTCTTGACTGGCAACTAACAGCGAGCGCGGCTGCAAGTGTCGTGCCGCACAGCTTGCCTAATGACGGAGCGCGACAGCGATCCCTTGTCACTCAAGGGAATTGTTCGAACGCGGCACGCGGCGCCGTGAAGGTTGTCGGTGTCAGGGGATGATCCGACAAATCCAACTCTGGCCCCCCGATTCTTCCGATTCACCTCGCACGACACCAACGCGTTCGTCTGCGACTGACATTCGCGACCGAAAAACGTATGCCGCCGCCGGAGCCATTCACGGGCTTCTCACAAAGCCATGGACGATGCCGCCGACGTCTTGGTAATAGCCGGCAATCTCGCCGCTTGCATTGATGCTGTATGCCGTGGTGTGGTTCGGTCCCAAAGGCGCGACGAAGGTGGTAATTTTTCCATCCGCGGTTCGCACAAAGCTGTGGGTCGCTTGACCTGTCCAGTAATAGCCCGTGATTTCGTTATTCGAATTGATGCTTTCGGGATTGGTTATGTTCGTGGCTCCCGGTGCGTAGAATTTCGTCATCGATCCATTGGCCGCTCGCAGATAGCCTTTAAGAATTCCGTCACTGTTTGAATAACTTCCAACGATCGCACCGCGGTTGTTGATGCCACTGACCTCTGTGTCTACGGCCCCCGGCGGGTCGAACGACCTGAAGGTTCCGTTAGCTGCGCGTACGAAACCATGATATGCGCCGTTAAGACCGTCTGTATATTCTCCCGCAATCTCGAACTTGTCATTGATGCCGAGGGGAAGCGTCCATGTTGATTTCGGGTAGCGGAACCTGGTGATCTTCCCTTCGTTGTTTCGGACGAAGCCATCAAACTTAATATCGTCGCTGTCAAGGAAGGCTCCCGCAACATCACCGCTGTGGTCGATGCTGACCGCTGGCTCCATCGAATTTATTCCTACAGGATCCAATGTCGTGAAGGTTCCATCTGCCGCCCGCAGGAAATCGTGATACATGTTGCTGTTGTCTTCGTAAGATCCCGCGATCTCGCCCTTGTCATTTATGCAATCCGGATATGTCTGGCGCGCTCCCGGAGGATCGAATGTGGTGAAGGTCCCGTCGGCCGCGCGTACGAAGCCATGAAACAGGTATTTGGTATCTTCATAGATACCCACGATCTCGCCTGCTCGGTTTATTCCAAACGCCACAGTTTGTGTCGAGCCCGGAGGGTCGAATGTCGTAAATGTCGGACTTGCGTCAGCCGTAACATTCACTCCTGACATGCATGCGGCGACGCAAAGGGCCAGTGCAGCACTACGCGCGGAGAATTTCGGCACAAGAGTAATGTGTTCTTGCATCATGTATCACCAACTTGGAGAACATCGGAAAGCCGTCGCAATTGGAGGCACAGGTCCAAGCCCCCACGGATTACAGGAAAATGTCTGAGGTCGTATTTCGTGCCTCTTTCAATCTGCGAGTCTGGACCGTACTGGCGCGTAACAGACAGTGCCGATTGCAACTGTTGTGCCGCTAAAAGTTGCCCGTGGGTCCCGGATCACTGGCCCGAATTCGGCGGCGCCATTCACCGGCCAAGACGCTGCTTGCGCCGTCTGCTATCGAGCCGGGGGAATATCCGTATCGCGTCGCCGCGTTGCGCTCGTCTTTATCTCTCCAGCTTGAAAACAACGCCGCAGCCGTAATTTCTGCAGTGCGTAGAGCTTCCTGATTTTGCTTTAATGTCACCAGATTCTGTCACGCCGTAAAGATTGCCTGCGCTGTCCAAAGTCAGCTGCTGCGCGGGGTCATCGCCGTCCTTGCAGCCGGTCTGGGCACAGAACATATAAAGCACTTTCTCGCTGTAATGCGCTTGCCCGGCGCCCTGCCGTTTAAGCTCAAAGACCATGCCGCAGCCATATCTATAGTTGAGACAATCCGTGTTCGTCCTGCCGTCCACACTCGTAATGCCGTAAAGATTGCCCGCATTGTCGGCAGTCAGCCCACCATTGGACAATATACCGAAGGGGGGCTGACTATTGATCTGCCCGGTCATTTCATTCAATGCGTAAAGCACTGTCTCCGTACCATCGGGAGACAATTTATAGACCGTTCCGCACCCCCCTCCGGAAAAGCCGCAGCGCGGAGTACCGCCGTATTGGGTTGTCCCGTAAAGATTCCCTTCGGAATCGAGCACCAGACTGCCTGTCGGTCCCTCGCCATCCGTGCAGTGTTCCTGCGAACAGAAATTGTAAAGCACTGTGTAAGTTCCATGAGGTGTAAGCCGGAAGACGACGCCTTGACCGTGCTCGCCGTCCCTGAGGGCTGTTCCATAAAGATTACCGGCGCTGTCGGCGACCAGTCCGCCATAGGGAATATCGCCATCTGCGCAATCGGGTTGGGAGCAAAATCTGTACAGAATGGTTTCCTTACGGTCCGGCGTGATCTTGTAGACGGTTCCGCAACCTTGAGGTGTGCACGCACCTCTGCCACCACCTTGGGTCGCACCATAGAGATTGCCCGCATCGTCGCGCACCAGGCTGGCAAGCGGCTCGGCGCCATCCTGTCCGCCGGCGAAGGAATGGACGACCGTTTCGGCGCCGTCTGGCGCGATTTTGAAAAGGGTGCCACAGCCAATATTCACGTAGCAGCCATTTTCGCCTCCGCCCCAAACCGTGGTTCCATAAAGGTCTCCCTTCGGATCCCTGGTGAGAAGGCCGGCAGAGGGCTGTTCGCCGTCGCTTCCGCCGGTGAATGCGTGCAATACCGTTTCGGTCCTGTCGGGATTTAACCGGAAGACCGTGCCGCAGCGGGCGCAGCCGCCGCCTCCCTGAGCGGTGCCGTAAAGATTTCCTGCGCTATCCATGATCAGGCCACCGGAGGGCCAGTAAATGTCCGTACAATTGGGCTGGGAACAAAACCGGTAGAGTATGCTTTCTTTGCTCCTGGCTACGGCGCTTCCGGACGCGGCAGTCAAAGCCAGTGCCAGGACGCAACCCACGATGCATGTGCCGAAAAAATCTGGAATTCTGAACATCGAGGCCCCTTAGTCGAATAGGTCGCCGGTTCACCCGCAGCTTTGCAATTTGTGTGCCGGAGCGACAATGAAGGCGCGTCCCTTCGGGACCAACTCTATTCGCCGAGGGAAAAAGAAGACCCAGCGACATGATACATAAACTCATCAACAAAGGCTGATCGTTCAATCCCTGCCGGGTGCGACCAGGTCACCCCCTAAAGAGCCCATCAAGTCGTCCGACGAACGGTTTTTGCAGCCTGTGCTTCGGCACCGGACTTATTTCGCTTCATGATCGAACCGGCCGGTTTCCGCCGGCGCTTCAGAGCGTGCGATCGCGGCAATTTCATCCGCCGAGAAATCCTCCAGGCCGAGGACTCTGCGGTCGCGGCGCTTGAGACGGCGATATTCTTCGGCGGAAATCAGGACGACCCGTTCGCGACCATTGCTCGTGATGCCGACCGGCTCTCTCAGGGCGATGTCCTGGTAGTGCCCGAATTTCCGAACCAGGGTTGTCGCGCCGACGCTGATCATCGCACTCTCCACACATTACACAGATTACGTAGTTTACGCGTTAACACCAAAGATTCAATCACAAAATCGGCTTCAGAATTTTCCGGTTGACTTAAGACCATTTCGGTTATAATGTCAACCGCGAACTGATCCCGGCCTGCCGGGAGGCTCTTTGACATTGTGAAAAAAACCACCCCCGCGCGGGCCAACCGCCGACGCGCGCCCGAAGCGTTATTGCCTGCGCGTTCCCGGTGCGGCGCGAGTGAGGTTCAACCCTCCCCCTGAGGGAGGGTCGAAAAACTCAAGCGCAGCGAGGAGTTTTTCGGGGAGGGGTAATCGTTCCGATACGCAGGGACCCCTCCCCGAAATTTGTTTCGCGCGCTCACAAATTTCGACCCTCCCTCAGGGGGAGGGTCGAGCCAAGCCGGAGTTTTCCGTCGGCGGAACCCGCGCCTGTTATTCCCTGATAATTTTATTCCCTGCTAATTTCCCTGCTAGCAGGGAATTCGTTGCCCGAAAGTTCCGCCGATTTTTTCCCTGTTAATTTCCCTGTTGGCCGGGAATTCGGACACGCTTTGTACCGCGTGGCTAGTGCTGGCTCTTGGGCAGCCGCACCACGAAGCCTTCCAGCTCGGGCGTCACCTTGATCTGGCAGGAAAGCCGGCTCGTCGGCTCCAGCTCCTGGGCGAAATCGAGCATCGTCTCTTCCATGTCCTGCTTGGCGGGGATTTTGCCGGCCCATTCCGGATCGACATGGACATGGCAGGTGGCGCAGGCGCAGGCGCCGCCGCAATCGGCATCGATGCCGGGCACGAGATTCTTCACCGCGCCTTCCATCACCGACCAGCCCACCGGCACGTCCACGATGTGTTCCTTGCCGCTGTGCTCGATATATTTGATCTTCGGCATTCCTGCTCCCTTAAATGTCAGGCGATGTTTTTCATGTTTATCGAGGTGTCCGCAAGCCTGTCGGGCGCGACCGCGGTTCCCTCTGCGATGAGCTTGCGGCCCACCATATATTCCGGCGCGGCATTGACGGCTTCGACGGCGGCGACCTTGCCGTCCCGCAGATGGAACACGGCGAATTTGCGCGCGGCCGGCTGCCCGCGCAGCACAAGCGTGTCGCCCGCGCGCGCCAGTCCCGCGATCTGCATCTTGAGATCATACTGATCCGACCAGAACCAGGGCACTTCGCGATAGGCCACCGGCCTGCCGACCATGGCGAAGGCCGCATGTTTTGCCTGATCGATGGCGTTCTGGACGGACTCCAGCCGCACGGGAAAACCGTCACGCCCGACATGGCGCGTGCAATCGCCGGCGGCGAAAATCGCGGGGTCGGAGGTGCAGGCGAATTCGTTGACCTTGATGCCGTCGTCGCAGACCAGCACCGCGTCCTGCGCCAACTCGACATTGGGCAAGGCCCCAATGCCCACCAGCGCCAGATCGGCCGGATGAGCGTGCCCGCCGGCGCGCACGCTTTCGAGCCTGCCGTGTCCCTCGAACGCTGCAACACCGGTGTTCAGATGGAAGCGCACGCCGGCGTCGCGATGCGCCTGTTCGTAGAAGGCGGACAGCTCCGGCGAAACCGCCCGCGCCATCAGCCGCTCCAGCGCTTCGAACACCGTGACTTCGAGGCCGTGCTTGACGGCGACCGCGGCCACTTCGAGGCCGATATAGCCACCGCCGATGACGGCGAGGCGCGCGCCGGGCACAAACCGCGCCCTGAGCGCATCCACATCAGCAATGCCGCGCAGATAGAAAACGCCGGGCAGATCGGCGCCGGGAATCGGAATCCGCCGCACGCGCGAACCCGTGGCGAGGAGCAATTTGTCGTAAGGTAACTCGCGGCCATCGGCCAAGAGGACCGTGCGCGTGTCGCGCCGGATGGCGGTGGCGGGCACGCCCAGGATCAGTTCGCAACGCTGCTCGGCGTAAAAACTTTCGGGCCGCAGAAACAGGCGCTCGCGTTCGAGCTTGCCGGACAGATAGGCTTTCGACAAAGGCGGGCGCTGATAAGGCGCGTAAGGCTCGTCGCCCACCATGGTGAGCGGACCCTCGAAGCCTTCCGCCCGCAGTGTGGCCACGGCCTGCGCGCCGGCCTGGCCGGCGCCGATGATCACAATCGTGTCGGACATTCTTTCAATCAGGAACGCCTCTTACGCCCCCAGCTTCGAGGCGGGGCTAACATGTCGGAGCAAGTGTCGGGAATCAACCCGGATGGCCCGCGTTGTGGCGCGACCGGGAGCGGGCTAGAACGGGCGGAAATGGCAGGCAAACCTTCGAAATTCGAGGCCAGTTTCGTGGCGCGGGACCTGGCCCGGACGAGCGCTTTGGCCGCGCGAATTGCCTCGGGCCTCGAACGCGGCGACGCGGTGACGCTGAGCGGCGATCTTGGCGCCGGCAAAACCACCCTCGCCCGCGCCATATTGCGCGCGCTGGGTGTCGCCGGCGCGGTTCCCAGCCCCACTTTCACGCTGGTGCAACGCTACGAAACGTCCCGCCTGCCGGTTTCGCATTACGATCTTTATCGCATCGAACAGCCGTCCGAACTGGATGAACTGGGCCTCGACGAAGCGCTGGCCGAGGGCGCTGTTCTCATCGAATGGCCGGAGCGCGCGGCCGACCGGTTGCCGCCGGACGCGCTCCAGATCGAAATCGAAATCTCGGGCGAAACCGCGCGCCGAATTGCGATGTCGGGTCCGGATCGCTGGGCCGGTCTGGCGAATGAAACGGACGTCCTGAATGTCGGCTGATCGCGCCGAGCAGATGCACGCTTTTCTTGACGCGGCCGGTTGGGGCGCGGCGAAACAGGCACCTCTTCCGGGCGACGCCTCGACACGACGCTATGTGCGTGTCGCCGACGGCGCGCGGCGCGCCATGCTGATGGACCAACCGCAACAGGCGGAGACGCCGTCAGCGCCCGCCAGCGCCACGCCCGCCGAACGGCGCGCGCTCGGATATAACGCCGTCGCGCGGCTCGCCGGCGCCGATTGCGGACGTTTCGTCGCCGTGGCGGAATTCCTGCGGGGGCGCGGCCTCACGGCGCCGGAGATTTATGCCGCCGATACGAAAAACGGCTTTGTTCTGCTCGAGGATCTGGGAGACGCGCTCTATTCCGATGTGCTGGCCGAAGACGGCGACGAAGAGGCGCTGTATGGCGCGGCCATCGAAGCGCTCGCCCGTCTTCACGCCGAGCCGGCACCCACGCTGCTCCCGCTCGACAAACCGCTCCATGCCTATGACGAGACGGCCATGCTGGCCGAGATCGACCTGATGACGGAATGGTTCATGCCGCTGGCGCTGGGTCGCGACGCACGCGAGGAAGAGATCGCCACACATCGCGCGTTGTGGCGTGAGGCGCTCGCTGCGGCGCCCTCCCAGCCGCCCGTCTTCGTGCATCGCGATTATCATGCACAGAACCTGCTCTGGCTGCCGGAGCGGAGGGATGCGTCGCGCGTGGGCATCATCGATTTCCAGGATGCGGTGGCGGGCAACAGAAGCTACGATCTCATTTCCCTGCTCGAAGATGCGCGCCGCGATGTGCGCCCGGAACTCGCGCGCGCCATGACGGCGCGTTATCTCGCGGCGATGCGGTCACGGGGCATGGCGGTCGATGCGTCCGCGCTCGGCGCCGAAATGGCGGTGATGGCGGCGCAGCGCAATGCGAAGATCGCGGGCATTTTCGCCAGACTCTACAAGCGCGACGGCAAGCCGCGCTATCTGGACTATCTGCCGCGCGTCTGGGGTTATCTCGAGCGCGACCTGGCGCATCCGTCGCTGGACGCGCTCAGGGCATGGTATGATCGCGTCATCCCGCACGATTTGCGCGGCGCCCCGAAACAGGCAGGAGTCATCGCGTGAGCGGCCAGGGACCAAAACGTGCCATGATCCTTGCGGCGGGCCTCGGCACGCGCATGCGTCCGCTCACCAATGACAGGCCCAAGCCGCTGATCGAGATTCGCGGCAAGGCGCTCATCGATCACGCTATCGACCGGCTGGTGGCCGCCGGCGTAACCATGATCGCCGTCAATGTGCATTATCGCGCCGACATGCTCACGGCGCATCTGGCCAAAAGGACCGATGTGGAAATCCACATTTTGGAAGAGAAGGAAACTCTGCTCGGCACGGGCGGCGGTGTCTTCAATGCCTTGCCGCTGTTCGGCGACGAACCGTTTTTCGTGCACAATTCCGACAGCATCTGGGTCGAAGGCTTCGGCAGCGCACTCGATCGCATGATCGCGCGCTGGGACCCCGAGGCGATGGATTGCCTGCTGCTGATGGCGTCACTTGTCACCGCCATCGGTTACGAAGGGCCGGGCGATTTCCTGATGGACGCGGACGGGCGGCTGTCGCGCGTGCCGGAAAACCGCCTGTCGCCTTTCGCCTATCCGGGAGTCCATATCGCCCATCCCCGTCTCTATGCTGGCGCGAAGCCGGGCGTGTTTTCCATCAATCCCTATTGGGATCGCGCCATCGAACAGGGCCGGCTCTTTGGCACGCGCCTCGATGGCGTCTGGATTCATGCCGGCACGCCCGAAGCCGTCGAGGAAGCCGAAGCGTTTCTGACCGATCTCCTGCCGGCCTGATGAAATGACCGCAAATGTTTTCACGATTCCGGCGGGCACAGCCTTCGCCGAAGCGCTTGTGCGCGGGATCGTAGGCGAAAAGCGCGATCCTCTCGTACTCGCAGACGTGACGATCTATCTGCCCACGCGGCGCGCCATGCGCACGCTGGCGGAAACCTTCGCGCGCGTTCTGGGCGGCGCGGCCCTGCTGCCGCAAATCCGTCCGCTCGGCGATGTCGACGAAGATGACTTCCTGTTCGATACCGAGGATCTGCTGCTGCCGCCTGTGATCGAACCCGTGCGCCGGCGCCTGCTGCTGGCAGCACTCGTGCAGCGCTGGGACAGCGCAAGAGACGGCGAGCGGATGACATTCGCGCAAGCCGCGAGTGCGGCACAGGGACTGGCGCAATTCCTCGACGAGGTGGAGCGGCAAGGCGCGGACCTCGGCAGACTGGAAACCCTGGCGCCAGCAGCGTTGGCACAACATTGGTCCGGCGTGCAGGGATTCCTCGCGCTCCTGCGCGACGAATGGCCAAACCTGCTGGCCGCCGAAGGCGCCATCGATCATGCCGCCTACAGCAATCGCATGCTGGCCGCGCTGACGCAGAAATATCTCGATCATCCTCCCGAATGTCCGGTGATCGCCGCGGGCACCACCGGCAGTATTCCGGCCACCGCGCGGCTCCTGTCGGCGATCGCGCAATTGCCGAAAGGCGCAGTGATCCTGCCGGGACTCGACCGCGATCTAGACGAAGCCAGCTGGAATGATCTCGATCCCGGCCATGCCCAATACGGGATGAAACAGTTGCTGGAACGCATTGGCATCGCCCGCGCGGAGGTGCGGGATTGGCCGGGCGCAAAATCCCTCTCCGATGCGCGCGTGACGATGTTGCGCGAGACGCTGCGGCCTGCACCGACGACAGATGCCTGGCGCGCGCTTGCCGAAAGCGGCAGCGACATCGTGGCCACAGGGCTCGACAGGCTCACCCTCGTAGAAGCCGCGCATCCCGGCGAGGAAGCGACCGCCATTGCCCTCATTCTGCGCGAGGCGCTGGAAACACGCAGCGCGACGGCCGCACTCGTCACGCCAGACCGCAACCTCGCGCGCCGGGTCGCGGCGGAACTGGGGCGTTGGGACATCGCGATCGACGATTCCGCAGGGACGCCGCTCGGCCAGACTCCGCCCGGCGCTTTTCTCGCTCTGCTGGCCGATGCGGCAGATGCGGGTTTTGCGCCAGCGTCGTTGCTGGCTCTGCTCAAACATCCGCTGGCATCAGGCCGGCAATCGCCAGGCGAATTTCGGCACGCCGTGCGCGAACTGGATCGCTTTGCGCTACGCGGTCCGCGACCGGATGCAGGACTGCGCGGCATGGCGCGCGCGATCGCGGGCAAGCCCAACATTGCGGGCTGGTTCGCGCGGGTCGCGGAGATGCTGCAACCCTTTGCCGACGCGATGCAGACGCCTCGTTTCGCGCTCGCTGAACTGGCGGCGCTGCACGTCGCCGCTGCAGAACAGCTGGCGGCAAGCGACGCGGAAGAAGGCGCGCAACGGTTCTGGCGCGGCGACGCGGGCGACCAGGCGGCACAGCTGATGCGCGATATCCAAAACGCTTCCGCGGATTTGTCGGACATCGAGACTTCCTCCTATCCGCATCTGTTTCGCGCTCTGGCGCAGGAACGCGCCGTGCGGCCCGCTTATGGACGACATCCGCGTCTCGCCATCCTCGGTCCACTCGAAGCCCGCTTGCAGCATTTCGACACGATTGTGTTGAGCGGATTGAACGAAGGAACCTGGCCGCAATCTCCGCCGCCCGACCCCTGGCTCTCCCGCCCGATGCGCGCGGCACTTGGACTGGAATCGCCGGAACGCGCGATTGGCCGCGCCGCGCATGATTTCGCGACACTGGCCGCAGGCCCGCGTGTGGTGCTGACCCGGGCACTCAAATCCGACGGCGCGCCCACCATCGCGTCGCGCTGGCTGCAACGTCTCAAACAATTGACCGGCGGTTTGCAGCTCGAGCAAAGGCTTACGCGCGGAGTGCCGTATGCAGCTTTCGCGCAAACGCTGTCGACACCGGATGGATGTTCCCAGGCCGAGAAACGTCCCGCGCCCTGCCCGCCGGTTTCGTTGCGGCCCCGCAGCCTGTCGGTGACGGAGATCGAAACCTGGATCCGCGATCCCTACGCGATCTACGCCAAACATATCCTGAAGCTTAAACCGCTCGATCCGCTGGATGCGGAGATTGGTCCGCTCGAACGCGGCAGTGCCATCCATGCCGCCCTCGAACAATTTCTCAAAGTATTCCCCGGCGAACTGCCGCACGACGCGGAGGCGCAACTCGTCCGGATCGCGGACGAGGTATTTGCCAAGGCCGGCATTCCGAAAGCCGCGCTGGCGCTGTGGCGGCCGCGTCTCGTCCGCGCTGCAAAATGGTTCGCGGCGGCCGAACGCGAGCGCCGTCCCCTCATTGCCGCGTCCTTTGTGGAAGTCGCGGGAAAGCGCGCCTTCGCAGGTCCCGCCGGCGAATTCGTTCTGCGCGGGCGGGCCGACCGCATCGATATTCTGCATTCCGGCGGCGCCGCGATCATCGATTACAAAACGGGCGCCATCCCCACCGACCCGCAAGTGGAGGCGATGCTGTCGCCGCAACTGCCGCTCGAAGGCGCCATCCTGGCGGAGGGCGGGTTCCCCAATATCGCTCCCATCGCGCCGGAGGACTTCATCTATGTCCGCTTTGGCGGCGGCGTGGCACCGGGCGATTACCATCGGGTCGAGCGCGACGCGAGCGCTTTGGTGCGGAAAGCAGAAGGTTTGCTTATCCAACGCATCGCCGATTTCGACCACGAAGCAACCCCCTACCACCCGCGCGTGGCGCCCGCCCGCGCCGCATTTTCCGGCGACTACGATCATCTGGCGCGCGTGCGCGAATGGTCGCTCTCCGGCTGGAAGGAAGACGCTTCATGAACGTCTCCACAGCCGACGCGCTCGCCGCCGCCGATCCCAGGCGCTCGGCCTGGGTCTCCGCCAATGCCGGCGCGGGCAAGACGTTTACGCTTGCCAACCGCGTGACGCGGCTGTTGCTGGATGGTGCCGCGCCCGGAAAAATCCTGTGCCTCACTTACACCAAGGCGGCAGCGGCCGAGATGCAGGGACGGCTATTCGATCAGCTGGGCCGCTGGGCCATGCTGGACGACAACAAACTGGCGCAGAGCATTGCGGATATCGGCGCAGAGGTCCGGGGGGCGGAAGGCTTGCGTGAGGCGCGGCGGCTGTTTGCGAAGGCGCTGGAGACACCCGGCGGTCTCAAGATCCAGACGATCCATTCGTTTTGCCAATATCTGCTGGCGCGGTTTCCGCTCGAAGCGGGCGTCCCGCCATCCTTCCGCGTACTCGACGAAGCGACGGCGCGCGAATTGATGAGCGAAGCCCGCACGCGCGTGCTTGAACGTGCCAGCAGCGGACACAGGAAACTTGACGACGCCATCGCCCTGCTCGCGACGAACATAGACGAAGGACGGTTGCAGCAAATTCTCGATTCCACGCTCGCCGGCGATCGCCGCAAATTCGAGCGGTTCCTCGACACGCTGCCCGACGGCGACGATGCGATGAGCACGGCCATCTATCGCGCGCACGGCGCCGATCCGGACGAACGCGAAGACGACATCGCCGCGCGATTCTGCGCCGAGATGAAAAACGAAGACGCCAATCTGCGCGGGATTGCAGACTGGCTTGCAAGCGGCACGAAGACGGACAAGGTCATAGCGGACGCTCTGCTGAAAGCGGTCGCGAGCGGCGCTTTCGACGATTTCCGCCAGGTCTTCTACACCAAAACGGAAAACACGCCGCGCCGAAGCCTGGCGACGAAAGGGCGGATCAAAGACGATCCTGGCCTCCATCTCGTGCTCGAACAGGTCGCGCAGCGTTTCGCCGCGGCCGAACAACGCTGGCGGGGTGCCCACGCCGCTGCCCTCACGGACGCGGCCCTCACGCTGGCGCAGGCGGCCTATATCGAATACAGCACGGCGAAGCGGGCACGCGGCGTGCTCGACTATGACGACCTCATCCTGGAATCCCTGCGGCTGCTCGAACAACGCGAAGCGGCCGCCTGGGTGCTCTACAAGCTGGACGGCGGTCTCGACCACATCCTCATCGACGAAGGCCAGGATACGAGCCCCGAACAATGGCGAATCGTGCGGCGGTTGGCGGAAGAATTCTTCGCCGGAAAAGATGCGCGCGATGAAACCGCGCCGCCGCGTACGCTGTTCGTCGTGGGCGACGAGAAACAATCGATCTTCAGCTTTCAGGGCGCCGAACCCGCCCTGTTCGCGATCAACCGGGATCATTTCGCGGAACGCGCGGGTGTCGCCGAGAACGGTTTCGTCTCAGCGCAGCTGTCGATCTCGCGCCGTTCGGCGCCGGAAATCCTTTCCTTTGTCGATACCGTGTTCGCCGCTCCCACGACGCGTGAAGGCGTTTCCTCAAGCGACGAGCCGATTGCGCACAAAGCCTGGCGCGATGAAGCAAAAGGTCGTGTCGAATTCTGGTCCACGATCAAGCCGCTCGACAGCGCGAAGATCGATCCCTGGCAGCGGCCGATCGACATCGAACCGGAATCGAGCCCGGTCGTAAGGCTCGCGGAACAGATTGCGACACGCATCCACGCCTGGACGAACGGGCGAACACGATTGCCGGGCCATGACAGGCCGATTCGTCCCGGCGACATCATGGTGCTGATGCCGCGACGCGAGCCTTTCGCCACCGAGTTCATCCGACAACTCAAACAGCGCGGCGTGCCCGTCGCCGGCGCCGATCGCATCCGGCTCGGCGAACAGATCGCAGTGATGGATCTGATCGCGCTGGGCAATTTCGCCCTGTTGCCGGAGGACGATCTCAATCTCGCCGCCCTCTTGCGTTCTCCGCTGCTGGGTCTCTCGGAAGACGAGCTGTTCGCGCTCGCCGCCTCGCGCACCGGCACGCTATGGCGCGCGCTTGGCGAGCGTAGCCGCGACAGCGCCGCATTCGCTTTCGCGGATAGTTTCCTGCGCGATTGTCTCGCGCGCGCGGATTTCGCGCCGCCTTACGAGTTTTACGCCCAAGCGCTCGTCGCACATGGTATGCGCCAACGCCTGCTCGCGCGGCTAGGCGCCGAAGCGAACGACGCCATCGACGAATTCCTCTCGCTCGCCCTCGCCTATGAATCGCTCAACACGCCGTCGCTGCAAGGTTTCCTGCACTGGATCGCGCGCGGCGACGCGGAGATCAAGCGCGATATGGAGCGCGGACGCGACGAGGTGCGCGTGATGACCGTGCATGGTGCGAAAGGCCTCGAGGCCGACATCGTGATCCTCCCCGACACGACCGCCGTACCGCAGGGCTCGGGAAAGCACGGCGCTCTTCTGTATACGGAAGATGGCGTCCTCTTCCCCCTCCCCGATACGCTCGCGCCGGAGAACGTCCTTACCGCAAAGGGCAAGGCCGACGCTGCCACGCTGGCGGAGCATCGCCGGCTGCTTTATGTGGCGCTCACGCGCGCCCGCGACCGGCTCCACATTTGCGGCTTCGAAAGCAAGCGCGGCGTCAAACAGGGCTCCTGGTACGATCTGATGCAGGGAGCCGCGACATCGCTGGGCGTGCCTGTAACGCATGGCGACGCGACGGCGCAGGTCATAGGCGTCGCCGATACGGAACCCGCCGAGGAAATTGAACGTGTGGCGGAACGCGTCGTCCTGCCGGCATGGGCGACACAACCTGCTCCTCCTGAGCAGGAACGCCCGCGCCTTATCCGGCCCTCCGATGCGGCCGGCATCGAGGAGCCCACCGGGCACTCTCCCGGCGGCGATGCCTCGCGCTTCGAACGCGGCCTGCTCGTTCACACGCTGCTCGCGAAACTTCCCGAGTTGAAGCCGGAAAGCCGGCGCGACGCCGCGCACAGGTTTCTCGCGCGAAAAGGCCTGACGTCCGACGCCGCTTCCGCCCTCGTCGATGAAACCATGGCGGTGATCGAAGATCCCGCCTTTGCCGCCGCATTTTCGCCAACCGCGCGCGCCGAAGCAGCCATCGTCGCCGACCTGCCGGAGCTTGGCGCGGACGCACGGGTGAGTGGGCGCATCGATCGCCTCGCGGTCAACGATAACGAAATTCTGGCGATCGATTTCAAAACCAATCGGCCGCCGCCGAAAGACTTGGCCAGCGTACCGCGCCTCTATATGAGCCAGATGGCGCTCTACCGCGCCGCACTCGCAAAGGTATTTCCGGGCAAGCGAATCGCCTGCGCGCTCGTCTGGACCGATGGCCCGATGCTGATGCCGCTCCCCGACGCCGATTTGGAGGCAGAAATGGGGCCTATCGGCGCACGCCTTGACCCCCGGCAGGGGCGTTCCTAGATTCCTGGAACGCGTTATTCCTAGCCCCAGGACAGAACATGACTTCGACCAAGGTTTCCGACGCCTCCTTCCAGAGCGACGTTCTCGATTCAAAAACGCCCGTGGTGGTCGATTTCTGGGCGGAATGGTGCGGCCCTTGCCGCATGATCGCGCCGGCGCTGGAAGAACTTGCGACGGAACTCGAAGGCAAGGTGCGGGTCGTCAAGCTCAACATCGACGAAAGCCCCGCCACGCCCACCAAATATGGCGTCCGCGGCGTACCCACGTTGATGATCTTCCAGCAGGGCCAGGTCGCCGCCACCAAGGTGGGCGCGCTGCCCAAATCCAAGATCAAGGAATGGATCGAATCCTCGATCGGAAGCGATCGGTCGGGAGTTTCTCTCACGGCGCGGACCGCACCGAAGTTATCGTCTTAATCTGTAAATAAGCCCCCCGCCGCTCGCACCGCCGACATAGACGGTGCCGTAGAGATTGCCCTTTCCATCGGCCGCGCCGTTGATCACCCCGCTCGATGGAAAGGAGCCATCATTTCCGTTCGTGAAGGAATAGAGTGATTTCTCTATTCCATCAGCCGTCAATTTGAAGACGGTTCCATAACCAAAAGCGCCGCCAAATCTCGTTGTTCCATAGAAGTCGCCAGCCTCGTTCAGGATCAGGCTGCATTCTGGATCATAGCCATCGTTTCCGCTGCCAAACGAGTATAGCGCACTTTCGGTTCCGTTTGGGGTGATCTTGAATACGACGCCACCGTCGTAAACGCCGCCATTTTCGATGGTGCCGTAGACATTGCCCTGCCCGTCCAGAATTAGCCCGGCATCTGGACCGTAACCATCGCTTCCACCGGTAAAAGTATAAAGCGCGGTATAGGTGCCATCGGGCGCCAGCTTGAAGACAAGACCACACCCCCCACCGCCCTTGCACCCATTGTTGCCGCCCTGGCTGGCCGTTCCATAGAGATTGCCAGCTTTATCCTGAACAACACCGCCATAAGGATAGGCTCCATCGCTCCCATCGAACGAGTGAAGCACGACAAAGGTACCGTCCGAAGCCAGCTTGTAGACAGCGCCAGCGCCGAAAGTGCCACCGTTCGGGACGGTCCCGTAGAGATTGTTTTTTCTGTCCCTTAGCAGATTCCCTTCAAAGAGAGGGCTCATGCCGTTGGCGCTAAATGAATAGAGTATCGTTTCCGTGTTATCGGGCGCGATCTTGAAAATGACGCCTTGGCCATAGGCGCCGCCGCCAGTCGTTGTGCCGTAAAGATTGCCCGCTTTATCGGTGATCACGCCGGCCTGAGGATAGCCACCATCGCTTCCACCCGTGAAAACGTGCAGAGCGGTTTCTGTGCCGTCGGGCGCGAGCTTGAAAACCACACCGCAACCATATTGCCCGTTACAGTCGCCCCCGCCGCCAAATTCCGTTGTGCCGTAGAGATTCCCGGCTTTGTCGGCAGTCAGGTTGCTGAGGCCATAACCGCTCGCGACGTCAAAACTGTAAAGGACCGTGAGTGCATGGTCTTTGGCGGATGCGGACGAAATACCGCCACTCGTCCAGGCGACAACCATCGACAACACGACCGCCTTACATAGTCGCGCTCGAGAAACCCACTGCTCGTTGTTCGCCATTGAAACTCGCCCACCCGTCGCTTAACCGGCGAATTCTAATATATCGCGATGGTGAAGACTGTGTTACGATGCCGCGAGATCTACAGTATGCGGAACGAAGCGGCTGCTTCTATCAAATGCCATCCCTCACCAGGGGTGAATTTCCCCGTTCCATTTGAAGAATGAGCCTGACTGGGCCTCGGTCAGCGAAGCGATCACCTTGCGGATTCCGGAGGCGCTTTCCGCAGGCGTGATGTCGGCATTCTGACCGCCCATATCCGTCCTGACCCAGCCGGGATGGATCATCGCCACGCTCACGTTCTTGCCCTTGAGATCAATGGCGAGGCTGCGCATCACCCGGTTCACGCCCGCTTTCGCGCTGCCATAGGCATAGGAGCCGCCCATCGGCCAGGTCGACGCGCCGAGCTGGCTCGTGACCGTCATGATCTTCGGCGCTTTCGCCGCGAGCAGATTCTTGAGGAACGCCTGAACGACGCGGAACGGCCCGACCGTCATTACGGTGAAGGCGTCGATCCAGCCCTGGAAATCCATGTTCTCCAGGCTCTGGTTCTTGCCGCCGATGATGCCGGCATTGTTGATGAGGATGTCGATGGGGGTATCGCCGATATCTTTCGCCGCCGCGGCGATGGAACCGGCATCGCTCACGTCCATCGCGTGCAGCGTGACGCGCCCGCCCAACGACTTTGCCAATTCGTTAAGCGCATCGGCTTTGCCCGGCGAACGGCAGCAGGCGAAGACACGATCTCCGTCCGCCGCATATTGCCGCGTTATTTCCAGTCCGATGCCCCGGTTCGCCCCGGTGATCAAAACATTCGCCATGGTCGTTCTCCCGTTTGCGTTCTAGTCCGCCAATCCGATGGCGATCTTACCGCCGCTTTCGCGAACCTCGAAGGTGCAAAGCGGTGTTTTCGTGAGTGCGCCAGCCGTCGATCCGTCGCGCAGATCGAAACGTGCGCCATGCATGGGACAGAACAGGAAATGCCCGCGGATGCGGCCGCCTTCGAGCTCCGAGAAATTGTGGGTGCAGCGATTTTCGACCGCAAAGATGCCCGCGCCCGCACGGCAGATGAGGATCGAGCGGCCTTCGACCGCGAATGCCTTGTTGCCGTTCTCGGGCACTTCGGAAACATCCGCCACCTCAACGAAACGCATGCCCTGCCCAATCTTCCGTCAGCGCCGGCCGGAGGACGACAGACGATAAAGCGGATCGTCGGGAAAACGGCGGCCGACGACTTTCAATCCCGCATAGAGACCTTCCGTCCATTTCGCCGTGGACGGCCCGTTCTGGTTCCAGTCCATCACATATTGCCGATGCGCGATGCGCCAATCGCCGCCGCGACAGGCCAGCCGGTCGAGATAGCGCCCACCCACCATCATTTCGCGCATCCCCTCCGGCGTGGAGACTTCGTGATAGGCGCGGCAATAGGTTTCCGCCGTTGCAGTGTCACCGTCGATTTCGATCAGCATGTTGCCGAGGAAATGCTGGGTACGTTCCATGGTCTTCAGCGCAGCGATGACTGCCGCGCACCAATCCCAGGCATTTGAGTCCGCATCGCCGTAATTCGTCACGCCGTCGGACCAGAACGCCGATTTGAGCGCGTCGAGATCGCAACGATCGATGCCCCGCGCATAGCGCGTCAGCGCGTCGGCGATCGCCTGGCGGGCGAGCAATTTTTGGACGGCCAGGGTTTCGATCTCGGCAATGTTCACGACAGCAATCCTCTCAGAGCCGGCGCAATTTTTCGCGCTGGCAACTCAGGTCGTCGGGCGCACGTGTGCCCCAGGGCAATCTGTACGCCGCCATCCCTTCGTCGGCGCGCGGTTCGGAGCGCGCCCAATCCACCCGCTCGCTGCGATGGGCGATCTTCCACACACCGCCCCGGCGCTCATAACGATCGACATAGCGCCCGCTGATGAACAGGTCGCGTTCCTCGCCGTTTTCCAGCGTGCGATGATGCGCCTGGAAATAGATTTCGCCGAAACCCACATCGCCTTCGATCTCGATCTTCGCCTGGCCGATCATGTGGTGGTTGGCGAGATGCGGCGTGAGCGCGCCCTGCGCAAAGGCGACGAAGCCGTCCGGCCCGCCGACATAGGCGCCATAATCCGTTGTCGCGTCGTCGAAAAACACCGATCGATGCAAGACGGGATCGAGCCGGTCCTGCGCGCGCATGTAATCGCACAACAGATCGTAAATCTCCTGCCGCGCGAGGAGCGTCTCCGGAGTCCATCTGCCCATCTATTTGCCCGTTCCCAGATAGGCGTCGAGCGTGCGATGGAAGCTACGGATACGCGCTTCCTGGTAGTTGCCAAGCGTCTCGCTCTGCTTCTTCGACGCCTGAAAGCCGCGATACTGCATCGCGAGATTGTTGGTGTCCTGGTCGTAGACGCCGCCCAGCCCCTTATCCATGCCGGGCGCATCGGCATAGGAATCGTCGACGCCGACGCGAAACGGCTCCGGCGCGTCCGGCGCCGTCATGCCGGGCGCCAGCGGGCGCAGAAACACAAGATCGAACAATGTGCGCCCGGGATCCGTGCCGATGGGGCGAAAGCGATAGATCATCGGCAGAGTGACGCCCGGAAACAGGCACATATTGGGGAACAGGTGGTATTCGATTGAATCCAGCATCTCGCTGTCGGAAGTGCGCGAAAGATCGACGCCCCATTCCCGGCCGAGCTTTTCCCGCAGGTATTCGGAGGCGATGCCACGCGCCGTTTTTCCCTCCGGCACGGTCAGGCCCTCCGGCGTCGCGCGCAGCTTCCGGAGAATCTCCGTCTGCGTCTGCGGTACCGTGTAATGAGGACTGGGATAGCCAATGGTGTGGACAAACCGCGTCACATGCGCATCGAAAATATCGTATTGCGCGTTGGCGTCGCCTGCAGTCGGCAGTCCTTGAGCATGCGTCTCAACCACGTGATAGGCCTCGAGGAACGCCTCGATCGCGGCTTTCCAGTTCGTCGGCAATTCCTTCTGGATGTGCAGCACCGTATAGCGTTTGCTCAAATCCCAGCCGTCGCGAAAATGCTCCGGCAACACGCCCAGAAACTCCTCCAGCGGCTTCGCATTGGGGTCCATGTTGACGAACACGAAGCCGCCCCAGCGCGCCACTTTCACTTCCGGCAGCTTGAATTCCTCGTCCCGGACATGGGGAAAGTCCCAGCGGCACGGAATATGTTTGAGCGTTCCGTCAAGATTCCATGTCCAGCCGTGGAACGGGCATTTGAGTTCGCGCGCCGATCCTTGGCTGTGGGACTCGCGCAGCTGCGTGCCGCGATGCAGGCAGGAATTGTGGTAGGCCTTGATTTCATCATCGCCCGTGCGCACCACGAGAAGCGAATATGGTCCGACGTCATAAATAATGTAGTCACCCTGCTGTGGGATGTTCTCCTCACGGCACGCCCATTGCCAGACTTTGGGCCACAGTCTTTCCATTTCCAGCTTGAAAAAGTCCGGCGAGGTGTAGCGCTCGAAGGAGATGTTACCGTCGCCCAGGAACGCATAGGACTCAGCGACGAGCGCCTCGGGCACCTGCCAGCCGTCCGAGAGGATGATATCGCGCGTCGAGGGACCCGGACAACGATGTTCGCCGGCCGCCAGATTTTCTGGCCTCACATTCATCTTCGTTTCCTCCCTTGGAGCAGGGTTGCGCGGCGGTTCCGCTCTGCCGGCGAACTCTGCCCTTTATCGACGCCCATGAAAACAAGTCGTCTGGCTTGTTTTTATTATGGACCGATTTTAAAAAATAGCGAGCCCGCAGGCCGGCATTTTCGATTCGCAAGGTTCTTCAACCGGTTATTGGATTTCACAGGTTCCAGGTGCAGAAATAACAGCGAGTTATCAGGGAGCTGTTCTGGACCGAACAGGGAGTTATTTCATCGGGAACAGGGAATTTCTTTTCCCGGAACAGGGATTTCTTTCGACAATTCCAACGATTTTACACGCCGTCGATAGACTGCTCCCCGAACTTCACCCCACGCCAAAGAAAAAACCGCCGCTCGTGTCCGAGCGCCGGGCGCACAATTCCGTTATGACGAAATTTCTGGCACGTTTGATCAAACCTGTCATGCGAACATTTTGAGCACGCGACATAGTGCAGCGATCGCCGCAGATGCACGGCCTGTTATTCTGCAACCGAACGTTTTTCGTCATACCGATTGCCTTTCGAGTTATTTTCCATTGTTGAGCGCCATTGCAGTCGACGTCCGGCTAGCTGCTCAATAAAAGCGAGAGTCGATGCAATGAGCGGAAGTGCAATTGCTTAGTATTGTCCTGCTTCATTTATAGCCGATTGACGAACAAGACTTTTCGACGGCACGACACACAGCGACGATGTGACGGCCCCACGAAATATTCCAACCGTCTGCACAATAGCCGGCATTCAGTCCTGCAAGATCGTATAATGAGATTCGGGTTCAGCCCATTCGCGCCATGCGTGTCGAAAGGACGATATTTTAGCTCCGTTCCCGCCAAGGCGCGATCCATCTCTTGGCCCTTTTTCATTTTAGGGAAGCGACAATATTGCGGGCTATGCTCCGCCAACTTGCTCGGACGGCTGCGCTTGAGGACGCGATTGAACTATGCCAGATAAGGCTCAAAGCAGCGTTCGGTCACGAGATTGAAAGTGTGGAAATGAAATCAATACAGCGAATAGTTGTCGTTGTGGGGTGCCAAAGGAGCGGCACGACGCTGACCGGGCAAATTATTGGCGCACATCCGAATTCGGTGCTCCTGGACGAAGGCGATGCCATGTATCGATGGTTTCGTGCAAAAGTTGACGCGGGCTCCAACGAATCGGATCACTATCAAATGATGCTAAGCCGCGCGGAAACAAAATATCGCGTCGCGGCCGACAGATTTACCCGACGCGCGGATAAGATTGAGCTTCTTTCCAACGTTACCACCCTGGTGTTGAAAGCGCCGAACCTGACCTATGACTTCAAGAAGCTCGGGAGGTTATCGGTGCCCGTGAACGTCGTATATCCCGTACGAGACCCACGGTCCGTGGTAGCGTCGATGATGCGTCTGAGCGAGCGCGATTTCGTCGGCAACCAGTTGCATCTCATCGGCGAGCGCCCTTGGATGATGGCGGTTTTTGGTCCTGAACAGGAAACGCTGGCGTCGGAACAGGAACCGCTTTGGATCAGGCGTGCGGCTCTGTGGAAGATTAAGTCTGGCCTCGCGCCCGAATTCCGGGAGGCTGGCCTTCCTGTATTTCAATTTCGCTACGAGGATTTGGTTCAGCGTAAGGAAATCGTCGGTGAGATGTTAAGCCATTGCGGGCTTGAATTCGCGGAGGAAACCCTGAATCCGGAATTGGCTTATGTCGGCAAAGGTCCTGGAAAAACGGATCGTACTCGTCCGATCGACGGAGATTCGCTGCAGAGCTGGAAACAATATCTCGACGATGCCAAGGAAGCCGACGTACTGCGGATATCGAATCCGTTGGCGGAATCCTTCGGCTATATGTGACTCGACACCAACGCCTCATCTCGCGGGCGGCGACATATGGCATCTGAGCGCCGCGAATAAATCAATCGGCCGTCCGCATCGACTGGCGCACTCGATGCGCGAGCCAACAGCGCCGCTCCGTCGTCGTATCGTTCCACAAAAAACGACCCGTTCGACGTTGAGCGCACAGCAAACGGACGTTTCAAATGCTCGCGGCACTAGGAGGTCGCGGCCGGTGACCGCCATTGCGGGGGACGCCCGAAACGCCGCTCCACGAAAGCATAAACCGGCGCAAATAATTTCATCGCAGCTGCTTCGTTTTCAGGATCCAGTTTGGCCGACGACGACGCATTGATAGGCTTAGAAAAGAATTTGGGATCGGCCGTCAGCCGCTCGATCCCCAGCAATGCCTCGACCTTTTGGATTTCCGCAGGGCCGGTTTCCGGCGAGGTCATCGTCTCGTAAAAAAGATAGAGAATACGATCCTTGGGGATTACGCTCTCCAATTCCTCGATCGTGCGCTGATATTCAGATCGCCCAATGGCATTCGGCAATTGTAGCGCTTCAAGAAAGTCGGCGTTGACGTCTTTAACAGCGCGCTTGCTGTGCGCCGCCCTGTCGTTCTTATAGCGAATATGCGACCAGAGCCGCTCGACAGGATCGCGCATGATAAAGATGAAGCGGGTATTGGGGAACAGCCCATCCATTTCCGCGAAAGCAGCTGCGGAGAGCAACCCGTAGGCCGGGGTTATCTCACCAAAAGCTTTCGCGCCCACCGAATGGCGTTTCAGGTAGTCTGTGTAGGAGGAAATGTCGCGAATAGAAAGGGCACCTGTTATTTCGGCAATGCCTTGAAGATCTCTGTCCAGTCTCGCATTGGAAAAAAACCGCCGCCTAACTTTATCCGTCCATGGTTCGGATTGACGACGAGAGGGAAGCGGTTCACTCTCCGCGCTCTTTTTGGGCGTCTGCGACTCGTCCTGCATTTTTTCAAGCGTGGAGTCGACTCGGCGAACCATATCTTCGCTCAGCGTCGCAAGTCGTTTTGCCATCGAACGATGGTGTTGAAGACCCGGATATTTTCCGTACCGCACGTCGAAAAAATGCAATTCCTTGACGGGCATCATGCGGCAATCCGGATAGGTTGACAGAAGTTCCGACAACCAGGTCGTGCCGGCCCGCATGGCGCCGATCCCAAAAAAAGCAACAGGCATTTGTGTCAAACGAGATGTCCCTCCATTATTTCCGTGTACGGACCCGGTTGCGCGACCGTACGACGACCGCCTTGGGTCAACACCGGGCGGGATTGTCCCCGCACGTCCGATTCCGATCGTGGGGTACAGCACCCGAACTGCCGGCCCAGGAAGGGTACGTCGCCAGTGTGCAGCCTGATTGTAGACGTAACGCTTTTAGCCATGCCACTTGCAACTACGTCGAAAGCTATATCGACAGAGTCCGAGGTTCAAGCCGCCGAAAATCTTCGCTGTTTGCAATTTTTGTCTATTCCTGCACAATTTGTTATTGCAAATTCCAAAATATCGAGAACCTCCGAACGGCGTCGGAATTTGGCGGCGACTGCATGATGCGAGGAGCATTCATTGGCGGACAACAGAAAGCTCTCTTCCGACCTGGCCATCCGTATGGAACAAATGCATCTGCATTATTTTAGCGACGAGGAGGCTCGGAATTTACGGACACAATGGGCAGATTTGTCGATCCGCCCGGAAAAGCCGGAGGTTATTGAAATTGCGTCTGGTCTCATACACAACCAGAATTTATCGTTTACAATCAACAATAAGGCGATCGTCGGCGTGTATGACGACCACAACAATCCGGTTGATGCCTCAATTCGATCGCGGGGAGCTTCCGAGGAGCGCGGCAAAGAAAAGAAAGAAACAAGATTCGACAATTTTTCGATAGATGACCGAGTTGTATATTATCTGGGAGTGAAAGCGAGACATTACGGCCACTTCCTCCTGGAGACTCTTTGCCGCGCATGGGCTTGGGAGGAACGCGGCGACGGAAAAGTGCCTGTCATACAGATGGCGCCGATAAAGGAGTTTGCGAGATCGTTATATAGTTTGCTCCCGGGCCTGGCGGAACGGACTGAAATCGTTTCCACTCCAACCCGGTACAACAGCGTGATAGTGCCGTTCCCGGCTTTCGTCATCGCCAGCGCGGCTCACGTCGAGTTCAAAGCAATGTGCGTGCGGATGGCTCAACGAGCCGTCGATCTCGACCAAAAAACGACAGAACAACCTCTCTATCTATCTCGTGCGGGTCTGGGACTTTTGGCCAAGCGCCCCATCGTCGACGAGTTGCGGATTGAGAGATTTTTGGAGCAACAGGGTTTCCATGTAATCCGCCCAGAAACATTGCCTGTCACGGAGCAAATTGCCCTCATCAACAAACATAAATGGATTGTCGCGCCGCAAGGTTCTGCATGTCACACCAGACTGTTCTCGATCCGGCCGAATAATTTTTTAATGTTCACTCTGGGGAAAGTGAACCCAAATTTTGCACTGTGCGACATGCTTTGCGAAGGAGAGACCCACTACGCCAAGACCATTTCGAGGCCAGATCTGGGAGTCGGCATGCTAAAAGGGTTTGTGCCGCCGGTCGTACTGGAAGAGGACAAGTTCCTGACCTTTTTGAAGCAGTTCGGGCTTGTGCGGAACAACGCCACGTTCGATAGCCCTCCAGTGGATATTGTGAATTACAAGAGGAACTGGATAGACGCGGCAAAGGCGCGCGCGGTCAAATCAAAAGGGAACGCCCGCCTGCAAAAGGCAATCAAAACGATCGAGCAGTCCATGACGATTTCCTGACCGATATGCCGCAAGGCTCAGATAGTAGGGGGCACTCGCCCCCCTGACCATTCGGAGCGCCCGGGGCCGGCTTCAGCCGCTGCGCCGCCGCCGGAAATAAATTGCCTGGCAATGTCCTCTCACTCCAGAGTAGAGCGCATTTCAAATTTCTTGCACCAACGATCGAATCGCGGCCCGCTTGGGGTGACCATAAACTTCGGCATCGTACTATGTCATTGCTCGTACAACGACCGTATTATTGACGAACGAACCCGCGCGCTACTTCCGCGATCTTTTCGCCATCGCTTCCCATCTTTCGTGTAACTTGTACGATATCGGAAAATTCGACCGCATCGAGAAAGAACATATTTTCTTGCTCTTCGAGATTCAGAACGGGAAGTTCCACGCCAAACTCGCTCCTGAGAAATTCCCTGTCACTGCTGAATTCGAGCTCGGCAGTTGCGGCTGCCTCGCGACTGAAGATGAAGCGAGACGATCCTTTGAACGCCGACATCTTTTTCAAATACTTCAATGAGCCTTTCCGCTTATCGAACTTACTCTCCAGGGTTCTGTTTGCTGCGAGCTTTGCGATTAACGCCTTCGTACTGAGGGAAACATTTCGTCGTTCCGGTTTGGGAATTTGATGCTCGGCGAAGCCGACGTGCTTAAAAAATCTTTCCACCAAACCGTGAGACGGATGATAGTTCAGCGCCGTAACTCGATAGCCGGTTTTTCTCAACTCGCGCACCATGGGTCGATAGCAAAGCTCCGTGGCGCTTTCGGTCAGAAACTGATCCGGATCACGTTCGTCGCCCCTTCTCAACCTTTGGCCGTAGCGCGATGCCGCCCTCTCGAAGTGCTCCCGGCACACAAAGAGTATTTCCACGTCGACTGGCGCATCACTCACGTGGCGCGCCAGCTCTTCCACGAACGCGCCGATATCATCGCGCAGAGAAAGTATTTCCGAGCTGATCAACACATCGAGATTGTTGCCTCTGGTGAGCGTCGCAACTTCTTCGAAGAGTTGACCGAGATTATCCGGCGTTTCTCTCTTTTTTCCGTAAAACTTTAGAACAAATGTGTGATGATATTGGTTTCCCCAAACTCCATTTTTCGGCTCGCCGACTCGCGGATATACCAACACAGAATTATCATGTTGCCTCAATACGTGCTGTATCGCCGTAGTCCCCGTTTTTTCCGGACCTACATGTATGTAAAGAGTCTTGGGCAAAATACTCTCGCTTGGTTTATACGACGCTTCCCGACGGTACCGCCTTACAAATCGTTGAGCAACACCACGGGCCTTCGCCCGACATCGGTTTCCCGCGTTTCGAATTCAGCCGGATCGCACAGCGACACACAAAAGACAAAACGCTTAGCGTTTCACGATGCGAGGCGAACGCCATTGGCGAGGACACCCGAAGCGCCGTTCCACAAACTCGTATACCGGCGCGAAAAGACGTATCGCTTCCGCTTCGCTTTCCGGATCCAACTCGGCAGACGCAGACGCGTTGACGGCTGTGGAAAACAGTGTGGCGTCGATCTCCGCTGGATTGAGCCCAAGCGCCGTCTCTATCCGCCGAACTTCCGCCGGACCGGTTTCCGGCGACGTCATCGTTTCCGTGAACAGATAAAGAATGCGATCCAAAGGTACAGCACTTTCGAGCTCTTTCACCGTGCTTTTGTAGTCTGACATGGCGATGCCATTTTTCCGCTGCAGCGCGGAGCGGAAGTCATCGTTTATGGGTCTCTGCTTCCGTCCACGTTTGGCGGCCTTGTCAGCGTGATAACGAACTTGCGACCAGAGACGCTCAACAGGATCCCGCATGATGAAAATGAAACGGGCACCAGGAAGCAATCCGTCCATCTCAGCAAATGCGGTTGCAGGTAGCAACGCGTATTGCGGAGTTATCTCTCCAAACGCCGCCGCGTCTTCCGCATGTCGTCTGAGGTAACGCGCATAAGATTCGATGTCGCGAATGGAAAAGTAATCCACGATTTTCTCTATTTGAAGAAGGCTGTCGTCCAGCTTTGCTCGCGCAAAAAATTCACCCCTGACCTCATCGGTCCAAGGCATGGAGTTGCGGCCAAGCTCTGACTCGTCCACCGTCAGCTCGGAGGAGCTATCGCCGCCGGTTTGGCCGTGAATTTTTTTGTCGCAGGCCGCGCTGATTCGCTTAACCATGCCTCTGCTCAAAGTTGCCAGCCTTTGAGGTTTTCCGCGGTAGTGCTTAGGGCCGGAATATTTTCCATGCCTTGTGTCAAAAAAATGAAGCTCCTTGAAGGGCATCACGCGGCAATCGCGGTAGCTATCGAGCAGCTCCGATAGCCAAGTTGTACCGGCGCGCATGGCGCCTATCCCAAAAAAAGGAGTGGGCGTCTGAGTCAAGCGGAAAATCCTTATAAACGAGTGTCAGCGAATTCCGCGCACATTGCAGGCGGCGGCGGGTAAAGGGTTCCCAGTAGATGGCAGTACCGGCTGAATCGCTGAATCGGTGAAAATTCGCTCGATCAATCCTCTTTCGCACTCCTCTGCAACTTCTTGTATGTTGTCAAGCGTACCCAGCAGCCATCGTCACGGCATTGGAGGTGCCATGAAATGCGACAGTCCTACCCCGCACCTTGGCGTCGGTGAGCCCCGGCCCTTATTCGACCGGTTTGCGGTGCAGCTTTATTTGACATGGACTCCTTGGTAGTATCAATGGCGGACGACCTCCAGGCAGATGCCCCCCACAGAGGACAACTGGTTCACATCCAGCTTGTGACGAAATCGAGATGAGCCCCAATTTCGCGCCAGAGGCACACACGGCACAGCCCAAAAATGCAAGAGGCGGCAAAGTTGCGTTCTGGTACGATCACCAGGAAGCGAAGGAATCCGGCCTGAATGTCCATGTAAGTTCAACAGATATCTTGCATGTCGGGTTTCGTTCATCCGAGAGCAAGCTTGTCTTGAACACTTGCATCGACGGAGAATGGGAAAGAGAAAACAACGTCATCGAAAAGCTGACGTCTGGTCTATATGAATTGGATCTCAATTCTCCGTCTTACGTGACGCTTTATTTCGAAGGCCGAGAACTGCTTTTCATTTCATTGTTAGATCGAAAAATTTCGCAGCCGATGCAGCTGCACAAGATTGTGGCTTACGGCGGCGTGAGCGCAATGACCGTCGACGGCGAGTTCATCCGGGGGGCGATATCGCCTGTGTTGGCGGTGCATCCGCATGTCGGCGGACTTCTTTCGGTGTTTCGCGGGCAGACGCAGGGGCTCATAGAAGCTTTGCGCAATTTTGACCTTCAGTCCTACGTTGATCTCAACCCAGATCTGCATGGCAAGTTCGAATACCGGGGTGAGGCTCTGGTTCATTTTTTGAGGGAAGGCGTCACACAACTCCGGCAGTTTAACGATACGGAGATTTTCGACCCTTTATTCTACACGGCCCGGTATGAAGATGTACGTGACCTGTCTCCACGCGAGGCCTACGCGCACTGGCTTTCGCTTGGCCGCCGCGAAGGTAGGGCGCCGTCGGAAGCCAAGCTGCTCGCCCGCCTAGGTCTGAGCTTTCCGGAAATACCAACTTTTTTGACGCCCGAGCGCTACGCAGCCAAGACGTTGGAACCTGCCGGGCGATTTCGGACCAAATGGGACGCTTTCGAGCATTGGGTGAGCCAGATCACGGCAACCGGTGGTCTCGGCACCCCGTTGGATGAGATGCCGGATGCAGCGGGGGTATATAAGGAGCTCGGGGACACTCAGGTGGTCCTGGGACATCTGGAAACCGCAACGCGACTTTATTGGACCTCGCTCCTTCTGGATCCCGCCAGACCGCAGACCTGGCAGCATCTGGGCGACAATCTGCTTAGGCGCTCGAATTTTGCGGCGGCACAACACGCCTATGCGCAGGTAGCGGGCCTGCGCGCCTCGACCTATTGGACCTACCGCAACAGAATCAAAGCGCTGCAAGGCATGTCCCGGAATCGTGCCGCGTTCGATCTTGCGAATGAATTGGTCGCCAACTATCCGGATCGCGCCGAAGCGCGGGAACTGGTCGACGAACTCGCCAGGGAATTGTTTGATTCGAACCGCCAGCAGGCAAAACTCCTGGCGCAAGCAGGCCTGAGAGAGGAAGCCGTTGCCGTGGTCAGGTCGACATTTCGCGACGTCGATCTGCTCGACAGCCCCCCGGTATCGCCTGCGCGCACCACTCCCTGCCGCGTGCTTATTTTTGGAACCCCCTATCTGCGCCAGTGCATGTTCTATCGGATCGAACAAAAGATAGAGCAACTGGAGCGGGCCGGGGTCGAAGTTGACTTCATCTCCCAGGACGAGCCGAACAAATTCATTTCGGCTGTTGGCGCTTATGATGTCGCGATATTCTATCGGGTTCCGGCCCTACCCGACATCGAAAAGGCCATCCTCTATTGCCGTCAGATTGGGGTCGTCACAGTCTATGAAATTGACGATCTGGTTTATGATCCGGCTCATTTTCCGGACTCGATAGAGAATTATCGCGGCCAACTCACGGCCGACGAATACGCGAACCTCGTTGTCGATGCCCCGCTCCTTCAACGCGCGATGGCGCTTTGCGACTATGGCATCGCCTCGACGCCTACATTGCAGCGTCGCATCGAAACGGTCGTCGCCCGCAAGAAATGTTTCCTGCATCGCAATGCTATGGATAGCCGACACGAGCGGTTCGCATCCGCATCTTCGACTTTGGGATTTGAGCATCGCCCCGGCGATGTAACGCTTTTCTATGCGACGGGCACAAAGGCCCACAACGAGGATTTTGAACTTTTTGCGGCCCCCGCCATCGCGGATTTGTTTCGGAGCAGGCCCAATGTTCGCCTGGTCGTAATGGGTTTCCTGCCGTTGCCGTCCGTACTTCGTCCGTATGAAAGCCGGATCATTCAGCTTCCGCCGGTGTGGGACATCAACATTTTCTGGTCGACTTTGGCGGAGGCGGACATCAACCTTTCCGTTCTCAAACCGGGCCTGATCAGCGATTGCAAAAGCGAAATCAAATGGCTTGAAGCGGCGATGCTGGGAATTCCATCGGTCGTGTCTGCAACTGCAACCTTCACGGAAATTTTGAGTGACGGTCGCGATGCAATGCTAGCGGATACCGTAGATTCCTGGCGGCACAAACTGAGCATGCTGGTCGATATGCCGGAATTGAGAGCAAAAATCGGCCGCGCGGCGAAAGAATTGGCCTTTTCGAAATATAATCTGGCGGCGGGCGCAGACAATATCGGCGAGATCCTGAAATCCATATTGAAGGACCGGCCGGCGCGCCCTGTGGATCAAGCCCAAAAACCGCTGATCCTGCTGGTGAATGTTTTCTTCTGGCCGCAAATGATCGGGGGGGCAACGCGCGTGTTGCGCGATAACCTCGATCATTTTCTGGATCATTTTGGCGACGAATTCGATTTTCAGGTGTTCTGTGCCACCGAAGGAGCTCGTACTCCCTACGAGCTGCGGACCTATTTCTACCGGGGCGTCCGCGTGACTTCGGTTACCCACCCGATGCGAGTCGGTATGGATTGGGAACCCGCGGACGACGAGATGGGGCGCATATTTCGTGCCCATATCGAGCTGTGCAAGCCCTCGCTCATCCATTTTCATTGCATCCAGCGTCTGTCGGTCTGCATCGCCGAAGCGGCCCGGGAACTCGATATCCCCTATGTCGTTACTGCACATGACGGCTGGTGGATTTCCGACCATCAGTTTCTTGTCGACGAAAAAGGCAAGGTGGAATCAACCGAGGCGGCGAGCTCGACGAATCGCCTTCGGCAGAGTGGGACGGGCGCTTCCGCAAAAATCAACAGGTCCATCCGTTTGCGCGCGGCGCTCGCCGGTGCCGAAAGAGTTCTTGCGGTATCGGCGGCGTTCGAACAGGTCTACCGCGCACACGGAATATCCAATGTGCGAACGGTTGCGAACGGGGTTTCCAACTTACCCAAGGCGCAGCGTCGCGAAAGCGTAGACGGTCGCGTCCGGCTTGGATTCCTCGGAGGCATATCCGATCACAAAGGCTACAGCCTAATTAAGCGTGCGCTGTTGTCGACCGCTTTCGACAATTTGCACCTGACAGTTGTCGATCATGCGCTCGGTCACGGCGAGACCCGTCCTTCTCAAATCTGGGGCACAACTCCGGTTCGTATCATCGGCAGAGTTCCGCAAGATGAGATTATGGAGCTATACGGGAACATCGATGTCCTCCTTGCGCCGTCGTTGTGGCCCGAATCGTTTGGTTTGGTCGCCCGCGAAGCCCTGATGGCCGGCTCATGGGTTGTGGCTTCCAATCGCGGAGCCATGGGGGAGGATGTGGTACCTGGCGTCAATGGCTTCGTCATCGATGTGTCCGATACCTATGAACTCGTCAACGTCCTGCGTCAGATCGATCAGGAGCCTGCCCGCTTTCTTGTGCCTCCGGCCCTTACGCCCAATTTCCGCAAGACGGGAAAACAGGCGGAAGATTTAGTACTAATCTATCGGCAAATCCTTTTTGCCGAACAACGCCGATCGCTCACCTCCGCGCCTGAGCAAAGCATTGCATGACGCCGGGGCACCGGCGGCAGATCAATCGGAAAATGGCAGGGTGGCCAATAGGTATGATCGTCCTGCATCGCGCAGAGGCCTGAATTTCTTCGTCTCAAAACAGGACTTCCCCGGCTTCGGAGACCGGTCATGTTCGTCGCATATCTCTTAGAATCGCACCTGCCGATCGTAAACTCCGCCTCCACGAGGTGGCTGCTCTCTCCATTGGGGGCCATATTCCGATCGAGTGTCGAATTCGCCAGTCATCACACCGACATATCGACCGCCTGTCGACAGGGCTATAGCTGGGCAGTATGTTTCTGTTTCTGTGTAGCGAGGGATAATCCGTGAACGTCCGCGAGACCGCCATCAAGGCCGGCAAGGAGCCGAATGCCGCGGGCAACGATACTGACAGACATGCCCCCTCCGCCAATGATATTTCAGTGGAGGAGCAGAGCATTTCCCCGAGCGGCAAGAAACCGGAGGTCGGGTTTGTGTCGGATGCGGCCGGCGCAACGCCATCTGCCGTCCAAAGTATAGTCACACTACCGGACCGCGTTCTTCGGGAGAAGGAAACCGATCGCGCGGGTGTCTCTCAGCCGGTGCCTGCGTTCATTTTTTGCCAGAACAACAAATTTGAATTTTCGATCGCGTTCGATCCGGACAAGAGGAACATCGGTGCGTTTTCGTTTACCGTAGACGAGTCGAAAATTGTAGCGTTGCAGCCCGATGCCACGGCGCTTCCAGCTGTCCGCTTTTTCAACATGGTTGCCAACAGTGATTTTTCGTCGGTCGACGAAATTCCGTGGCGCGTCACCATGGATGACGAAAGCTCGGGCAAACTCGGCGTCAACTTCGACAAGATGACAACGCTGGAAGGCGCGGGAACAGGATTTGTTTGTATCAAATCCGAAGATGCAAGCGCTTTGATTGAGTATGTCGGAGACGATGAGGCCCCGCGGCATTTCGAAGTCGTGGGCGATATCGACTATATTCTGTCTGGCTATTTCGGCACTCACCGTTGCGCGGGAAGGATGGTCGTCTCCTTCTACGATGAGCAGAAACATTTGCTTGAAAACTGGGAAGCGGCCATCTCCGCCGAGATACCTGGCGGCACAAAGATCGGCAGCTATGAGCGCACATTCGTAAGGGCACCAGCCCCTGCCGCGGCACGCACGGCGACCTTGGCCTTTCACGTTCAGCGACGGTCGAAGGTCAAGGACGCTTTCTTTTTCCTTACGCGACTGTGGTTTGGCCGTTGCGCCACTTCGGAGCTCGCGGATTGGGAGTCCGCTCCGACGACTCAAACGGGATTTCCCACTGGACTTTCGCGCGGCTACGCCTATCTGACGTTACAGATTCCGCTCGAATGTCACGATGGCCGGCGGCACGAGCTCCGGGTCGTCGACCGGGAAACCGGGCTCGACGTAGAAGGCTCTCCGCTGGAGTTTCGGCGTCCGGCGATGGTATCAGGCGAAATTACGGAGATTACCGGCGATCGCGTGGTCGGATTGATCACGGTTGCCGGCGATCTCAAAACGGGGCCGTCCATCGAACTCCGGATCGATGGTGAACGGGTTTCTGTCGGGAAATTGATGGACCCAGGCCAGGTTCAGCGCATCGAGCTTGCCATTCCTTCAAGATATTGCGACGGACGACCGCATCTGTTTACATTGTCGGTAGCGGAGACCGGGCAAACGCTTGCTCACAGGCCGGACCTTTCTCCGACACTGCTTACCCCATTCGATACGCTGCAAACCTATGCCGGAATGCCGATCGATGCGGCGCTCGCGCCAGCCGCACGGACGCGCTATCGGGCATTGCTAGATCAGCTGCGGGCGTCTGACGGTCGGAGCGATGGAACCAAGTTGGGCATCCTCCACGACAACCTTCTGCTTGGCCCTCTCAAGCGTTCTCGATATGAGCGCCTGGCTTTTTCTTGTAACGGACATCCGCGCGTATCGATCGTTATCCCGGTCCGCGACAAGTTCGAGATGAGCTATTTCTGCCTGTCGGCGCTGGGTCTTGCCTACAACGAGACTTCTTTTGAGATCATCGTCGTCGACGACGGTTCGACCGACGAGACGCTGAATATTGCAAATCTGATCAGCGGCATCAAAGTTGTAAGGATCGAAAATTCGGGCGGCTTCGTTCGCGCCTGTAACCTCGGCGCCCGAGAAGCTGAAGGCGAATTCATCGTTTTTCTTAATAACGATACCGAACCCACATCGCGCTGGCTGGACGAGTTGGTCTATGCGTTCGACCAGTTCGAGGGCGTGGGTCTTGCGGGTTCGAAATTGCTTTATCCAAACGGTACGCTTCAGGAAGCGGGCGGTATTGTTTGGTCAAACGGGAACCCATGGAACTACGGCCGCAATCAAAATTCCGCCGCGCCACAATTTTCCTACACGCGACAGGTAGACTATGTTTCAGGCGCGGCCCTCATGGTGCCGCGGCAGGTATGGCAGGATGTTGGCGGATTCAGCGACGAGTTCGTTCCCGCGTATTTCGAGGACACGGACCTTGCTTTCAAGATACGCGAGCGCGGGTTGAAAACCGTGTATGTGCCGCTTTCGGTCGTCTATCACTTCGAAGGCGTATCTGCAGGCACTTCCCCAGCCTCCGGAATGAAGCGATTCCAGGAAGTAAACCGCCCGAAATTCAAGCGAAAGTGGTCTAATGCCTGCAGCAACAAGGGGCGGGAAGGCGAGAAAGTCGACATCAACAAAGATCGGGGTATACGTTTCCGGGCGCTGATGCTCGATTTCGAGACGCCCCGAATCGACTTCGACGCCGGCAGCTACGCCGCCATTCAGGAGATACGGGCCTTGCAGGCCCTTGGCTTCAAAGTAACCTACCTGCCAACCAACTTCGCCCACCTTGGGCGCCACACCGAGACACTTCAACGGCTGGGCGTGGAGTCGCTGTATGCGCCTTTTGCCAACTCAGTCGAGACGTTTATGGAGGAACGGGGACGAGAGTTCGATCTCGTCTATATCACCCGCTACAAGGTCGCGGAGCAGGTGCTTTCGAGCATCAGGCGACATGCGCCGAATGCGAAGGTGGCCCTCAACCTAGCCGACTTGCACTTCTTGCGCGAACTGCGTGCAGGCATGGCTGCGCAGGATCGCGGTCGTATCGACGCGGCTATTGGAACGCGTGAAGCAGAACTCGCAATGATCCGCGCGGTTGATCTGGTTCTTTCCTACAGTCCGGTCGAGGAAGCCGTCATCGTCAGTCACTGGCCGAACGGCACAATCGCTCAACTACCATGGATCGCTGAGACCAGTCCCATGACCGCGGGATTCGCTGAACGCGCAGGATTAGGCTTCATTGGGGGATTCCGCCACGATCCGAACACCGCTGCCGTCGACTTTTTCGTCGACAACGTCATGCCCAAACTGTCGCGCACGATGCCGGACGTATCATTCGAGATTTACGGATCTGCAATTTCGCCCGAGAGCCGCAAGCGGTGGACGCGCGACAATGTCGTCGTTGTGGGACAGGTTGGCCGGCTCGAGGAGATGTTCGATCATATCCGCGTTTTTGTCGCCCCCCTGTCGTCGGGTGCCGGCGTCAAAGGCAAAGTGTTCGACAGTCTTGCCCGTGGCGTGCCGGCGGTGTTGTCTCCGATGGCTGCAGAAGGCATTGGCTTGCGGGACGGTGTGGACGTTCTCATCGCCGCAACGCCCGACGATTGGGCGCAGCAGATCAAGCGGCTGTACGAGGACGAAGCGTTGTGGCAGCGTCTTTCAACGGCGGGCCGCGAGGTGATCGAATCCCGGTACTCGTTCTCGCGCGGCGTCGGCATGATGCGGGCTGCGCTCGAAAAGGCAGGGCTCTATTGCGAGCCGGATCCAGACGGCCTTGTGCTGCGCCGGTGCATGCCATAGTTCGGGCGCCGAACGATCCGATTTAACACCCGAGCGTTCAACGAGTACCGATCAGAATGGCGAACGGACCCGGCGACTCACGCACAGCTCTTGTTATATTGGGCATGCATCGGTCCGGTGCATCGTTGCTGGCGCAAGTATCAGCTCTTTGCGGTCATGGTCTCTCCCGGGATTTGACCGACGTCAGCCGTGGAAATTTCGGGCGGCTCACCGAATCATCAAAAATTGCGGAGTTCAACGAAAGCATTTTGAATGAGTTGGGAAGCAGCTGGGAAAATCCCGGTCCGTTTCTCCTTTCGGACTCAAATCTCCGAAAAAGTGAAAGGCGGGTGGCAACGGCGATAGCGCGCCGGTGGACTGCACCTGCGGTCGCATTTCTAAACGAGTCGTGCCTAGCCGGGAACGCCTTCTTCGTTCACGATCCGCGCGTTGCACTCCTGTTGCCGCTTTGGCGCGCCGCATTCGCAGGCGCAGGCCTCAAGGCACGTTACATTCTGATCTATCGCCGCCCGCTGGAAGTTGCCGCATCGTTGCATGAGAGCGACCGCATACCGTTGCGGCAAGCGTTGCTGCTCTGGCAGACGTACAATCTTTCAATATTGGAACTTGAGAGCGCGGATGCGCTCGACGCCGTCGTAGCCTATGACGATCTTCTGAAGAACCCGCGGGAAGCGGTTGAACGACTTTTTCGCCGGCTGGACATTCGTCTCAAGCCGCTCGATGCGCAAACATCCCACAGCCTCGGAAATCTCATTATACCGGAACGACGGCACCATGCGTTGAGTGCAGAAGCGCTCTCGGACGCGCCCCATTGCTCGCGACAGGTAGCCGATACGTGGGAACTGCTGGGCCAATGGAACGAACTGCAAGGCGGTCAACGCAAGGCCAAAATAAAGCGGCTGCGGCGCTTTTTCGACGAAGCCGTTCTCTTTGCAGGTTCGCCGATATCCATCGATGAGAAACAGATCGCGCCGTCCGCGGATAAAAGCGTCGTGTCCCCGTCCGTCACGGCCAAGCGTGCGGAAGACAACGCGCCGGAATATGACCATGAGAGCAGCGGAGTCGTCGTACTTCACTATCATCTGTTCAAGAACGCGGGCACCTCGGTTGACGAAATACTGAAGCACAATTTCGGACCCCGCTGGGCTGCGGAGGAATTTCGTGCCGGCGGGAAACGATCCAACGTCGCGGCGGTGGCGACCTATCTACGCGACAGACCCAATCTCCTGGCCTTGTCGTCGCACACCGCCCTTCTTCCAACGCCCGACCTCGAAGAGCGAAAAGTCATACCCTTGATATTTATCCGACATCCCGTCGATCGGCTGAGATCGGCCTATGCGTTCGAGCGGAAGCAGGAAGCGGATACTTTGGGCGCCCGTCTCGCCAAGGAGAACGATTTCGCCGGGTACCTTCGCGCGCTGTTGAAAAACCCTACACATCGCCAGGGACGCAACTTCCAGGCCCTTCGCCTGTCTTTCAATGAGCCGCCAGAATCCGGCAGCGAGGAAGACAGGGCACTCAAAGCGTTAAGATCGCTGGACTTCGTGGGTTTGGTCGAGGCATTCGACAAATCCTTGGAGCGCCTGGTGGACTTGTTGAGGTGCCACTTTCCCCGGTTTAAGGGCATTAACGTCCATAAAAATGCGACGCATACGAGGAAGGACGCGCTCGACGACAGATTGTGCGACCTGAGATCGGAAATCGGTGTCGATCTGTATGATGAATTGATGGCAGCAAACGACCTCGATTTGCGGATTTTCAAAATCGTGGCGGAGGGTTACGCAACGGCCTGAGACCGAGGGCTCCGCGGTCCTCAAGGCTCTGCTTTGCCCTTTTGCCGCCAGGGGCGGTTAAATGCGCCTTGATCCTGCCACGGCCAAACCCGATATTAGGGCGGTCCGGCCCGTTTTCGGGCCAAGGAGGAATTGCCAGATGGCTGACTACGACAATCGCGTTCTGCGCGAGCAGACGGCCGCCGCCGGCGTCATCGACGCCGGGCTCAGGGCCTATATGCTGCGCGTCTACAACTACATGCTGACAGGTCTGGTGCTGACCGGCGCCACCGCATGGCTGACGGCCAGTACGCCGTTCGGCCAGCTGTTTTACCGCATCAATCCCCTTACCGGCGCTGTGGGCATGACGATGCTGGGCCTGGTTGCCCTGTTCGCGCCGCTGGGTCTCGTGCTTTTCATGTCGTTCCGCATCGACCGCATGAGCGTTAGCACGGCGCAGAGTATATTCTGGGCCTATGCCGGTCTCGTCGGCATTTCGCTGGCGCCGGTCCTGCTCGTCTATACGGGCGCGAGCGTGGCGCAGGTATTCTTCATCACGGCGGCTACCTTCGGCGCCATGAGCCTGTGGGGCTACACGACCCGTTCGGATCTTTCCGGCTTCGGCTCGTTCCTGTTCATGGGGCTGATCGGCATCGTCATCGCCTCCCTCGTCAACCTGTTTGTCCATTCGAGCATGATGCAATGGATCATTTCGGTGGCCGGCGTGCTCATCTTCACCGGCCTCACCGCCTATGACACGCAGGCGATCAAGGAAAGCTATTTCGCCGGCGACGACGGCACCGTCATGGGCCGCAAAGCGATTTTCGGGGCACTGCGGCTCTATCTGGATTTCGTCAACCTGTTCCTGATGCTGCTGCGGCTGATGGGCAACCGACGCTGAGCCGGGTTGCAAACGATTGCGGCCCCGATGGCAACATCGGGGCCGTTTCTTTTTTGATGGGTGAAGTGACGCAAACGGACCGTATATTTCCGTATGGATGTTTCAGTTCAATCGATGGATGTGGAGGCAACATGAAACGAACCGCAAAATCGCTCTGGCACGGCTCCGGTAAGGATGGTCAGGGCACGCTTACGACGCAAAGCGGGACGCTTAAGGATACCCCCTACTCCTTCGCCAAACGCTTCGGCGATGAGCAGGGCACCAATCCGGAAGAATTGATCGCCGCCGCACATGCCGGCTGTTTTAACATGGCGCTGGCTTTCGCCCTGTCGGGAGCAGGCTTTCCGCCTCAATCGCTCGAAACCAAGGCGACGCTTTCGCTGGACCAGAAAGACGGGGGCTGGTCGATTACTGCCGTCCATCTCGATCTGGTCGCACAGGTGGAAAAGATCGGCACTGAGCAGTTTCTGGAAATTGTCGCCGGCGCCAAGGCGAATTGTCCCGTCTCGCGCGTGCTCAAGGCCGACATCACACTCGACGCCAGGCTCAACGCATAGCCTTGCTTTCAGCCGTTCTGAACTGCGAGCGCCTTGATGAGCTTGCGGTCGAAGACGCGCAGCACCTGGGTGAGTTCGTGCCCGCGTTTGAGTACGTGCCCGGTCGCGGCAATCACGGAATACTCGCCCTGGCGATTCCGGAGCCCGGGCTGTTTTTCCACACGGAACAACGGCATTTCACTGGCGTGGCGATAGATGGAGAAAACTGCGCGATCGTCGAGAAAATCGATGGC